>Ga0154003_1000680_pt1 | contig 10757 bp, 9 predicted proteins | sample TSFL087MetaG_FD_104679 | JGI IMG/M metagenome (GOLD analysis project Ga0154003, IMG submission 104679) | Attine ant fungus gardens microbial communities from Florida, USA - TSFL087 MetaG | ecosystem: Host-associated > Fungi > Mycelium > Unclassified | place: USA: Florida, Lake Talquin State...
AGCGTTGTATGATTATCAGGCGACCATAGATGAAGAGTTTGACTTCCAAACGGGCGATATCATTGCTGTCACTGCAACTCCAGATGACGGATGGTGGAGTGGAGAATTGTTAGACGAAGCTAGGAGGCAGAGAGGAAGATACATTTTTCCCAGCAATTTTGTTTGCCTGTTTTGAGAGAAGGTTGACTAAAAGTCAGACGGACTCAAAATTTGTCTCGCTGAACCTGAGTCTTGTGATGTGTAAATAGCTAATCGGCTGCAAGCAGCTGGGATTGTTTATTGCTTTAATTGTGTTACATCTTTTCGTCATCTTGTCAAACAAACTTACATTAATGCTTTGTGACTAACTCCCCCGTTCGTTTTTATGATTTTCTGTACGGTGTTTGTTCTATTACCGACTGACCTCCTAAGCCCAGGAGTTCACACAGACCCCCTGTTGACCGCCGTTGTAATAATATATCTAGATAGTCGATACATCCACACGTACATCCGCACATCCACACGCCACTGAGTAAGCCATTTTTGGACATAACATATGGCTGATGATTGATAATTGTTTCTACCTTTTCTCCAAGAGTACGGGGATTGAGTGGAGGTCCGACGCCTCAGGGATGGTTGAGGCTTGATACTTCCGATTGCTGTGTTTGTTTGTGACACATAATCGATGGGACCTCTATCGTTCATATTTTATTGATTAAGGCTGTTCCTTGTCTTTCGCAATTGTTCAGATTGGAGCAATCAGATGGCATATTTATAACGTCGGTAAACGGAAGACAGTATGTTCGTATTCGCATTTTGCGACAAGCAAGGTGATTTGTGATGTAAGTGCAGTGCATATTTGGCTTTCTACTGTTTTGAACTGACGTTTGCACGGGCTGTATGATTTCTTTATTTAGAACGAGATGCGGCCCTTCCATATAAAAGCCATTTCAGCTCGGTATAGATTCCTTATATCTCACCCCCATGCGAGCTACCATCTCTCTGTATGAGCATCCAGTCCTCTGTGACTCAGACATCTGGTCTTCGGGCCCTGCGAGCACCAAGAGCGGACGTACTGCCATCGTTCTGGGTGTTATCTCAATAGCTACAGCATCCACTCTTGCCGTCGTGCAGTATACTGGACTCGCTTCCTCCAAGTGGGTTTTGGATCTTTTCTCAGCTTTGCGGTGATATACGGTGAGATTGGCAGTGACGACTCAAATGGCTGGTTAGAGCAGCAGCTCTGATCGTCTCTTGTCCTTTCTCACTATCCCTGTACTCGTGTGCTAACTTTTCTGCACAGCCTGGCGCTGTATCATGTACATTCAATACTCGGCACGCCTTGATCACGCACTTTGCCGCTTGATCCTCTAATACTTCGCAATTCGTTTTCGCAATTCGTTTCGCATCCACCCCTATCTCTTTCCACAAACTACGTCCGCTTGCTATCCCTCCTTTCTTGTTTCTCATATAATACGTAATCGCCCTTGGACCTTTCTTACGAGACGCAGATGGCTGTGCTCTATTTGGAACCGGTGATGCAGCGGTTGATCCACTATGGTCCGGCAAGGATGGTACTTTTGATTATCTCCTTTCTCCCGGGTCTCCTCGGATAGTGATTTTTTTCTGCACTTCATAGCTTTGCGCTGATTCCAATCTTTGAACCCTTTCGTTTCCGCTCTTCTCGATGTACAACCTTCCCATCGTCATTGTCACCTTATTTGATTTATTGTTCCATTTTACGTGTACTTTACTTACCTATTTTCGCAATTATCTTAATTGGTAGCAACCTAGTCAAATTGACCTAAAGTGACACCGTTTATACGTAGTATCTTATACTTGCTTTGATAAATCCATCCGATCTGAAATAATGTTCCCAAGGAATGAAAATATCCGGTGTTCGGTCTATTCCATGTTGTGTGAGAGTAAATTGCCAGTACTGGGTGACTCGTAAGAATTCTGAGGATGTAGTGCACATGTGAAATTCCAATCTGAGAAAATCTGGGAAAATGAGTGGAAAATGAGTTTACAGGTGTGATATCACACTATGTTGCATTCAAGTTACATACTGACTTCATCACACGACCTTTAGTAGCTCATACAGGAGAAATAAGAAAAAGATTAGTGTGTTTAATCCAAGGAGACAAGATCTGTATATAGTATGTGACCTTGATCTGATCTACAATGGAGATTTTTATAAATGATATAGCCCAATGATATCTCTAACTGAAGATAGGTATCAGGAAGGGAAAGTCTGAGACACTCTGAAATTTAAGATTCAACTCGGCATGGAGCAGCAGTAGAAAATCTGTGACCTCAGATTTTCTCAGACTGCTTACGGGAAGTCACCCACTAGTCACCCACTATTGGCTTAGCGTTGTTTTGACTTTGTTCGAAAATGGTTAGATGAATGATCCAATATTGGTTACAAGGAAAGTAATGGACTTGGGGAAACGTAAAGATGAGTCGAGTTTTGTATTCGTTACACGTCTTTACTACTTGAGGGTCAATTAAGGGGATCTCTTTCTAATGCGTCGGAGGTCCTCGACTCAGAAGATGGCTCACGTGTTCTAGGTGATGAAGAGTGTAAAGTACGAGGGGAAGGTTTTTGCGAAGCTTGAATCGTATGTACCACTGTGCATTACCGTTATTCTGGGTCAGGGAACAAGACTCCGGTTAACTCAACTCAACGGCAGGATAGTATAGACACCCATTCAGCCCAGAAAACCATCATTCACGCACTAGATCCACATGCTCAAATCACACGCACGGCGAACAAGTGCATAAAACCATAAAATGAGGTAGCCGATGCCATCTTGCCGTCGGTGATCAAGGTTGACCTGATCAGGAGGGATAAGATGCATCCATTACAGGGACCTAGGTATCTCCTATGTGAATAGGAAGAAAGTGAGAACGATTCTCAAAGAGGGAGGGAAGAGATCAATGACGGCGGAATCGAATGAGGAACAAGATTACATCTGCTGTATCCTCTGCTGCACACGCTCCTTTACTGTTTGGTAAGCGCTTAGAATCGTTTGTTCATTGATCACGATCTCAGTCGTATCTGGGCGTGGGCGACTGACGCGGGAAGCAATAGCCGCTGCATCTGTGTCTACAATGATTCTATCACTCTCGGCATAAGGATAGGTAACGCAAGTGGAGAAAGGAATGCCATACCCATCATCAACGGTTTCGTCCAAACATAACAAAACCAGATCCAAGTTTTCCAATACAGCCCGCTTCTCAAGTGAGTTCCGAAGGAGCATTGATAACGCATCAATGAGAGACGTCAGTGCCGCTGAAAGCATAAGTTCATTCTCGGTCGGACCAGCGATGAAGTAAAGAATGAGGTCTAGGGAGTGCTTGTACACCGCTAGATGTGAATCATAAAGGATTATATCACCTAGGAGGGATCTAGGAATCAGCACACGCATCGTAAGTAGTTTCGCCTCGAAACAACAGACTTACCTCCAGCTTTCTTTGTCTTCTGCCAAAGCCCTTTCTCAAATGCCTTTTGATCTTTGAGGGTGTTGAATTCTTTTGATTCGCCATCGGGATGGCTTCGAGGATGATAGTATTTTGCGAGGACACGATTTCCTTCTGAATCAATAATGACGAAAGCTTGAATGCTATAAAGGGAGAGGTTCATGGTGTTGTTCCGTAATAAAATGCGATTGGGGGCAAATGTGATCTCGTGATCGACACATCCCATCACTACATCACAAGTGCCTTTGCCCTTGCTACGCTCATGTTAGTCGAATAACCGAATGGATAGTTTTGAAGTTCAAGATGTACTCTACTTGGCCTCATCGTTCCCCATCGACTTGCATGCTTACTATCACTCTAAGCCTATGTCCTCAAAAATTCACCGATACTTCTGTAGGATGAAGCAGACATAGGAAATAGGCTTGAAACACAGTTGTTTCTTGTATGAGAGATGAGACAGGCCATCTCACTGTTGATCCATGTGTTGTCTTCCGTCTTGCTGACATGGAACTAGTCCCTACCTCTATCTTTGGTTGCCCAAATTTCTGTCTTCGTGACCAGATCATTACAAAGGAAAATGTCGTTCTGCTATCCAGTAGCCGGATTGTACCAATCAGTAAAGTCCTAAGATCTGGCTGCACCCAACAGCGTAACGTATATATTCATTATACCATTGACAAATGTCATGATCAACCTCCCAGGATTAATCTGTTGTCAACTCAAGGTTCATCAAAGTCTTTCCGATTGAAAGACTTGAGCCGGAACAATGGCATAACTGTAAGAACATCGGTTTAGGTTTCACAGACTGCTGCTCACTTATATCATAAAGTGTAAGTAGTCCTGATCTCCTTCAATATTCCATGTTGTGAGAAGGCACGATCAAGGACAATATCAAAGCAAGGACTTAACGAACGTGTAATGGTATTGTGCAAAGAAACGTGTCTCAGGTAAGAAGTGATGAGTCACACCCTAGAATGTGCCTTCAGACTTTATATCTGTGCTATAGCTGCACATGTAAAAATCTGAATAGACAGATTTTCGCACCATTTTTTTAAACCAGCAATTTGTTACACTTTCACAACATTAATCTTGATGACACATACTAGAAGATTATTTAAATTGTTTTGACAGCTTTTAGAGCTTCGGACGAAGTTTCAAGTGAAGTATCTCATCATAGAGAATATCGACAAGTGATAGGATTCCTCTGCAATCTAGTGATTCAAAAAAGGTGAATATATGGTCTCTGTCTCAACATGTCAGGCTGTGGCGTTGCAAATATGCACATAATGTGAACTGCGATCGAGCACCACGTTACAAATCTATGATATTAAAAAGTATCTACATGACATAATAACGTCCAAAATCATGTCACAGACTGATATCGAAAGTTCCCAGATTCCCTCAGAATCCCTGCAGGAAATCATTCATTGCTGTTGTGTGAGGTATGTTCTCAGACCTAACTCCTTCTTTATTTAGTAGTTAATCAGTACTCTCGCATGACGGATAGTTCCTTTCAGGAACTGAATGTTTATCCCTTATATCTGAATCTCATAAACGGTAATCAGTTACAACCGGCTTCATTGTTGATAATCACACGTGGCCTCATTCAGGGTCCCAGCATTTGTTGTGGACCAGAAATTCTGAAGAAAAAGTAACGACACGTGCGCGTCTCCAATGGAGGGCTGTCTTATAAAAACTGACGGACTTCTGGAGGTAGTGCCTGCTCTTAGGGATTTTGATCTTCGGATGAGACTTATAGTTTCCTCTTTTGTTGGTTTGGCGGTCCTCGGACTGGCTCAGGGGTGTGGACACGACCATAGTCACGGGCACCAACCACCACCACCACCCAAGGTTCAACTCACACCACCAACGCGCCAACTAGTATGGGGAGATATTAACATCATTCATACCACTGACAGCCATGGTTGGCTTCTGGGTCATCAAAAAACTTCGTTCCCTGAACCCAATTACAGGTGTGCGACACCAATTCCCGTGATATTGTGTCAGGCCGCTGAACTGTTCCTTCCAGTGCTGATTTGGGTGATTTTGCTTCATTCGTTAGTCACATGAAAGAAGCGGCCGACGTAAGTTAATACTAATCTTATGCCCCCGAGTACTAGTGATATCTCACATGTGTATCAATGTTAGAAACGTGGTGTGGATTTGCTGTTAGTTGATAGTGGGGATTTACATGATGGAAAGTGGCTTCGGTTCGTTAATGATTCATATCAGCTGAAAGGTGATATAGGTACTGGACTCACTGATGGATTTCCACCTGGTGGAGTTGACGCCCATGATGTATGTTTAAATCCTCGTTATTTCCTTGCTCAGCTCTTTACATCAAGCATAGGCCAATAAATTTATCAAGAAGCTTCCCTATGATGTTATGGTCATTGGAAAGTGAGTCTATGGATTGAGCTCTGGAAACCTAGCGCATTTATGCTGTGAATCAGCCATGAATTATATATCTACAACAATACACTTGATATGTGCGTATCTTGGTTCATTGACAGGACAGATACACTCAATGGACCACTTCCGAAGGTACCAAAACTTCGTTCCTGCACTGAACGGACGTTACCTCTCATCTAATGTGAATATCACCATTCCGACGCTGTGTGGGCAAAATGTCAGTGTACCAGTGGGCGGTATGTCGACTTCATGTTCAATCAATCTTCTGAAGATAACTGATTCATCAATTGCAGACCGTTTCGTAAAATTCCAAACCGAGCAGTGAGTATGCTGACATTCATTATCACCAACCTAACCATGCACCAGCGGTCGCAAGATTACTGCTCTTGGTGTTCTCTATGATTTCACGGACAATGACGTTGGCACGACAGTGCAATCAGTTGCTAATATGGTTAATGAAACCTGGGCAAGTGGCTTGATATGACTTGTAATGTGTACAGCCGTTTATCTACTTCTAGTTTAAGGACGCGATTCAGGATGAACCTGATGTGTTTCTACTCGTTGGGTGAGCTCATCCCAAATCTTCCATGGCATGTCACGCTAAAATGCTTGTCAGGCACATGCCAGTCTCCCGTGATAATTGTCAGCACTTTTCTTGATGTGGACACCAGCAATTAAAATGAAATTGAATCTAGGGCCGCTTGTTTTCAACGCCATTCGTGCTATCCACGCAACAACTCCCATTCTAATCCTCGGAGGTCAGTATCACTCTGTCCGGTGGTATGCAAGAAACTGAGGTCTTTGTCCAGGTCACACCCACATTCGCGATTGTAGTGCGTATCACAGCTGTAACAATGTATTGATCTGATCCCTAGATGAAACGTGCGATCAGTACAACTTGACCAAAGGTCTATGTCATTGGAAAGCGGCCGTTACATGGAAACAGTTGGTATGTCCTTTGAAATCAGATGGTGATGGATTTGAACGTTTTCGCAGGTTGGCTGAGTGTGTATCATACTATCGATCCCATGCTCCCGTGTGACCTTTGAATCAGGTGCCAAGCTGGACAAAAAGGGTAGTAAAGAAGCTATCCAATTCAGCAGAAGATACCTTGATACCAATCGCATCACATATGAAGTATGCTCCCCCTACCTAATTTTTTACTCTGAAAACCAACTCCAGCATCAAGTTCCACACTAAAACAAATGGACACGACTTTGACACATCTCTAGGCGAACAAATTTCCAGCGGCCTCCAGGAACTGAGCTCTCGCTTCGACCTCAGTGCTCAGTTTGGGACTGCGCCTCAAGATTACAAGCTCTTCACGTAGGTTGGATTGATAATCACACCTCATTGCCGATCTAAAGATAAAAATTAGAGTACCATACCCCTCAAACAGCTCCCTCTTTTCCCTTTTCATTAGTAAAGTCATGCCTGTAGCACTCCAGCTTAACAACAGTGAAGCCTCCAAGCCTGCATTGTTTATCACCAATTCGGGCTCTTTAAGATTCGATCTGTACGCTGGACCTTTCACCAAGAATGATCAGTTGACCGTTTCACCGTTTATGGACTCTTTCCGTTTCTTGTCAAATGTCCCGCTCAGCGTTGCTGAAACGACTGTGAATACTTTGAACAAGGCAGGTGCTAATGAAAGGAGGACCCCAACCTCCACCAGTGGTCTTAGCCACTATGAATCAATAAAGGGATATGCAAAAGGAGACGTCGAGGGCGTCTACAAAGCATGGATGATGGGAATGATGGATAGGTCGACTGGTATGGAGAGGAGGGCAACGTCTGCGAACTTGACCCTTGGGTATGTGACGAAGGATGTCAGTACTTTGAGTTTTCTTTCTTGATCTTATAAAAACTAATCTTCATTTCCTCTCGGTAGTCTTGCCCTGGTGTAGGCGATGATACCCTCCATGTTGCCCTTCCTTTCTTCAACCCCCCGGATTTCCTTGCCTCAGATCCGCCGTCCGGTGTGACATCTGATACACCGATTGATTTCGTATTTGTCGATTTCATTCAGGATCAATTGCTTGAGATTGTTAACAGTGTGCAGAAAGACAAGGTGTATACGGCAGCTGATACCCAGCTGTACTCCCCAGTCTTGTCGAGTGCTGTCTTGGGTGTGTACGCGCAGCAGGAATGGAACTGAGGGACTTTATGGACATCAGCTTATACGTGTTTGGACTCATATCCGATATCTTGGTTCATATCTTGGTTCGCATTGACTTAGTATACTTCAGTTCAGTGTAATCATAGTATGTACGTTACCTCAGAGCCCTGCAACATTTCGATGTCGACAACGAGACTTCACATGATATAGACTGAGGTTTGCAGGCACGACGACATGCACGACGACATGCGGCTGCCGTAGGTTGAATGAGATCGGTCAACAACGGCACGTGTGAGGAGTGAGTACGAGACCAGAAAGCAAGCAAGTGGGGGTTAATTTACGAAACGAAACAGTTACGGTATATTTAAATGAATGGCTAAATCATGATCATAGAGAAATGACTGCAAAGGTACTCACCCGACGGGTACTCGACCCCAGAGATAGATATATCCGCAGGGTACTCAAGAATGCATTCAATCTGAAATAGGTGTCGTGGCGTTACCAAAATAAGAAACGTCGAGTAGGTTCCACCTACGAACCCATGAGATCAGACGTAGTGGAAGAAGAAATTCGTTGACGATATTCTTTTATCGGCGAGTGTCCGATCTTTTAAACCCAAGCTTTCAGAAGTGCAAGATACGAGCATCAGAGTTGTGTTGATGTGTAGAAATTGGATCGGCATTCATTAGTGTATAGGCATGCCGGTCCGGGAACATCCTGTTGCTAATGACAATATTTTATGTCTTCATCAAGTGACAAAAGGCCTTCAGCAAAAATATGTTTCCGTCAATGAGAATGATAAATACCAGATAACCACTACGTATTTTTTTCAGATGCATTTTGTAACTGATAGCTTACAAACGTGAAGCATAGATGATAAGAACTAAGACTCTTTGGGCTGTCTGAGAGGTGAAAGGAAGGGGAAGAAGAGTAGACAGTAGGTACAACTGAAAAAGCGAGAATTTGGATAAATGCTCAAAGATGATGAAGAACAGATCGTTGTTCCTGGGACTAAGATGAATTGGGCAGACTCGTGGAACACAGATCTATTACAACTGACCGTGGATGTACGAACCAAGGGCATTCACTGAGATCAACAAAGCCTCAATCTCGCCGACGTGGCCTCCTGCTCGGTGTTTGAAATATGACAGTCTCATATTTATCGTCCGAATTGCCGCCAGCTTTACGACCTGGTTGTAGAAGAAACACATCAGGGGAACTATCTAGCATCCACGCATCGTCATCATCAGTCTTGTCGGTACGTGTGCCAAAAAGGCCCTGATTGCTTTGCCGCGTGCCGAAAACATCGTTTGAAGATGTGGGATCACAATTAGACAGAGACGCCTTTCTACCAACGACACGAGGCTTTTGAGGTGTATCCTCTACTAAAATAATTTCAGTTTTTCCGGTTTGTAGTTTGCCATATCCGTTGGACTGAAGATCAGAAGTCGTCTTGGATATCTTGGGTTTGGGTTTGGGTTTGAATGTTCGCGACATACTAACTTCGCGATTTAAGGCACGTTTCTTCCCTGGACCAATGCTGACAGAACGTTCACGCTCTTCCCTCTCCTGCGCAAGTGATACGGAGAGCGAACAGGACCGCACACGACTTAGGGAGCGTGAGCTGGCCGTCGAAGAGACCAAATCACTTGTGGATATCGGTAACGAAGGGACCACCAGAAGCTCAGGAGAGGAAGATCGTGAGGTTGTCGCAGTGTCGATATCAGAAAAAGGTGAATTTGGAAAGACTTTTGATCTCAGCAATGAACATAGTTCAGGCAGGAGTGATTTGAACCTATGAGATTGCACATGAGGCAAAGGAAAACAAAAGTGTATCCACTCACGCAGCTTCTACTACATCCTCACAAAAGAGTTGAGCCCAATCCCGTTCATTACAATTGAGTTGCGACTCCTCTGTTGATAAATGGCTGGTCAACTGCAACATGGACAACTTGTCCATCAAGTTCTCTAGTCGTTCCTCCAATGAGGCTGAAGGGACATGTATCTTCTTTCTAGACCGCTTTCTCTTCTTGGGATGTGCGATCACAGGTTCTGGTGCGATCGAGAGTTTCATCATGTAAAGTAATATCTGTATTTGCACTCTTATCAGACTTTGACACATGTCATATGGTATTTGACAGTAAAATACGCACTCGCGTTTCTCTAGGCGCTCAAGCCAGTTCTGCCTCCACGTGGCATCCATCCAAGGCTCCAAAATCCCATTCTCAACCAGGTCGGATGCCTCTCTGTCGTCCACTTTCTCGTGCTGCAATGCATACCACATCATACTTTCTTCTATCTCTCCAGCACCCCCACCATCCTGGAGGATCTGAAGCAGTTCCACATGAAATTTGTTGGTGATTGTGCGCGTTGTTTGAAGTAATGGCTCCAGCAATGAATGAAGAGAGTGATTGGATTGACCGGACGAGGGGAAATCTGGGACGCGGCGCAAGGACGGTATAAAAAACTGGAGCGGTACGATAGACTAATTTCAAATTTCAGGACAAAAAATCAACGGATGAGGCTTGGTCCATCACCTCTGGGAACCATAGAAATTGCAAGTAAGTCTGAGTTATGAATTGATCGGCAGTTTCTTGTTGTAGATCAAATGGAAAATCAGCTGCGATAGCCTTTTCTTGAGTGGCAGTCCACGGACGGCTCTCTGTAAATTCTAGGGAGTAGTGCGGGGGACTTATTAGAGTCATAGCGAAATTGCTGAAATGACAATTGACTTTAGACCCTGATACGTCACGTGCCCCCT
>Ga0154003_1000681_pt1 | contig 10754 bp, 4 predicted proteins | sample TSFL087MetaG_FD_104679 | JGI IMG/M metagenome (GOLD analysis project Ga0154003, IMG submission 104679) | Attine ant fungus gardens microbial communities from Florida, USA - TSFL087 MetaG | ecosystem: Host-associated > Fungi > Mycelium > Unclassified | place: USA: Florida, Lake Talquin State...
CCGAGGCGGTCTTCGGCTTCGAGCTGATTGAGGACCTCGCGCGCCTGGCCGCGCAGGATCACGTTATAAAAAATGTCGAGCGCCTTATAGCCCTCTTCGATCGCCCGGGTGTTCTCTTCGCGGGTCAGACCGAGGACATCCTTGAACGCCTCGAACATCTGCTTTTCGAGGAAGCGCGGTTGATCCAGGTTCAGGAGGGGATCGAGATACCGAATTCCGTTCTGCGCGAAAAGGTCACCCTCCTTGGTGAACGCCGCTTTGACCGCTTCCGGCGTGGTCGTCACCGTGGGGCAGGCGCGATTCGATTGAGTGTTGACCAATTCCGAGGGCAGCGCGTCGATCATCGGGAAGAAAATCAGGTCGAGAGGCTTCTTCTTGTGATGAACGTAGAGCAGGTTGTGGACATGCGGAATGCCCACCTTAGACGGAAAGCAGGGGTCGATCGCGCCGCGCTTCGCGCCGTCCTTGTAAAGCTGCTCGGTCGTGTAGTCCGAATAGATCAGGTTCTGCGGCGGAACGCCCAGACTCTCGAAATACGCGGAAAAGAGCGGGTTGACCGAATACTGGTTGAGGACGCGCGGGATGCCGATCCTCATTGTTTCGCGCTTCTTGAGCAGTTCGTTGCGCTTCGCCCTGGCGCCGGTAAGCGCCATCCTGGTCGGCGGGTCGGCGACCTTCAGCGGATTGAAGCTGCGCCAGACGGCCTTCGCGCCAAGCTCGACGAAGTTCGGATTGGCCTCCTTGACCGCGTCCAGACCTTTCTTGATCACGCGCATGTCGTTGACGTCTTCGACCAATCCCCTCTCGCACGAGTTGCCGACGATCAATCGCTTGACGCCCGGCAGGATCGGTATCTTCGATTTGCGCGGCGGCTCATGCTCTTCATCCGCGCCCGAAACCTTCACGTCGATGAAGGTGCGCAGGCATTTGTTCTTGCAGAAATAACACCGCGTGTTCTCGTTGCGGTGCGTGTCGTAGCTGATTTGTTCGACCTTCTCTAAACCGATAAAAGTCGTCCGCCGCCCGTTATCCCAGAGCCGTATCGCTTCGATCCCGGCGCCTATCGCGCCCGATTCGCCGCAGTGCTCATGCACGGTGATGAGCGGCTGAACTTCTTTGCCTTTGAAGCGCGACTCGATGAAATCGACCTGCGCCTTGACGGCGGCGAGGTTGTGCTGTGTCCCGCCTTGCAGAACGAAGTTCGATCCGAGCGCCGCGATGTTCGGAATCTGCGAGACATAGAGCCAGATGTTTTTCGGCAGCACCGCCGCGAGGCCCGCCATGATCTCTTCCGGCTTCCAGCCCTGTCGCTGGAAGTCGACGATGTCCGATTGCATGAAGACCGCGCAGCCGTAACCGAAGGTCGGCATCGCCTGCGCGCCGAAAGCGATGTCGGCGTAATCTTCCACCTTCATCCCGAAGCCTTCGGCGGTGGATTGCAGGAAGTAGCCGTTGCCCGCCGAGCACTGCGTGTTCAGCTTGAAATCCTTGACCTGGCGGTTCTTCAAAATGATCAGCTTGATGTCCTGCCCGCCGACGTCGACGATCACGTCCACTTCCTTGTAAAACTGCAGCGCCGATTCGGTGTGCGCGACGGTCTCGACCAGCGCGACGTCCGCCCCGAGCACGTCTTTCAAAATATCTTTGGCGTAGCCAGTCGTGCCGACGCCCATCACCTTGAGCGTGGCGCCCTGGTCGGTGATCTGCTTCTCCAATTTGGAGAAGACCTCTTTCGTGTCCTCGATGGGATTGCCTTTGGAGAGCTGATAGGTCTTGACCAGCACGTTGCGATCCTTGTCGAGCAACACCGCCTTGGTCGAGGTCGAACCGCCGTCGAGCCCGATGAAGCCCTCGACCACCTGGCCAGGATGGAAAGTGGATGGGACGAATTTCTTGCGCTTGTATCGCTCTTTGAACCCCTCCAGCTCGTCCGGGCCGCTCGACAATCCTTTGCCGCCGGCCTTCTTCTTCTCCTCAAGGCGTCCGAAGTTGATGTAGTGGTCGAGGTCGGCGAAGCCACGATAGACGCCCACGTTCTCATCTTCCGATTTGCCAAACTCGACCGCGCCGATGGCGGCGAAATATTGCGCGTTCTGCGGGACTTTGATCAGGTCCTTGGGGTCGACATCCTTCGGCAACTCCGTGTTGCGCTCCTCCCAGATCTTAGGGATGTTGTATTTCCATGCCTCGACCATCCCGCGAATATAGGTGTTGGGGCCGCCGAGAAGCAGCACGTGGGGCCTCAAGGTGTTGCCGCGCGTCAGCACCGACAGGTTCTGGCCGATGATGGCTTCGAAGAGCGAGGCCATCAGCTCGTTCGGCGGAACTCCCATTTTCTGAAGCGAGTTGATGTCGGTCTCGGCGAAGACGCCGCACTTCCCCGCGACCGGGTGCAGCTTCATGCCGTAATAGCCCATGTCGCAGAGCTTGTCAGCCGGGATGCGGAGCTTGGCGTTGATCTTGTCTATGACCGCGCCGGTGCCGCCCGCGCATTTGTCGTTCATCGAGGGGATCTTTTTCTTCTTGCCGGTCTCGGGGTCCTCTTTGAAAATGATGATCTTCGCGTCCTGTCCGCCGAGCTCGACGACCGAGCCCGCTTCCGGATAGAGCTTCTCGACCGCGAGCGAAACGGCGTTGACCTCCTGCACGAACTTCGCGCCGACGAGGCGCGCGATACCTCCACCGCCCGAACCGGTGATGAAGATGCGGAACGCGGAATGCGGAATGGGGAATTGCTCCTCGATGCGTTTGAGGAACTCCAGGACCTTTTCCGGCTGTTTGGTCTCGTGGCGTTGATAATCCTGCCAGAGGATTTCGTCTTTTTCAGGATCGACCACGACCGCCTTCACAGTTGTCGATCCAACGTCGAGGCCGATGTAGAGATTCTCGTAATTTTGGTTCATCGTGCGCTTGCTCCAGCCCTTGTCTAAATCAGAACACAGTAGATAGGCGCAGCGCAGCGCGCGTAGGAGCGGGCGTTCCCCGCCCGACCGCGTTGATCACGGACATGGGCCGGGAATGCCCGCTCCTATGCGCGCGGCGCTGTACCTGCTTAATCCGCCGCCGCAAATGCGGCGCGCGGCCGGCGCTCCGATTTCATGAGTTCCGATACGTGCTTGACGAAATTCGCCGCCGCGCCGATCACGCCCTTGTGGTGCGGGACGCGATAGAGTCCGCTTTCCATCTCCGGATGTTCGGCGACGTAATCGCGGACCTGTTCGACGGTCAGCCCGGTCTCTTCCAGAACGCGTGCGAATTCCTGTTTGGCTTTGACCTTCGCCTCGCCGAGGGCCATCTGCACGCGGCTGTGGGCGTTGATCTCGCCCTCGCCCGAGGTTTCAATCGGCAGATAAATCATGTCCTTGTAGAGATTGACCACCGCCGATTGCGCGCCGTCCGACTGCGTGGATGGCATGCAGCCGAACGGTTTGAGCGAAAGCACCATGTGCGCGAGGTCTTTGTTGGAATAGTAGATGTTCTTGGCGACCTCCAAGTGACCTTCGCCGCCGGCGGCGCGCGAGTTGTAGAAGGGATGCGCCATTCGCTGCAATTCGTATTGGTCGGTCAGGTCGTGCGGCAGATAGTTGAGCGCCTCGCGGAGCCGGTTCCATTCGCGTTTGAAGATGGCTTCGGCGAGCGTCAACTGGGCTAGAGATTTTCGAAGTCGCAATTCGTTCTTGACGCGCTTGTCCAGGCGCCAGGACGCGGGCATCGCCTCTTCGCCGTTCACGCCCTTGCGGTCTTTCTTCTGCTGCTTGGCCTGATGCATCAAGTACATGATCCAGGTCCCGATAGGCTCGACCATGACTTGCGCCCCCTCGCCTTCGAGGAAGCGGAACATGTTGAAGTTGCCGTCGCCCTCGGTAGTCTGCGCGAAGAACTCGCCGGTCACCTTGACGATGGGCTTCACGCGCAGGCGGTCGACCTTGACCTTGGCGAAGCGCTCGCCGGCCGTCTTGAACGCGTCGGCGTATTCGCGGCCGAAGAGTTGATCGAGGAATTTGCCCAGGTACTCGGCGGTGTCGCCTATCGGCAGGTTCTTCAGGAAGCTGCCCGTCTTGCCTTCGAGCGTGAACCGGCGGTGGTTCTTGAAGACATCCTGCAGGTAATCCATGCGCTCTTTCATCACGGCGTCGGTCTCGCCGGCGTTGACTTCGTACGGGCGGATTTGATAACCGACGTCGTTGATCAGGTCGCCCATGTTCAGCGCGTTGAGGATGGCCAGGAAGAAATCGACGTTCATCTCAAGCCCGGCTTCGGCCTCCGACTGGTTCAGACCGCCCGACTGCTGGAAGAGCATGACGCGGAAGCCGTCGAAGCCCGAATTGCGCAGCGCCAGCCGGTATTCCGCCTCGTACATCCCGAAGCGGCACGGCCCGCAGGCGCCCGCCGTGAAGAAGACGTGGTTGTTAATGATCTCCTGGCGCGATTGGCCCTCTTGCTCAAGCCCCTGCAGGAACTGCACCAAATTCCCGACCGTGAAGTAGGTGGGATTACATTGGCCGTTATTGCCATACTCCTTTCCGGTCTGAAAAGCCGCCACGTTCGGAACCGGAAGAGCCTGGCACTTATACCCCAAACCTTCGAGCGCCCCGTGAACTAACTGTTCATGCTTCCAGGTGAGACCGCCGAAGAGCAGGGTGGTGTTTTTACGCTGATTTTTCGTGAATGGGTTTTCGACCGGTCTTTTGAAATGTGGACGGGGCTGAGACTCGACCCCCATCTCGCGCGCGAGCCGGTTGCGCTCCTCTTCGAGCTTCTGCCTGATCAACTCTTCCTTCGACATGATAGTGACCAAACCACTGGTCGTGGGCGTCGATCCTGACAGACTGGAATCCATAGGCATCTTTATCACCTCGCTTGATTTGAAACAGACTTGGTTGAAAATAGAAGTTCGTATTAGAAAGGGCAATCTAAATGCCACTTTTTAATTGAAGGCTGCGTTTCGAAGGCGGAAGTGACGTTCCCTTATCGGAGCCGGAAGCGTCTATGGCTAATAACTCTTGCCCAATCAGCCATATAACAACGGCGCTGAAGGATCTGCGGCCGAGACAGTCGAGCAAAATATTGTCGCTTTATGCGACGTTGGTTGGTCAAATTCGATGGCAAGATTAGTAGAAATGGCTGGGTAATGGGCATTTATGATACTAAGCGGTGGTTTTTCCATGTAAACAGTAGTTATATGCCACACGAGGCTTGAATCGCGAGACGGATTCGAGCCTTATTGACCCCGAGATGACACTGGGAGCGGTAAGGCGGGGCTACGAACGATTTTCCGACATCGCCGAAAAGACAAAAGAGATTTTGCTGTCGGGCGTCATTGGCCCGGTGACCGGGGTGGACTTTCACCGGTATCTGGACGTGCGCCACGGTAGAAAAAAACCTGGGTACGCATCGCTTCCAGCGTGCAATTTCCGCGAAAGACAAATTTATAGGAACCGAACCTGGATACGCATCGCTTCCGCTTCGGTGGCGTCTATTCCCGATTAAGTATGTCTTTTGCCGAAACTGCACGCTGGAAGCGATGCGTACCCAACGCGCGCGCAAAACTTTGGCCCCCGCAGTACTACGCCGCTCAAGCCTCGTGGTAAACTTGGTCATCCTTAAGGAAACGAACTTTCTTTATGAACGCAGAAGTGACCAAGACATCATTTATTGTCGAAACCCCACGCGGCCTGTCGCTCGCCGGAACTCGGATCACCGTCTACATCGAACAATGAAAATAACGGCGCTTCTTGATCATGATCTCGAAAGGAATCGCACATATGACAAACTCCGCAAAAATCCATCTCCCCGAAGACCGTTACTTTGATCCCGATCCCAGACAGAAAGAGATCGCGCTGCGTCTTTACCGGGAGGTCGCCGACAAGCCGCTGGTGTGCCCGCACGGCCACGTCGATCCTCGGATGTTCGCCGATCCCGATTTTCAATTCGGCACGCCCGCCGATCTGCTGCTCATTCCCGACCATTACATTTTCAGGATGCTCTACTCGCAGCGCATTCCGATGGAATCTCTAGGCGTCCCGCGCGTTGACGGCGGCGCGGTGGAAACCGACCACCGCAAGATCTGGCAGACCTTCGCTGAAAACTTCCATTTGTTTCGCGGCACGCCTACGGGCATGTGGCTGGCGCACGAACTGAGCGACGTCTTCGGCGCGGACGAGAAGCTCAGCGGCGAATCGGCGCAGCGAATCTACGACCGGATCGCCGATTGTCTGACGAAGCCGGAATTCCGCCCGCGCCGAATGTTCGAGCGCTTCAACATCGAGATCCTGGCGACGACCGACGCCGCGCACGACCCGCTCGTTCATCACAAAGCGATCAGAGAGTCAGGATGGAAAGGCAGGGTCGTTCCGACGTTCAGGCCCGACGGCGTGGTGAACATCGATCGGCCGGATTGGTGGGAAAACCTTGTGGCGCTCGGCGAAATCTGCGGTTTCGGGATCACGAGCTACAAACATCTGATCGAAGCCCTGGAAAACCGCCGCGCGTTCTTCAAATCGATGGGCGCGACGGCCACCGACCACGCCGCGATGACGCCGCTGACCTGCGAGCTTTCCGACGCGGAGGCCGACGCCATCTTCCGGCGCGCGCTCGATGGCGAGGCCAATGGCCACGACGCTGAAATCTTCACCGGCCACATGCTGTTGCAGATGGCGCGAATGAGCGTGGAGGACGGCTTGGTAATGCAGTTCCATCCCGGCTCCTACCGCAATCACAACCCGCAGGTCCTCGAGCGGTTCGGCTTCGACAAGGGCTGCGACATCCCAGTTCAGGCCGATTACACGCGCGGATTGAAGCCGTTGCTGGACAAATTCGGCAATGACGCGCGATTGACGCTGATCCTCTTCACGCTCGACGAGACGACATATTCGCGCGAGCTTGCGCCGATAGCCGGACATTATCCCGCGGTGAAGCTCGGCCCGCCCTGGTGGTTCCACGACAGCCTGAACGGCATGCGCCGCTTCCGCGATCGAGCGATGGAGACCGCCGGCCTCTACAACACCGTCGGGTTTAACGACGACACGCGCGCGTTCCCGTCAATTCCGGCGCGACACGACCTGGCTCGACGAGTGGATGCGAACTGGATCGCCGGATTGGTAGTGCGAGGGATCGTGGACATGGACGACGCCAAGGAGATGATTCACGACGCGGCTTACGGATTGGCGAAGCAGGCTTACAAATTCGATTGAGCTCGCCTTCTCCGGCTCTCTTCGTTATTCCGGTTTTCGAATTTATGAGAACCTTTAGCCACAGAGAGCGCGGAGGGCACAGAGGGAGCGCTTATCCCCTCTGTGCCCTCTGCGCTCTCTGTGGCTATTCATCAAAATCTATCGCGCACGCGCACGCGCGGTCGACTGGCGGACGACCAGTTCCGGTTCGACCATGACTTCTTCGGGAAACTCCGCTTGAGCGCCGTTTGAAATGCGCTTGAGCAGGTGTTCAGCGGCCAGCTTGCCCATCTGGCGCAGAGGCTGTTTGATGGTCGTGAGCGCCGGATAGTTATAAGCCGCGGCGGGAATGTCGTCGAAGCCGACCACCGATACGTCCTCCGGCACACCCAGCCCCGCCTCGCGCAGCGACCTGATCGCGCCGATGGCTGAAACGTCGTTGAACGTGAAAAGCGCCGTAAACGGCTCCCGCCTCTCCAACAGCAGCTTCGTCGCCAGGTAACCGGTTTCAGGCGACGGAGAGTCGCCTTCCAGTTGGGACGTCAATTCAGGCTCGATCGGAACTTCCATCCGCTTCGCCACATCGCAAATCGCCGCCCATCTCACCTCCGTGTCGGAACTGAAATCCTGGCCTTTGATCGCGGCGATGCGGCGATGACCAAGTTCAATGAGATGACCAAGTCCCAGGACTGCGGCGCGTTCATGATCGAGCGTGATGTTAGTGACGCCCGGCGTATTATCGTGCCCCGAGACGCATACCGTCGGCGACGCCTGATTGGCGAGATGCGGCGTGTCTACCGCGATCAGCCCTTCGACACAGCGTTCCATCAGTAATTGCGTATACCTTTTGAGCAGTTCCTGGCGATGGTGATGGCTGGCGACAAAGTAAAAGTAACCCTCCTTGAGCAAATGCTCTTCGACGCCGGCCAGCACTTCCGCCGCATAGCCGCTGCTGATCTCAGGCGCCAGCACGCCGAGCGTGTAGGTGCGCGCCGAGCGCAGCGAACGGGCGATGAAGTTCGGACGATAGTTGAACTTCTTCGCCGCCTCGAAGATCCGATCCTTGGTCTCCTGCGGAATTGTCTCAGCCAAGGCCGAGCCGTTAAGCACGATCGACAACGTGGCCGGAGACAGATCGAGCCCCGCCGCCAACTCCTTCAGGCTGATGGGCCGATGCTCCTTCACCTCTCTTCCTTTATTGTTTCGTGGCATTGCCGCCGCAGTCTCGCATACGGGCTAACCCAACACAAGCATTGTTCCCGCCCTGCCCTCATCAAATTCCTTGACGCTCATTGAGCGATGCGCTATAACACGCGCGATTTTCTAAATCGTTTTAGTAAAGCTCCAACACAGAGTCGCGGCGACCATAGCTGGGATGAGGATTGCCGCTCCACAAAGCATCTACCCACCATCCATAACAGGAGGATCAGTTATGCGTCGGACATTCTTCTACATCACGCGCGTCGCTTCGCTTGCGCTCCTCGTGTCGCTGTTGTCGTCAATGGCGAGCGCGCAATTCAAAGCCGGCATTCAGGGAACAATCACAGATTCGAGGGGCGCTATCATTTCGGGCGCCAAGATTACACTCGTCAACAAAGAGACGGGCCGCAAATTGACCACCATTTCCGGCGAATCGGGCTTCTACCGCATCACAGGGCTGGCGCCCGGCGAGTATCAGATCATCGCCGAGCGTGATGGCTTCAAGAAGAGCGAATTGCGAGAGATCGTGATCGGGGCCGAAACGGATCAGGGCCTGGACGTCGCGCTGGAGCCGGGCCAGTTGAGCGAAACAGTTACGATCAGCGGAGATTCCACGCCGCGGCTGCAAACCGAAAACGCCAGCGTTGATCGCGGCATCACCGAGCGCGAAATTCGCAACTTGCCGCAGTTCGGACGCGATCCTTACGAATTGGCGCGGCTCGCGCCGGGCGTCTTCGGACAGGGCGCGCGCGCGGGCGGCGGCGGCGCGGTCAATCTGCCGAATACGACTGGGCCGGGCGGCTCCAGCATTTCGATCTTTCAGGTGGAGAATGTAGTCCCGATCAGCGCCAACGGGCAGCGAGTCTCGGCCAACAACTTCACGATCGACGGCGTCAGCGTCAACAGTTTGAGTTGGGGCGGCGGGGCGGTCGTCACGCCGAATCAGGAATCGGTCAAGGAAATGCGCGTCTCCTCGACCAGTTACTCCGCCGAAGACGGTCGCAACAGCGGCGCGCAGATCAAAGTCATTTCGCAAAACGGCACGAATCAACTGCACGGCAGCGCCCTCTTTAAATACAATGATCCGGGCCTGAACGCCTTCAACAAATACGGCGGAATCACGGGAGATCCGCTCGTCAATTCGCCGCCGGTGCGCGACGAAAACCGTTTCCGCCAATTCGGCGGCAGCCTGGGCGGCCCCGTCGCGCTGCCCTATTACAAGGGTAAAGACAAACTCTTCTTCTTCTTCTCGTACGAAGGACTGCGTCAGCGGACGAACAACAGCTACAACGCATGGATCGAGACTGATCAGTATCGCAACCAGGTCCTCGCGCAACGCCCGAACAGCGTGACGGCCAAAATCCTCAACGCCTCGGGCCAGCCGCGCATCGCGCAGTTGCTGCCCTCGAACTGCACGGTCTTCACCTCTCCGATTGAAAGAAATGCGCGTTGCCGCACAGTCAATGGCGGATTGGATTTGGGCAGCTTGACCGGCGCGGCCGGTCAATACGCCTCGCAAACCGGCGGCGGTTTTGACGGCGTGCCCGACGTCGTCTTCGCGCAATTGCTGGCGCCGAACAGCTCGCGCGGCGACCAATACAACCTGCGGTTCGATTACAACCTGAGCGTGAAACACAGCTTCGCCTTCAGCGCTTACGTCACCAAGCGCAATGACTTCCTCAGCGATAGGGACTCGCGCACGCGCGAGAGCAGCGACTTGCGCTTCACCCCGCTCAATTCGTCGGCGATGGTGACGTGGAATTACATCGTCTCGCCCCGAATGCTGAATGAAGTCCGGTTCAACTTCACGCGCTTTTCGTCGGATCAGTTGCGCGACTCAGCGGATGTGAATTTCGGCATCCCGCGCGTCGAGGTCGAGGATCTGCCCTTCGACCGCATAAGATTCGGCGCGCCGCGCGCGGAGACGACGCCCGCGGTCTTTGCGCAAAACACCTTCGATTTCCGCGACGTGCTCAGCCTGTCGTTCGGCAATCTGGCGGCGAAATACGGCGTCGAGGTTAGCCGCGAACAGGCCAACAGCAACCTGCTCGGCGGCGCGCGCCCGCTCTATTCGTTCCAGGGGCTGTTTAACCTGGCCAACGACGCGCCGATCTTCGAGAGCATCAACGCGGACCCGAATACGGGTCTGCCCGCCAATGCGCAACGATACTTCCGGCTCGGCGCCTATTCGCTCTTCGGCCAGCACGATTGGAAGGCGCGCCCGAACCTCACGCTCAATCTGGGCCTGCGCTGGGAATACTTCACGCCGCTGCGCGATCAACGCGGACAGTCGAGTAATCTCATCTTAGGGCCGAATGGTCTGGTGAATTCGCAGTTGAGAGTTGTGGATCAGCTTCACAATCCGGATCGCAATAATTTCGC
>Ga0154003_1000682_pt1 | contig 10753 bp, 7 predicted proteins | sample TSFL087MetaG_FD_104679 | JGI IMG/M metagenome (GOLD analysis project Ga0154003, IMG submission 104679) | Attine ant fungus gardens microbial communities from Florida, USA - TSFL087 MetaG | ecosystem: Host-associated > Fungi > Mycelium > Unclassified | place: USA: Florida, Lake Talquin State...
CGGTGGGTCCAGACCAACCTGAGGCAAACAGACGCGGGGCTCGACGCGCGCCGTCTGGCCGAACAGCTCGCGGATATGCGCGCAAATGTGGTACTGATGGGCATGGGGGGAATCGCCGCCTATTATCCGACCGCAGTTGAGTTTCATTATCCCAGTCCCGATTTGCCCGCCGGCCGCGATATGTTCGGCGCCGTTTTGAGGGAAGCTCACGCCCGGCGCATTCGCGTCGTCGGAAGGTTCGACCTGAGCAAGACGCGAAAGGCCGTCTTCGACGCGCGCCCGGAGTGGTTTTTCCGCCAGGCAAATGGAGAGCCGGTGATCTACAACGGTCTCTATTCTACGTGCGTCAACGGCGGCTATTACCGCGAGCAGGGGATGAAGATTCTCTCCGAAGCTCTCGACAGGTACGCCGTCGACGGGCTGTTCTTCAACATGTTCGGCAACCAGTCACGCGATTACAGCGGGCGCGAGGTCGGGCTGTGTCATTGCGACGCCTGCGCGAAGAAATACAGGGAGACTTATCACAAGGAGATTCCCGACAAGCCCGATGACGACTATCGCAAGTTCATGTTCACTTCATCGCGCGAAGTGGCCGCGGCCATCGGCGACCTGATTCACAGCAAGCGGCCACAAGCCGGGTACTTCAACTACATTCAGGAATACACCGACGGAATTATGTCGGAATCTAACACCGCCGTGGCGCGTCCCCTGCCGCTGTGGCCTTACTCCGCCAGCGATAATGTGAATCGCGCGCGCAATAGCCAGCCGGGAAAGATGGCCGTAGACCTGAACATGCAGTTTGTGGATTACTGGTGGCGCTTCGCCACGGTTCCTGCCCAGGAGATCGCATTGCGGTGCTGGCAGAACATCGCCAACGGCGGGGCGCTTACGTTCGAAATGAATGGCACGTTCGATCAGCAGGACCGGCAAGCCCTGGAAGCGGCCAAACCGATCTTCCGCTGGGTCGCCGCGCACGAGCAGTACTACGTGGGCCAGACCAGCGCCGCGCGCGTGCTGCTGCTCGTAGGGCCTTCCAACGCCGGACGTGTCTACAGCCTGGAACCTTATCGTGGGCTGTTCCGCCTCTTCGCCGAGGAACACGTTCCTTTCGCAGTGTCGAACAACATGGATTGGGCGCCCAAACGCGAGTTCGATCTCGTCATCTGCGCCGACTGGGCGCCTGCCGGATTGAAGCAGTACGCCGAAAATGGAGGACATGTTCTGGTCGTAGGCGCGAATGAACCGGAGTTTGAGGTCGCCCCGGTAGTTAGGACAATCAATGAGATTCGCGGCTATGTTCGGGTTCGCGACCACGCGGCGTTCCCGTCGTTGAAGGATACGGATCTGTTGATTCTGAATGGACCATTCACGGAATTGCGGGACGACGGACCGGCTTTGTTAACGCTCGTTCCGCCCTCGATGTTCGGCCCGCCTGAATTCATTCACATTGATATAAAGGACACTGACACGACCGCCATTGTGTTCCGGCGCTTCGGCAAGGGAACGGTCACGTGGGTCCCATGGAATCTGGGTGGGATGTATTACCGCCACAGTCTGCCGGCGCACGCAGGGCTGTTTCGTGACGTACTGAACCGGATTCTCCCGCGGCGCCAATTACGCTCCAACGCGCATCCGCTCGTGGAGATGACGTTAATGCGACAGGGGAGGCGCGCATTGTTGCACTTGATCAATCTGAGCGGGCACTCGCAGACGGGCTATTTCGCGCCGATTACCATGAGCGGCATCCAGGTTCAGGTCGCCGGCGCTTTCAAGACCGCGAAGACGCTGCGCGCGCCGCGCAGTCTGACGGTCAAAGTGAACCAGGGATATTCCGAATTCACGATTCCTCAACTGTCGGATTACGAGTTGGTCGTAATTGAATAGGTTCTGATTTACTTCTCCAATGAATAGCATGAGGGGCCTTCACCTTTTCTGAGGAACTTTATGACAAGAAAATGGCGCGTAGCGATTCTAGGGCTGGGACATTGGTATTCAGCATACAATCTGGCCAGGGCGCTTCGAGAGTGCCCGAAAGCCGAATTGGCCGCGGTCGCCTGGCGTAACAGCGCGCAATTGGCGGCCTTCACCAGCGACTTTCAGATTCCTGGCTACCACGATTATGGCGAACTGCTAAAGCGAGAGGACATTGATTTCGTTCACATCGCGACGCCTGTGTCCGAGATGGCGGATTGCGCGATCAGGGCCGCGCGGGCGGGCAAGCACATGGTCTTGGGTAAGCCGATGGCAATGACTATGGAAGAGGCGGATCGGATGGTGGAAGCGGTTGAGACGTCCGGCGTCAAATGCGTCGCTTTTCAAGGGACCAAGCGCCTGCGCTCGGGCGATCTGAAGGCGAGGATCGAGGCCGGGGAGATCGGAGAGATCATCCTGATGCATCAGACGGCGCGATGGTCCATTGCGGAAGACTGGTATCGCTCCGGCTCGCCCGGCTGGTTCGCTGACCCAAGGCAGACGCCGGGCGGAGCTTTCATAGACGAAGGAATCTATTGGCTCGATCAACTCAGGTGGCTGGCCGGGAGCGAAGTGATACAAGTGGAAGCGAAGATGGCGAACCTGGTTCATCGTAACATTGAGGTAGAGGACTGGGGCATGGCGACTCTCACTTTCGCGAACGGAATCATCGCCACATTGGAAGCCGCGTGGACGATCAATGCGCCGCGTCCGACCGGCCCGTCGCCCAAGCAAAACTGCGTCCTCCGTTTAGAGGTGATTGGCTCGCGCGGCGAAATCATCGATGAAGGACTGCGCGTGCCGGGCAGGGCGGTGCTCGCGGCCGGGGCCTCCGGCTGGATCTTTGAGCGAGAGGCCGGGGAGCCTTTCGGGCCGCCTTCCCCATTCCCGTTGGATCATTTGATTGAATGCGTCGAAAGCGACCGGCAATCCGTCGCCTCGATCCAGGAGGCGCGCAAATCATTCCGCGTGGCGCTGGCCGCATATCAATCGGCGCGCGCGGGGCAACCGATCTCCCTTCAATGGTGATCTGCGTCCGGCGAGTAGAAAATGCCGCGAAAAACAATTGGCGACAATCTCTCTTTGCGTCTGAAGCAAGGGAACTCGTCTCCTGGGTCAGCGGATAATGTCAACTGAACGCAGGCTATCCCCCGCCCACAGCGCTGAGCTTTGCCGGGTCGAGAGGTCGCTGACAATATTTGTAGCCAATCCAGATCAGGATCACACCTATGAACTCAGCGATGTAGAGCAATTCCGTATGTCCCATCCGGCTGCCCATCCCGCCGACGCCGGGCAGTAGAGCGCCGACGGCGATGAAGATGTTGCCGATTGAAACATGGCGCGATTCCGGATGGCCGAAGAAATGGATCGCCGAATAGATTGCTCCGCCGACCAGAAAAAGAGCCGCCAGACTATTGATGAACGGCGACACGCGGCGGACGGATTGCCAGGCGAGCGCTTTGCCGCTGAGTATTGTCGGATCCACTAAATCCATCCGCACGGGCGAAAGAATGACGAAGATTGATGTGACGCCGACGGCGGCGAGCAGCAAAACAACAGCGATGCGCCCGGCGCGCCCGCCGAACAAAAGATAGATTGTGCCAACGGCGAGCGGCGCGCCGCCCAGCAGCGCCCCGGCAATGTACCATGCCTTGAACAACGCCGATTGCCAGCCGAACAACGTTACCAGCGACTCGATCAATGTTCCTACGCCGTAAGTCACAATTCCTATTCCCCACCAGAGCAGATGATACGATTGCCGCTTGAGACGATAGCGCGCCAGAATCACCCAGGCGAAAGCGGCGGAAATGAGGGTCGAAAGAATCGGGAGGTAAAGGCTCAATTCGATAAGTCGCGGCATTAGTTCTCCAGAATTCAATGTGACGTCCACTTTGCCAGTGAGGATAGCCCTTTACGCGACCAATGAACAATAGCGCAGGTGTTCTGGGAGTGGCTCGCCGCCATTCTCGCGACGGCCTCGCGCTTGCCGGAATCGCTCGCGCGCATATGGCGCATGGTGGTCGTGATCTATATGCCCGGCACAGCAAGATCTGGATTTAGCATGGCGCTGACTGGATCAGTACCGCGAGCGGTAGCGAGCTGCCGTTAGCGAAGGCTGCGCTCGCTACCGCTCGCGGTACTGACTCGTCGCCTTAATTCCCCATGAAATACTTTTTCGATTTTTTATTTGCGCCAATAATGACCGTGAGGCGTCAAACCGGCGCATTCCTCCAACTTCAGCGGCCTCGAAATATTACAAGTTTTGTAATAAAATGACGCTGGAGAGGCGGATATGACCGGACAGCGGTTGCGGGAAGCGAGAAAACTGAAAGGTTGGAATCAGCAGGAGGCGGCGCTGCGGCTCGGCGTGTCTCAAACCTATCTCTCCCTCTTGGAGAAGGGAAAACGGCGCATGCCGGAGAAGTTGGCGGTCAAGGCCGTTCGCGTCTACGGACTGTCTGAGGCGATGCTGCCCGTAACATCTGCCCCGGATCAGGCGCCGGTCGGCGACGAAGGCAAGCTCGCCTCGGAACTTGCGACGCTCGGTTATCCCGGCCTATCCCACCTAAAATCCGGGGGGAAGAAAAAGAATCCCGCGGAGTTGTTGCTTTCAGCGCTCGGCAATGACAATCTTGACAGTCGTTTGGTGGAAGCTTTGCCCTGGGTCGTGTTGAAGTTTCCGGACCTGAACTGGCATTGGCTCACCCAGGCGGCCAAGTTACGTGATCTGCAAAACAGGCTTGGGTACGTGACCAACGTGGCGCGCAGGCTGGCCGAACTGCGCGGGGAACGCGAAAAGGCCGCGTTGCTGGCCACGGAAGAATCAAGGTTGGAGCGGTCTCGCTTGGCGCGCGAAGACACTCTCTGCCATGAATCCCTGACCGAAGCGGAAAAAAAGTGGTTGCGAAAGAACCGTCCGCCGGAAGCCAGACACTGGCGACTTTTGACGGACCTTAGCCCGGAGCGACTCGACCATGCCGTCTGAACAAATTCCCGAACCTTGGGCGTCCTTTCTGTCACAGGTGGATGACCATCTTAGCGAAGAGGTCGAACTTCATTGTTTCGGCGGCTTTGTCATAACGATGCTTTACGGCCTCGCGCGAACCACAGTGGATGTGGACGCGCTACCGGCGGTCAAAAGAAGCGCGTGGCGACATCTGGCCAACCTGGCCGGTAAAGGGTCTGAACTCCATCGGAAGTACGGAATCTATCTTGACTTTGTCACTGTCGCCACAGTCCCGGAAGATTACGACCAGAGGCTGACGGAGATGTTTCCGGGGGCGTTCCAGCGCCTGCGCCTGCTCGCCTTCGACCCCTATGATCTCGCTCTGGCCAAGCTGGAGCGCAACATTCAACGGGATAGGGATGACGTGAAACATCTGGCACGGACAATTCCTTTCGACCTCGAAGCGCTCAAAGATCGCTACCTGAAAGAACTACGGCCGCTGCTCGGCAATCCGGATCGGGAGGACCTGACGCTGCGACTCTGGATTGAGGCGATTGAAGAAGATCGGAGCCGACAGGGCGCGGGCGATTGACAATGTTCCGAATCAAGCGGCAATACTTTAGAAGACGACTTGCGCTAGCTGACTCGGATGCGACTCATGGCGCCGGGAGACGTCTCCCAAAGTTTCTGGTCGCCCGCGAGCTTAAGCTAGCGCAAGTCGTCTAGAAAACCTGGTTCCACAAAAAAATGAACAAATGGCTCTTGGAAAGGCGTATAGCGCGATATGACTACCGAAAAAATTGACTCACCGATCTCTCAGAAGCCGCTCCGGGTGTGGCCCGGCTTGATCGCCGTGGCGCTGCAGTGGCTGACCTGGTACGGCGTCCCCCTTGTCGCGCCCGAGTCCTTTATGGTCGTGATGATTGGCGGACTCGCGTGCTCGTTGGCGGTCCTCGTGTGGTGGTTGTTCTTCAGCCGGGCGCCCTGGGCCGAAAGGCTGGGCGCCATCGCGCTGATGGTCGTCGCGGTGGTCGTGACAAAGCGTGTCGTTCACCCGTCCATTGCGGGCGGAATGATGGGGATGATGTTGCCAATCTTCTCTATCCCCGTCCTGAGCCTCGCCCTCGTAGCTGCGGCGGCGGCAGGCCTTCGCCTGTCCGGCGGGCTGCGGCGAGTGGTGATGGTCGCCGCGATACTTCTCGCGTGCGCCGGGTTCACGCTCATCCGAACTGACGGCATGAGCGGCACGGGCGGTTCGGATCTACATTGGCGGTGGACGCCGACTCACGAGCAACGGCTCCTCGCCCAAGCCGCCAACGAGCCGGAACTGCCCGCTCCCACAGCCGCGGCGGCTCCCGACACACGGATTCCGGCCGTAACCACCGATCAACCGGGGGGTCCTACATCATCGCCGGCGGCCGCGAAGATCCCGGAAAAGGGCGGCGCAAATCCTGTCGCGGAGAATCCGGCAGCTGGCTGGCCAGGCTTCAGGGGCCTGGGGCGCGACAGCGTGATTCGCGGCGTGCAGATTGATACCGACTGGTCCCGGTCGAAGCCGGTCGAACTGTGGCGCAAGTCCATTGGACCGGGCTGGTCGTCCTTCGCGGTCCACGGGCGCCTGATCTATACCCAGGAGCAGCGCGGCGATGACGAATTGGTGTCGTGCTATGACCTGACCACGGGCGCGCCGGTATGGAGACACAAGGACGCAGTCAGATTCTACGAGTCGAACGCCGGCGCCGGTCCGCGCGCTACGCCCATCTTCAGCAACGGGCGCGTCTACACATTTGGGGCGACCGGACTTTTGAACGCGCTCGACGCCCGCAACGGTTCCGTCGTGTGGTCGCGCAACGCGGCGTCGGACACCAACACGAAGATTCCTGATTGGGGATTTGCGAGCTCGCCGATCGTCGTCGGCGACAAGGTTATCGTCGCGACCGCTGGAACGCTCGCCGCCTACGACTCCGGCGCCGGGCGCCAGCGCTGGCAAGGCCCTGCGGGCCGTGGCGGCTACAGTTCGCCACATCTCGCGACGATCGACGGCGTCGCGCAAATCCTCTTGCTGAACGATGATGGCGCGATCAGCGTCGACCCGTCCGACGGCAAGTTGCTCTGGAAGCACGAGTGGAAAATCGACGGCATCGTGCAGCCGTCCGTGATCGCGGGCGCCGACGTCCTGATCGGCAGCGGCTCAGGACTCGGCGCAGTCGGCGTACGCCGTGTCGCGGTCGCGCGCGGACCCGGAGGGTGGGCCGTCGAGGAGCGCTGGACTTCGAACGGGCTGAAGCCTTACTTCAACGATTTCGTCGTTCACAAAGGCCATGCCTTCGGCTTCGACGGCCGCATGCTCGCGTGCATCGACCTCAAGGACGGTAAGCGCAAGTGGAAAAACGGACGCTACGGCCCCGGACAGATGGTCCTATTGCCCGACCAGGACTTACTGCTGGCGCTGTCAGAGGAGGGGGAACTGGTTCTCGTCAAAGCGGATCCGGACCAATTCACGGAGTTAGCGCGGTTCCCGGCGATCGAGGGCAAGACATGGAACCACCCGGCGCTGGTCGGCGACCTCCTGCTGGTTCGCAACAGCGAGCAGATGGCAGCGTTCCGGCTGCCGCTCGCGGGCCGCTGACAGCAACGGACTCCGCGTCCATCGCTACGGCGCGAGCGTCTTCGATCTGAATGTTCAGCTTGAACAACCACGGGGGGCACGGGGATCACGGGGAAGAGCAAAACTAAAAATCCCCGTGTCCCCCGTGGTCCCCGTGGTTTGTTATGCCTGAATTCCCAAGTGAAAAACGCTTTAAGCGCGCGGTACCGCTACCGCGACTGGGAAGGGGCGGCTGAACGTTCAAGCCCAAAACGTTTTAAGGGACCGAGTAAGGGCGAACTTCGATAATGCGCAGAAATTCCTGGGCCTTTTCTTCACGCAATTTTTTGACCTCCTCGAAGCGCGCAGACTGCGCGGCCTCACGTTCGTCTTTGGTCCGCGCGTACAATGTCAGCAGATTGAAGTTAGCCGCGTAATGATCGGGGGCGATCTCCAGCGCGCGCCGCAGGAGTTTTCCCGCCTGTTCGTACTCTCTCTTCATCAAGTAAGATTGCCCGAGTTCGGCCAGCGCGTCCGCGTAATCGGGCCTGGCTTTCAGCGCCTGCTGTAATTCTTGAATTGCGTCGTCGAGCCTGCCGTTCTGCCGGGCGACGCAGCCCAGGTAATAATGCGCCGTGGTCGCGGTCTCGGAGACTTTGGCCGCCTCCGTCAACGCCCTGGTCGCCGCGTCGTATTGTCTCGCCCTGACCAGCGCCGCGCCGAGGGCGAGTTTTCCGCGAGCGTCATGGGGTTTGAGTCGAACGTATTTCTCGAAGTAAGGGATCGCCTCCCCCGGGTCATGACGGAACGTCGAAGCCGCCCCCAGGGCGTAATTGTAAGCCGGATTCTCCGGTTCGATTTTCACCGCCCTGTCGAAGGCGGCGCGTGCCTCCGCGACGAGATTCAAATCCAGGCAGACGAGGCCGAAAAAATAATTGAGACCGGCGTCGCTCGGCTCCAGATCGCGCGCGTGCGCCAAGTAGCCCAACGCGCCCTGATAATCCCGTTGTTTGTGCGCGACCCGCGCCAAATCCACAAGCAGCGCGGTGGAAGGCCGGTCTCCGGAGGCCGATTGCTCCAGCGTCACGCGCGCTTCGGCCAGCTTGCCCGTCCGCTCGTAAGCCAGTCCCAGGCCCCGCGTCAGCGCGGGCGTGAGCGACCGCCGCTTACGCAATCCTTCCAGCAACCCTACGCTCAAGTCGTCGCGCCGGCTGCCTGTCAAGGCCGGCAGAATGGCGCTCACGTCAGCTTCGGAAAAGTCGGGGTGGGCTATCAAACGTCTCGCCATTTCATTTGCGAGCTCACCGCGCCCGAGACCGGCGTAGTCGGCGCAACTGATCGACAACGCCTGAGCGCCCTCCTGAACCTTTGCCGGAAGGCGCGAGAGGCGATCGAGCGAAGGCCGGTAATCGCGTTTCCGCATCAGCAGCGCCGCGCTCTGGTAATTCGCCTCGGCATTGGCCGGTTCGTATTGCAACACTCGGCCGTAAACGTCGAGCGCTTTCGTTAAAACCTGGGGATCATCGGCTGAGCGCTCCTGATAAAGTCGCCCGAGATTCAGGTATGCGCCGGTAAATTTTCGGTCGCGGGCGACGGCCCGCCTGAAACTGCGTTCCGCCGCCGCATAGTTTCCTTCCTGCGCCTCAATGACCCCCTGCAGGTTGTCGAGGCCGGCGTCCGCCGGAAACCGCTTAGAGGCTTCGTCGAGCAGCTTGCGCGCCCCGGCCAGATCGCCCTGCGTGAACAATCGCTGGATCTCCAGAATCCGGCGCTCCCGCTCCTTTCCCCGCGCCTGCTGGGAAAAGGCGTGGCTTTGCGTAATCAGGCAGAGAGCCAGCAGGAGCGGAACGGTCGCCGCGCGGAGCAGGGACGACTCATCCATCAGTCTGTTGCATTTACTGACGCGTTTCCGAAACATATAGGAAAACGACTTTAGAGGTCACGTGAGGTAACGACTGATGGCCTTTGAAAATTAATGGCGCCCACGCAATTTGGTGTAGGGGCGGGTATTCCCCGCCCCATCGCCTGGATCATAGACATGGGCGGGGAATACCCGCCCCTACAATGTTGGCGCCCTATTTATTCAAAGACCGTTAGTCGTTACTACGTGGCATGTTTACATTGTCTCTGAGAGTCGCTCATTGCGACATGAATGGCTCCTTAATTCAGACCCCGCGGCCCGACGAGCGGATGGTCACGGCGCGGCGCCGTGGATTTGCGGATCACTAACTGAGTCTCGATCAGGTAATCGACGCCAGTTCGCCGTTTGGAGCGCGCCATCTTGCTCAACGATTTGAAGGCCATCTCACCCAGTAGTTCCCGCGGAATGCGCACTGTGGTGAGCGGCGGGCGGGCCAGATGCGCGAAGAAGATGTCATCGAAGCCAATGACTGAAACGTCTTCTGGCGCCTTCACCCCGGCCTCTTCCAACGCGCTCATCGCCCCCATCGCTATCAGGTCGTTGCCGCAGAAGATGGCGGTGGGAATCGACGATTGCCCCATAATCACGCGGACCGCTGAAGCGCCCCCGTCGACCTTGAAGTTGCTTTCGAGTATAGGGAATGGACGCAGCCGGCGTTTTTCCAACTCCTCGACGATGGCCTTCTGCAAGGCGACGGCCGTGCGGTTGGTCTGCGGCCCCGAAATCACCGCAACCTGATGGTGTCCCAATTCGATCAGGTGATCAATGGACTGTGAAATCCCCGTCAGGTAATCGACCTGAATGTTGCTGATCAATTTTTCAGCAGGCCCGAGGTTGTAGAAGACGACGCCGATCCCGGCGGCCCTCAGGCCCTCGACGGCCCTGCGATCGAGGGCCGAGCTCATGACGGCCACGCCGCGCACGCCGCTTTGAAGCATATTGCGAATCGCGTTCTCCGACCGCGTGGAGTCGTGTTCGGTGTTGCAGAGAAGGGTGTCGAAGCCCTCTTTCCATGCCGCCGTCTGAAAGCCGTTGATGATCTCGGGGAAGAATGGGTTGGCGATCTCCGATACGATCAGGCCGACAAGGTCGGTCTGCTTCATGGCCAGCCGCCTGGCATGCGCGTTGATATGAAAGTTCAACTCCTCGACCGCCCGAAGCACTCTGCTTTCGGTCTCCGGCGCCGTGTAGCGCGTCTTGTTCAAAACATGTGAAACCGTAGAGAGCGAAACCCCCGCCCGCTCCGCCACATCCTTCATCGTGTATCCCATCGTTTTCTCCATATGAATGGAACCCATAAGTCTTATGGGACCTATAAGTCACATTC
>Ga0154003_1000685_pt1 | contig 10704 bp, 9 predicted proteins | sample TSFL087MetaG_FD_104679 | JGI IMG/M metagenome (GOLD analysis project Ga0154003, IMG submission 104679) | Attine ant fungus gardens microbial communities from Florida, USA - TSFL087 MetaG | ecosystem: Host-associated > Fungi > Mycelium > Unclassified | place: USA: Florida, Lake Talquin State...
AGCCGAAAAGCGCGATCCGGTGGTCAGGTAAGCGTCGCAAGCGTCGATTGAGGGCGGAAACTCGCCGTCGCAAACGTCGAAGGGCTGTAATGCGACCTGCGGCGTGTGTCTGGCAAACAAGGCGGCAAACATATCCCTGTAATCGCCAGCGATGTGGCGGAACCGTTCGAGGATGTGATCGCATTCGAGCAGACCGATTTTCATATTGAAAAGTTAACGGCATTGCCCATTGGGCAATGAACTACAGAGTCAATCTCAGGTGGAAAGATTTCGGACGAGTGAAAGACGCGAACCCCAGTTTCGACAGCGTGCAGCCGCGCCCCGAATCTTTCACGCCGGTCCACGCCAGCGCCGGGTCGAGATAATCGCATCGGTTCATATACCACGTGCCGGCCTCGATCCGATCGCCGATGCGCAGCGCCGCGTCGACGTCGGTCGTCCAGATCGAAGCGGTCAATCCGTACCGACTGTCGTTCATCAGCCTGATCGCTTCTTCGTCGTCTTTTACCGGCATTATGCCGGCCACTGGCGCGAAGGTCTCATCGGTCATCACCAGCATCGAGTGATCTACGCCGACCAGGACCTGCGGCTCAAGGTACGGCGTGCCTTCCTGAGCCACGGGAAAGAGCGCGGGGTCTATCAAAGCCCTGGCGCCTTTCTTGAGCGCGTCGGCTATGTGCGCCCGGGCTTTGTCCGCAGCGTCTGCGCGAACCATCGGCCCGAGCGTCGTCGCGGGGTCGAGCGGATTGCCCAGCTTGTACTGTTTGGTCATCTCGACGAAGCCTTCGACGAATCGATCGTAAACATCGCGATGAACGTAGACGCGCTCGACGGCGCAGCACGATTGGCCGGAGTTGAACATCGCGCCGTCAACCAGGTTCTCGATAGTCGCCGGCAATGGCGCGTCAGGCCGCACGTAGGCCGGGTCTTTGCCGCCGAGTTCCAGCCCCGTCGCTATGAACCTTTCGCCTGCGACCCGCTGCACGGCGTGGCCGCCAGCGACCGACCCGGTGAAGGCGACGAAGCCGACACGCGAATCTTTGATCACTTCGGCCACCTGATCATGATCGATGTGCAGGAATTGAAAGACGCCTTCGGGCAAACCGGCGGCCTTGAACGCTTCGGCGTAACGTTCGGCGACGAGCGGCGTCTGCGGCGCGATTTTCAGGATCACGCTGTTCCCGGCCAGGATGGCGGGAACCACCGCGTTGACCGAAGCGAGCCATGGATAATTCCACGGCGCCAGGACCAGAACCACGCCGACCGGTTCGTGGCGGATGAAGCGCCGGAAGTTGTCCTTCGGTTCAAGCTCGATGTCGGCGAGTTCGCGCCCGGCGATTTCAGCCATGTAATTGACGCGCTCCTGAAACCCTCTGCGGATTTCATTCGGGCTGTATGCGATCGGCCTCCCGATCTGCCAGGTCAACTCTTCGCCGATTTCGCCGGCGCGTTCGACGAGCCAGTCGAGCATCCGCTTGCAGGCGGCCGCGCGCTCTACGACGGGAACGCGCTTCCACGTGGCTTGCGACGTGACGGCTTTGGCGAGAGTGTTTTCAATTTCTCGCGAAGTCGCAAGTTGGCGTTCGGCGTAAATCGAGCCGTCAACCGGGCTGATCGTTTGTTGAAGATTTGCAGTCATAATTATACTAGCGGCTTCCGGCAGGTTGGCGAAGCATTTTGCTTATAACCATCGAACAGAAAACCACCATATCGTTTCAAAATCTCTTCGGCGAGTGTGATCACTTTGTCGCTTTGGCCGCCGGCGAATAATTCTTCAAAGCCTTCACGGAACCGCGAATAAAGTTCCGGGTCGGTCTTGCCGAGTTTGCGGGGAATTGATTTGTTGACCGCCGACCACAGACCGTTCGCGCGGAAATAGTAATTTGCCAGCGCGCCGTACAGTTCCGCGCCCGAAGCGACAAGTTCTTCTCTGGAACGGGGCTGCCGAATGTCGTCAATCAGGTTCGTGATCGTATAGCGCAACTTACGCTCGTCTTCGTCGCTTAGCTCCGGCGGCCCTGCCGCGATGAGGTCCGCGGCGATTCGCTTTACAGAGCGGGAAATCTCGGAAGGGCAGGGGACTTCGACGCTCTCCGCCACCATGTGCGCCATTGCCGAAAGGCCGGACGGGCGACCGAGTTCATGGATGAAGTAGTTGAACGTTTCCGGATCGTGAACGAACGCCTCGACAGGGTAGCCTTGAAAATTGAATGATTCGCGCCACGCGTGAGGTAATTGCTCGAAAATGACTACCAGGTCAAGATCGGAGTAAGTCGTGCCTTCGCCTCTCAACAGCGATCCGGCCAGAAAAATTACATCGGCGTTCGGGTACCTCTCATTGAGGATCTGTTTGGTGATCTTGATCAAGTCCTTCATTTCACGTGAGAGCGTTTATCTTCAAACAGAGCTAGGCGGATTGCGCCGGAGATCCTTTGAGGGCGCGAAAGGTGTCAGGCGGTACAGTCCGGGGAGCGTGAGCGACCCGGACTGTATCGCTGGTCGAACTTCAGGTCGCTGAACCTTCCCGCGCTTGGGTCATTTTATTCAGGTGTCACATAGGCCGCCGTGATCCCGCCGTCAACCAGAAAATCTGTTCCAGTAATGTACGACGATTCATCCGAAGCCAGGAAAAGCGCCGCCTGGGCGATCTCCTTCGCCTCGCCGAAGCGCCCCATCGGGACGTGTACCAATCGCCGCCGCTTCTTCTCTTCGGTGTTCAGATAGCTCATCAGCAGCTCGGTCCGAAGCGGCCCAGGGCAGAGGGCATTGACCCTGATGTTTTCGCGCGCGTGGATGACGGCCAGTTCGCGCGTCAGGGCGAGCACGGCGCCTTTGCTGGCCGTATAGGCGATTTGGGGCGTGGCCGCCCCCATCAAGGCCACGAACGAAGCGGTGTTGATGATCGAGCCGCCGCCCGCGCGGCGGAGCGCCGGTACGCCGTATTTGCACCCCAGGAAGACCCCCTTGGCGTTGACGTTCATCGTCAAATCCCAGACTGATTCTTCGGTGGTGACGGCGTTGTCGTCGGAGTGATGCATGATCCCGGCGTTGTTGAAGAGCGCGTTGAGCTTGCCGAACTCTTTTTCCGCAACGGCGACCATCCGCTCACAATCGGCAGCTTTTGAAACGTCGGCGTGAACGTAGACGGCCCGGCCTTCCTGCGACCTGACTAACTCAACGGTCTCGTTTCCGGCCTCGTCATTGACGTCGACGACGACAACGCTCGCGCCCTCTCTGGCGAAGAGAAGCGCCGATTCGCGACCGATGCCGCCGCCCGCGCCGGTAATTAATGCGACCTTGTCTTTTAACCTCATAATTTATCTTTTTATCACTCTCCTGACCGCTTCCTCGCGTCCCTGGCCGATTTCAGTGGCGATGCGCGCGATCAACGCGCGTTCATCGTCGGTGACCCCTCCGGGCCCAAAAATGCCGCTTGAAACCGCCGAAGCGATTTGGCTGCAATAAGCGATCAGGTCTCTGCGGCCAGCCATGCGCTGTTCTTCCGGCAGAAGATCGAAGATGACGCGAATGGCCCGCAGCGAATTATCGAAGAACTTATCCGAAGGCCTGTTCTCAAACCAGTGCGACAACATTTCATGGGCCACGCCGTCGGGCGGGACGCCCCGGGCCTCCGCGATTTTGAAGATCATCTCGCGTTCGCGGTCAGCGACGCCGCCCTCTGCCCAGGCCACCTCTACGAGCGGGACTATATGCAGCAGCGGAATCGTCTCCGACGTGTAGCCCAGGTCCTGCAAAGCTTCGAGAACTTCCTGGTCGTCGACGCCCATCATTTCAGCCATCTTCTGGCGGTCGGCCTCGCGCGCCCGGCGCTCGCGCAACTTCTCGATCAGTTCCTGATTCTTCCTTCCGAAATACTCTTCTTCCAGCCAATGTTCGCGTTGAGCGAATTTATCTTTCTCAGCCATAACGCCTCCCCGATCCAGCCCGTTCAGAGTCGCCCTTCCCGAGTGGATCAGCAACAACAGGTTATAAGATCATGTCGATTGAGTGGCTATTTGTCACTTCAAATCACATATATAAGTTTACGGATGTCTGGGCGAAGCGCAATCCGGCGCCGTACAGAGGCCAAGTTTGACAAAGCCTGTGTCCGTCGCTAAATTTCATCTTTTCTACATCGTGAACGATCGCCCGCTAGGCTCTCGCCCCGATGGATATTGAAGGGGAACACCACTATGACCGGAAACGAAGTAAGAACAACGTTCCTTAATTACTTTGCCAGAAACGGGCACAAGATAGTCAAATCTTCGCCCTTGCTCCCGGCGCATGATCCGACGCTGCTCTTCATCAACGCCGGGATGAATCAATTCAAAGATGTCTTCCTCGGTGCCGAGAAGCGCGATTACAAGCGCGCCGTGTCGTCGCAGAAATGCGTTCGCGCCGGCGGCAAGCACAACGACCTGGATGAAGTGGGCAAAACCGCGCGCCATCACACGTTTTTCGAGATGCTCGGCAATTTCTCATTCGGCGATTACTTCAAAGAAGACGCGATCCGTTTCGCTTGGGATTTGCTGGTCAATGAATGGAAGCTCGATCCCGAACGGATGTGGTTCACGGTATTTGAAGGCGATGATGAAGTCCCGGCGGATGATGAGGCGGCTGCGTTGTGGGTGAAAGTCGGCGCGAAGCCCGAACGCATTCTGCGTTTTGGCCGCAAGGACAATTTCTGGCAGATGGCTGAAACGGGACCCTGCGGGCCGAACAGCGAGATCAATTACTATCTCGGCGGGCGCCCTGAAGACCCGAAATTCAACAGGCGCGAATACGTCAATGGCCCCGGCGACGAGACGGTCGAAATCTGGAACCTCGTCTTCATGCAATACAACCGCGTCGAAGAGGCCCCGGGCAAATACAGGTTGGAGCCGCTGCCCGCGCCTTCCGTGGATACCGGAGCGGGGCTGGAGCGCGTCACCGCAGTCCTGCAGGGCGTCAAGTCGAACTACGAGACCGACCTGATCCGCCCGATCATCGATTTCACGGCGAAACTCGCGCGCAAGAAATACGTCTATGACGACAGCGAGGACAGCGTCTCAATGCGAGTGATCGCCGACCACGCGCGCGCCACGGCCTTCCTGATCGCCGACGGAATCTTTCCCGGCAATGACACGCGCGGTTACGTGCTGCGCAAAATCATGCGCCGCGCCATCTGGCACGGAAACAAGCTCGGGTTCAAAGACGTCTTCTTCGCCAAAGTCACCGACTTCGTCATCGATCAGTTCGGCGACGTATATCCCGAACTGCGCGAGACCCGCGGCGTCATCGAGCGTGTGGTGACGACCGAAGAGAGGCTCTACATCTCGACGGCCGGCGCAGGGCTGAACATGCTCGAAGACGTGATGAAGAAGACTACCGGTAAAGTCATTTCCGGCGCGGACGTCTTCAAGCTCTACGATACTTATGGGCTGCGCTACGACCTGATTGAATACGTCGCGGAGCAGCGCGGCTTCACGCTCGACCAGGAAGGCTTCGAGGCCGAGCTTGAGAAGCAGCGCCAGCGCGCGCGCGAATCGATGAAAGGCGGCGCGGCCAAGATCGTCAATCCCGTTTATCAGCAGATCGCCCAACGCGGGCGGAACGAATTCACCGGTTACGCGGGCACGGAGCTTTCGGGATCGAAGGTCATGGCGCTCGTCAGAAACGGCGAGCAGGTCGATGAAATCGCCGCGGGCGACGAGGCCGAGGTCGTTCTGGATCGCACGCCGTTTTACGCCGAATCGGGCGGTCAGGTCGGCGACGTGGGCGTGTTCGAAAGCGAAGACGCGCGGTTGCTGGTGACCGATACCTATTCGCCGACTTCTGGCGTGATCGTTCACCGCGTCACGGTCGAACAGGGCGGATTGAAAATCGGCGACGCGATCAACGCTCACGTCGACGCGGAAAAGCGCGCTCGCACGATGGCCAATCACACGGCTACGCACCTGCTGCACGCCGCGCTGCGCGAAGTTCTGGGGCCGCACGTCAAACAGGCGGGCTCGCTGGTCGCGCCCGACCGCCTGCGCTTCGACTTCACGCACTTCGCGCCGCTGACGCAGGAAGAGATCGCCGAGATCGAGCGCCTCGTCAACAATCAGACGCTCAAGAACACGACGGTCTCGAAAGAGGAGAAGACGCTGGACGAAGCCTTGGCGGGCGGCGCTATGGCGCTCTTCGGCGAGAAGTATAGCGACCGCGTGCGCGTGGTGAGCGTGCCGGAGTTCTCGACTGAACTATGCGGCGGCACGCACGTCAACGCAACCGGCGACATCGGCGTCTTCAAGATCGTCTCTGACGCTTCGATCGCTTCGGGCACGCGCCGCATTGAGGCCGTCACCGGCAAGAACGCCTACGAACGTTTCGCGCTGAGCGAATCGCTGCTTGCCGAAGCGGCCTCCCGGCTCAACACCGCTCCGCGCAGCCTTCCGGTCGAGGTCGAGCGGTTGCAATCGCAACTTCGCGACCAGCAGAAAGAGATCGAGCGGCTGAAACTCAAACTCGCGCAAGGCGCCGCCGCCGAAGACCAGGTGACGGAAATCAACGGACTGAAAGTCCTCGTCCGCAAAGTTGAAGGCCTGGGCAAAGACGCGCGGCGCCAACTGGCCGATTCGCTCGCGCGCAAGGTCGCGCCCGGCGTCGTCGTATTGGGCGACGTCGACAACGGCAAGGCGTCGATTTTGGTGATGGTCTCCGCCGACGCGACGAAGAAGGTTCAGGCGGGCAAAGTGATCAAGGAATTGCCAGGCGCGCGCGGCGGCGGCAAACCCGACCTGGCCGAAGGCGGCGTCGAAACGGACAAACTCGATGAGGCGCTGAAGGCCGCGCCGCAAGTAATCGAAAAAATGCTCACCTCTTAACATCATCCACGAAGTCGCACGAGGGTTCAGGAAGTCTACGGAACATCCCTCGCGATTCTTCGTTGCGACTTTGTGGATAAATCCGCTATGAATAATCTTGTCACTTCGAACCTCACTCATCACCCCGGTCGCACCCTGGCCAGCGTCATCGGCGTGGCGGTCGGCGTCATTCTCGTCGTCCTCACGGTCGGCCTCGTGCGCGGCCAGTTACGCAACAAAGGGCAGCGCGACGCCAACATCGGAGTCGAAATTATGCTGCTCAAAGGCGGGCGGAGCCTCTCACTGACCTCCGCCGATATGGTCATCTCGGAATCCGACGTCGAAGCAGTGCGCGCCGTGACGGGAGTGGCCGCCGCCACACCCGTCGGACAAAACATCGAGATGGGCTCGGGCAGCGGCCTCGGCTTTCGCCAGATTGACGGCGTAGATTTTCAGAGCTTCACCACCGCAAGCAATCTGCGCATAGTCGATGGCCAGCCGCTGCCGCAGTCGGGCGACTTCGCGATCATCGATTTCAAGGAGGCTTCGAAGGGGATCAGAGTCGGAGACAAGATCAGGGCGCTGGGGCGGGAACTGACCGTCGTCGGCGTTTACGAGCCCGAAGCCGGCGCGCGCGTCAAGATTCCGCTCGCGACTATACAGGAAGCGTTGGGCGCCCCGGGCAAATGCTCGATGATCTTCGTCAAATGTCAGAACGCCGCCGAACAGGAGGCGGTGGCCGCGCGCATTCTTGAAAAGTTTCCCGGCTACAGCTTTCTTCTGACTCGCGAACTGCCGCAGCTTTTCGCCAACGGCATTGCGGCCTTCAACGTCTTTCTCAACGTGGTGAAGGGGCTGGCGACGGTGATCTCTCTGCTGATCATTCTGCTGACGATGTACACCACGGTCGCCGAGCGCACGCGCCAGATAGGCGTCATGAAATCGCTAGGCGCGTCGAAGTTCTGGATCGCGTGGGTGTTCGTGAAAGAGGCTTTGCTGATTAGTCTGCTGGGCGTCGTCCTCGGCCTGGCGATCGCCACCCTGGCGCGCTACGCCCTGGTCAACGGCATTGGTCTGAATATCGACCTTGAAGCCGACTCGATCATTTACTCTTCGGTCGCCGGCCTTGGCGCCGGGCTGGTGGGCGCCTTGTACCCGGCGCTGCGCGCCGCGAGCCAGGACCCGGTCAAAGCTTTGAGCTATGAGTAGAATAGATCAAGAAATCAGGAAGAGCATTTTCCAATTTCCCTATGATAATTTCCATTTGTCATCGCGCCGCGCGTTGCTCAAGCAATGACAAATGACAATTCAAAAATGGAAAATGGAAAATGTAATAAACAAGCACTCCTTAAATGAATCTTCGCTCGCGCCTCCTCGCAGTCATCTCCGCGCTTATTGGGCTGGCGCTTTTCATTTACGTCATCAAACAGACCGGCTTTTCCGAAATCGCGTCAAATCTGAGGGCGGTCGGCGCAGGCTTCCTTTTAATATTGGCCGTTTCAGCGACTCGTTACTTGTCGCGCAGCCTGGCATGGTTGCGTTGTATGAATCCCGATGAACGCCAGGTCGGATTTTGGGCGCTATGGCGGGCGAGGCTGGCCGGCGAGGCGGTCGGCGATCTGACCTTCGGGCCGGTAGTGGCCGAGCCGATGCGGCTCATCGCGCTCGGCGCAAGGCTCTCGCTCTCATCGGGAATCTCGTCGCTGACGGTTGAAAACATCGCTTACGCGGTTTCGAGCTGTCTGATGGTGATGGCGGGGACGGTCGCGCTGCTGGCCGGCTTCGGCCTGAACGAATCCATGCGGACGGCCGCGCTCATCGCGCTCGCCGCCGTGGTCGCGCTCGTCGTGGCGCCGGTCTTGACCATCAGCCGCCGATGGAAGATCGGGTCGAGCCTGCTTTCGGCCCTGACAAGCCTAGTCGCGCGCGATGAAACGATGCGGGGCCGAATCGAAGCGAAGATAGATCGGCTGCGCGAACTCGAAGATTATGTCTTCGACTTTTACGCCAGGCGCCCGCGCGATTTCTTCATCCTCGTGTTGTGCCATGCGGCTTTCCATCTCGCAGGCGCAGTAGAAATTTATCTGACGCTGCGGCTGATGGGACTCGGCGTGGATGTCGGCGCCGCGTTCACATTCGAGGCGGTCAACCGGGCGATCAACATGGCCTTCGCCTTCGTCCCTGCGCTCATCGGGGTGGACGAGGCGGGAACCGGGGCGCTCGTCAGGGCCGCCGGATTCGGTTTCGATCATGGCGTGACGCTGGCGCTGATCCGCAAAATCAGAATGTTTTTCTGGATCGGAATTGGATTGGTTTTCCTCGCCCTGGCGCGAAAGGGTAGCGGTAAAGAAAGCTAACATAATGAAGAAGCTGATCGTAAACGCGGATGATTTCGGGCTGACCAACGGCGTCAATCGCGCGATCATCGAGGGCCATACGCGCGGCGCCATCACCAGCGCGACGCTGATGGCCAACATGCCAGCGTTCGACGCGGCCGTCCGCCTGGCCAAAGACCATCAGTCGCTCGGCGTCGGATTGCACTTCAACATCACGCAGGGACCCCCCGTGGCCGACGCTTCGCGCGTCGGCAGCCTGATTGACGACGGCGGCGAGTTTTGGGGAACGAGCCAGGCGATTTTGAGACGCATGCTGGCGGGGCGGTTGAATATCGAAGAGGTCGTCATCGAATTGCGCGCCCAGATCGAAAAGGCTTTGAACGCCGGGCTGCGGCTGACCCACGTCGACAGCCACAAACATACGCACGCGCTGCCTCAAATCTGCGAGGCGATCACCTCGACGATCAAAGATTACGGGATCAACGCCGTCCGGGCGCCGCGCGAACGCTGGCGCTTCGACCGCGACGCGAAATCATTCAAGCTCATCACGCAGAGCGTCGGCGCGTTCGGATTATCGCAGTTGTGCCGGATCGGCGACGCGAGGCTTAAGAAATCGGGCGTGAAGACACCCGATTTTTTCTTCGGGGTCGCCCGCTCCGGATTCTGGACGAAGCCCTGGTTGATCGATCTGATCGAACGGTTGCCAGACGGCGCGAGCGAACTGTTGTGTCATCCCGGTTACGACGACGCCGAGCTGGACGGCGTCAAGACGCGCCTGCGAGCTTCGCGGGCGAATGAACTGCGGCTGCTCACCGACCCGGACGTCGTCGCAAGGTTGAAGGAGAATAGCGTGAAGCTGATCAACTTCTCCAGCCTGTGATGACTCCTGCACCCTCTCCGAGAAAAAAGATTGCCTTGCTTCTTTCCCGAACCTATACTTTCGCTCGCCCAACTCCAACTCCCTGCAACGACAACGATCCGATTCTTCAGCGAGGAGTAAGACATGAAGTCACGCATTAAAATTCTAAGCGGATTAATCATGTTGAGCCTTGTCTTCATTGCAGGAATCGAGGCCAAGGCCCAAGGGACATCAAAGTGGATTGAACTAAAGAAAAAGGGGTGGGTCAGGGCGGTCTATTCTGTTGACGAAGACATGACTGTGGTGGAAGCGTTCAACCTGACGATCCGCGAGGCGATCGACAAAGACATCATTGATTCATTTAGGATGAATGTTTATTTCCAAGTTCCTGGAAAAGGGGTAACTGCGCCGGAGATGGTTCGTATTATCTTCGACTCCCAATCCTGGAAGGGAAGATTTTCCGACAGACGGCATCTGACCGTTTATTCGGACGCGAGTAAGATAGGACTGACCGCGACCAAAGATGTTCACCGCAGCGATTGTGGGAATGGTAGGGAACTAGAATGACGGAGGCGAAACATTTGACGACGGCGGAGCTCGAGTCCGGTTTAGACGCGATTCGCCAGTCGCCCAAAAATGAGGGCGTCATTGCATTGATTGTGCGGCGGCCGCAGGTTGATGC
>Ga0154003_1000686_pt1 | contig 10699 bp, 4 predicted proteins | sample TSFL087MetaG_FD_104679 | JGI IMG/M metagenome (GOLD analysis project Ga0154003, IMG submission 104679) | Attine ant fungus gardens microbial communities from Florida, USA - TSFL087 MetaG | ecosystem: Host-associated > Fungi > Mycelium > Unclassified | place: USA: Florida, Lake Talquin State...
AATGCGGAGGCTGGCCGAAGCCTATCCCGAAGCTAACCGTGGCATTGGCGCGGCGGTCACTCCGCTCAAGGAGAGGTTGGTCGGCGATATCGGGCCGAGTCTGTGGATGCTGCTGGGCGCGGTTGGTTTCGTATTGCTGATCGCGTGCGTGAATGTCAGCAATCTGCTGCTGGCGCGCGCAACCGGCAGGACGCGTGAATTCGCCATTCGCGCCGCGCTGGGCGCAGGGCAGTGGCGCTTGCTCCGCCAATCGCTGACCGAGAGCGCGCTGCTCGCATTGGCTGGCGGCGGACTGGGATTGTCGCTCGCTGCCCTGGGCACACGCGCCGCGCTCAACGTGCTGCCTGCTGGGTTGCCACGCGCGGACGAGATCGGGCTGGATGCGCGGGTTTTGCTCTTCACCGCAGCCATCTCACTGCTCACAGGCGTACTGGCGGGGCTGGCTCCGGCGCTGAAGACCTCGCAGTGGCGTTTAGCCGAAACGCTCAAGGAAAGCGGGCGCGGCGCGGGCGGCGGGCGGCATCGCGCGCAGGGCGTGCTGGTCGCGGTGGAGGTGGCGCTGGCGCTGGCGCTGCTGATCGGCGCGGGCCTGATGATCCGCACCCTGAGCGCGCTCTGGAGTGTTGATCCGGGCTTTCGGCCCGACAATGTGTTGACCTTCGGACTCAGCTTCCCGCCTTCAATGCGGGATCTAACCCAAGAGGGGAGGCGCGCTGCCTTACGCGATCTGAGCGACCGCCTCAACTCGATGCCGGGGGTCAAGGCGGCTTCCTTCTCGCTGCTCGCCTCTCTCATGCAAAACGGAAGCAGCTCGTTCTTCTGGCTCGACGGCCAGCCCAAACCCGCGAGCGCTAGCGAGATGCATAGGACTTTGGTGTATGGGGTCGAACCCGGCTATCTGACGGTGATGGGCATTCCGCTCAAGCAGGGCCGCTTTTTCACCAGCCAGGACGAGGCAGGAACTCAAGGGGTCGCAGTGATTGACGAGGTCTTTGCCCGCCAACATTTCCCCAATACCAATCCCATCGGCAAGCGCATCAATCTGGTGTTCAACCAAAGCCCGTCGGAGATCATCGGCGTAGTCGGGCACGTGAAGCAGTCGGGGCTTGATGAGGACGACAGTCAATCGCTCCGGGCGCAGATCTACCTCCCGTTCAGGCAGTTGGGCTGGAACTCTGAAGCGAATGTGGTAGCGCGTGTCGACGGCGCGGCGGGAAACGCTGCGGCATATTTTGAGGCGTTCCGCCGGGTCGTCCAAAGCCAGCACAAGGACAATGTCATCTACGAACCGCAGACGATGAATGAGGTGATTGCGGATTCGCTAGCCCGCCGGCGCTTCGCGATGATCCTGCTCAATGCCTTTGCGGTGGTGGCGCTCGTGCTCTCAAGCATCGGACTTTACGGCGTTATTTCATATCTCGTCGGCCAGAGCACCCACGAACTCGGCGTCCGCCTCGCGCTGGGCGCGCAACGCCGGGACGTGATGCTGCTCGTGCTGAGCCAGGGCATGAAGATGACGCTGGGCGGCGTGACTCTGGGATTGCTCGCCGCGCTGGGTTTGACCCGGCTGTTGGCGCAGATGCTCTACGGCGTGAGCGCGACTGACCCTGCGACCTTCGCCGGCATCGCCCTGCTGCTCGTGGCGGTGGCGCTCGTTGCCTGCTTCGTACCGGCGTGGCGGGCGACCAAAGTAGACCCACTGGTCGCGTTGCGCTGTGACTGAGGCGCCCTTGCAGCAGATGGAAAACAGATATGCCTAACTGGAAAGAGGAAATCAGGGGACGGCTTAAGAGCTTGCGTCTTGCGCCAACGCGCGAAGCAGCCATAGTCGAGGAATTGGCGCAATATATCGAAGACCATTACGCGGAATCGCTCACAGGCGGCGCGACTGAAGCGGAAGCTTATCAACGAACACTCGCAGAATTGAGCGGCAGTGAATTGCTGGCGCGCGAACTTAGGCGCGCGGAGCGGCAAGTCCCGCAAGAACCCATCGTACGAGGAACCAATCAGAGGGCAAATATGATTGCAGACCTTTGGCAAGGCCTGCGCTTCGGCGCGCGAATGTTACTGAAACAACCGGGCTTCAGCTTGATTGCCGTGCTCACGCTGGCGCTTGGCATCGGCGCGAACACGGCGGTATTCAGCATTGTCTATGCAGTCGTTTTTAGACCATTGCCTTATCAAGAACCAGACCAGCTTGTCCGACTTAAAGTTACTCTGCCGCGGAAGAACGCTTTCAACATAACCGTCTCGTATCCGACGTTCCGGGATTGGCAGGAGCAGAGCACAGTCTTTGCGCATGTTGCGGCTTATGCGGCGATAGCAGGTGGGCTTAATTTGACGGGCGGAGACCGCCCGGAACGCCTTGTATCGCTCGATGTCTCTAGCGGGATTTTTCCCCTGCTCGGAATCAATCCGGCTCTGGGGCGCGCGTTTGTGGCTGAGGAAGAACAGCAAGGGGCCAAGGTCGTGGTCATGAGTCACGAGCTTTGGCGGCGGAAGTTTCATGGCGATCCGAATCTGATCGGCAAGACGATTACACTGGACGAGCAGGCGCGGACGGTCATCGGAATCATGCCGCCCGGATTTCAATTCCCTCCGAATGCGAGCAATCGCATCGATCTTTGGACCCCACTGGTTCCAAACCGGGATCGCGGATCCTCTTTTCTCTTGGTTGTAGCTCGGATGAAGCCGGGCGTTAGTCAGACCCAGGCGCAAGCGGAAATGGATGGCCTAGTGCGGCGGCTTGATGAAAAAAAGCGCGGCGAAGGGATCGGCCTGATTTCTTTGCATGAGGACGTGGTGGGGCAAACCAGGCAGGCGCTTTTTCTTTTTCTTGGAGCGGTTGGTTTTGTTCTATTGATCGCCTGCGCGAATCTGGCCAATCTGCTGTTGGCTCAATCCGTGGGACGCCAAAAGGAGATTGCGATTCGAGTGGCTCTTGGCGCAGGGAGAGGCAGGCTCATTCGACAAATGCTCACTGAAAGCCTGACGCTTGCGGGACTGGGATGCGTCTGCGGGCTGCTCGTCGCGCACTGGGGAACCGATCTACTCGTCGGTCTTATTCCAGCGAACACCTTCCCGCCAACACGTCTGCTAGGGATTGGGATCAGCGCTCCAATATTGTTATTTACGCTTGGCTTGTCGCTGCTCACGGGAATCGCTTTTGGACTTCCACCGGCGCTGCGAGCCGCTGGCGCTGAAATCAGCAGGTCTCTCAATGAGGCCGGCCGTACGGGCGTCAGCAGCCGGTCAGCAAGGCGATTGCGCGGCGCCTTGGTGATGACCGAGATGGCAATCTCACTGATGCTGCTCGTCGGCGCGGGACTGTTGCTGAAGAGTTTTTATCTGCTGCAAAAGGAGTCGCCGGGCTTTCGCCCCGAGCACGTCCTGACGACGCAAATCCACTTACCGCACGCGAAGTATGCGGAGGCGCGCCAGAAACTCGGTTTCTTTCAGGAACTGTTAGGAAACCTGGAAACAGCGCCAGGTGTCCGGTCAGCCAGCCTCGTGAACGCGCTGCCGATAGGCGGAAGTGATTTTACGTCCGGCTATCGCGTGCCCAATCCGCAGGGCGCCGGTGCGGAACATTCGGGCAGTGTCGCCTATCGCGTGGCGAGTCCGGATTATTTCCGGACGATGGGGATACCGATCCGACGGGGACGAGTCTTCACCGAACGGGACCGAGCGGGCGCCGCCAATGTCGCCATCATCAATGAATCCTTCGCGCGCGCGCTGTGGCCAGGCGGAAATGCGATCGGACAAATCATCGAACTTGCCTGGGGGACGCCCACTCAGCGCGAAATCGTTGGTGTGATCGGCGATGTCAGACATCGCAGTCTTGAGAAGCAACCGCTGCCTGAAGTTTACGTTCCGCTGCAACAGGATCCAAGATCGGAAATGGCGGTCGTGGTTGCGACCTCAAGTCAGCCGATGAGCCTGATCCCTCTGCTGCGCGACAGCGTCTGGCGGGTGGACAAAGACCAGCCTGTGATGGAGGTCCGCGCGATGGAACAGGTGGTGGCGGCCTCGGTGGCTCCGCGCCGCTTCAACGCATTACTGCTTGCGGCGTTCGCGGCAATCGCCTTGTCGTTAGCCGCGGCGGGAATATACGGAGTGATATCGCATTCAGTGGCGCAGCGCACACACGAAATGGGTCTGCGGATGGCTCTCGGAGCGCAACGTGGCGCTGTGATCAAACTGATCCTGCGGCAAGGAATGGCATTGGCGTTCGGGGGCGTCTCGCTGGGATTGTTTGGCTCCTTCGCTCTGGCGCGCGTGCTGACTAACCAGCTATACGGAATCACCCCGGTGGACCCAAGCACGTTTCTGAGCATCTCGGTCCTGACGTTGCTAGTTGCGCTGCTGGCATGCCTCCGACCGGCCTATCGCGCGACGAAGGTTGATCCGCTGGTAGCGCTGCGTAGTGAATGAAGCGACACGGAATCAAGCCGCGAGGCGCCGCAAAAAAAATCGAACATGCCTGACTGGAAACCAGAGATCAGACGACGGCTAGAAAACTCGAGGCTGGAGCCGACCCGCGAGGCGGCCATTGTTGAAGAACTCGCGCAGTACTTGGAAGACTGCTACGCGGAATTGCGTTCAAGCGGCGGGACTGAAGCGGAAGCTTATCGCCAGACGCTCGCAGAATTGAGCGGCAGTGAATTGCTGGCGCGTGAATTGCGGCTCGTGGATCGGCAGGTCGCGTCGGAACCTGTTGCGCTTGGAACCAACCGGAGGACAAATATGATCGCAGATTTATGGCAAGACCTGAGCTATGGCGCACGCATGTTGCTCAAGGCCCCAGGCTTTACCGCGGTGGCTGTGCTCTCACTGGCGCTGGGCGTCGGCGCGAACACAGCCATCTTCAGCCTGGTTGATAAGGTCATGATAAGGAAATTGCCGGTTGATGAGCCGGAACGTCTGGTCGTCGTCAGCGCCACCAGCAGTCGGGGACTCAGCGCGGCTTTCACCTATCCGGACTTCGCCGACTATCGCGACGGCAATCAGGTCTTCGAGGGACTCGTTTGTTACACGCAGCGGGCTTTGACGCTGAATGATGGAGGCCAGGCAGAGCGGATTCAGGGGCTGATTGTTTCGGGCGACTACTTCACCGCGCTGCGCGTTCAGCCGGCGCCGGGGCGCGGCTTTCTGCCGGAGGAAGATAAAACACGCGGCACACATCCGGTCATCGTGCTCAGCCACAGGCTGTGGCGGCGGCGCTTTGGCGCTGATCCCGCGCTGGTGGGCAAGAGGGTCAATCTGAACGGCTACAGTTTTACCGTGGTGGGAATCGCGCCGCCAGAGTTCGCCGGAACCATTCCCGGCAGCGCGCCGGACGTTTACGTTCCAGTCATGATGCAGGGACTGGTTTCGCCTTCGTGGAAGTTCGACCCGTTGTTCGGCCCGCGCAGCCGAAACCTGATGTGGCTGGAAGTCATGGGACGCCTGAAACCGGGCGTCAGCCGCGAACAGGCCACAGCCGCCATGAATGCGCTGGGAAGTCAGATCGCCAAGGCCAATCCCAATGCGGATGGCGCGCCGAGATTCGAGCCGAAGTTCATGCTGGAAGATGGCAGCCGCGGGAACACTTCCTTGCTGCGTGACCTGCGGTTCCCTTTGCAGATGTTGATGGTGACCGTGGGTCTGATCCTGCTGATCGCCTGCGCCAACGTCGCCAACCTGCTGCTGGCGCGGGCTGGCGCGCGCCGGAAAGAGATCGCCGTCCGGCTGGCCGTCGGAGCCGGTCGCGGGCGACTGATCCGGCAGTTACTGACCGAAAGCCTGCTGCTGGCGGCGCTCGGCGGCGGAGCGGGGCTGGCGCTGGCCGCATCCATCAGCGGCCTGGTGGTGAGTTACACGCCGCCCAATACCTTCTCGACGCTGACGCTGGATAACCGGCTGGATTGGCGCGTGCTCGGTTTTACGCTCGGAATCTCGCTGCTAACCGGACTCCTCTTCGGCCTGGCCCCGGCGTTGAGCGCCTCGCGGCCAGACCTCATTTCCGCGCTGAAAGATGAATCAACGCGCGGCGCCACGGTTCGCCGTCTGAGCCTGCGCAATCTGCTGGTGATGGGGCAAGTCGCGTTGTCGCTGATCGTGCTGGTCGGCGCGGGCTTGTGCGTGCGCAGTTTGCAGAAATTGCAGGCCATTGACGCCGGCTTTGACGCGTCCAAAGTGCTGGTGATGTCGGCGGACGTGAGCTTGAGCGGTTACAACAACGAACGGGGTTTACGGTTTTACTCCGAGCTTCAGGAACGAATCCGGGGTTTGCGCGGTGTGGAATCGGCGAGCCTTGCGGCTCAGCTTCCCCTGGGCGCGGCGATCAGCGCGATGGTGAAGGCCGACGGTTACATCCCCCAACCTGGCGAAGATCTGAGTTCCGACTTCAATATCATCGGGCCGGATTACTTCCGCACGATGAAGATTCCTCTGCTGGACGGACGCGAATTCGGGGAGTCGGACACGACCACCGCGCCGCAGGTCGTGATCATCAACGAGACGGCGGCGCGCCGCTACTGGCCCAATCAAAACCCTCTTGGCCGGCGGCTGATCCTCGGACGCGCTCCCGATGAAGAAGTCAGAGAGGTCGTCGGCGTCGTCAAAGACAGCAAGTACCGCCAACTGACTGAACAGGTTCGGTCCACGGTCTACGTGCCGTTGGCGCAGGATTACCGGGCGAACATGGCGCTGCACATTCGCTCCACCGGCGAGCCTGAGGCGATGCTGGCCGTGGCGCGGCGCGAAGCGCAGGCGATGGACGCGAGCCTGCCGCTTTACAACATCAAGACGCTGGAAGAGCAGCGGAACAGTTCACTTTACACATCGCGCCTTGCGGCCACGCTGCTGGCGGTGTTTGGCTTGCTGGCGCTGTTGCTGGCGGCGCTGGGTTTGTATGGTGTGATGGCTTATGCCGTCAACCGCCGCACGCGCGAAATTGGCATCCGCCTGGCGCTGGGCGCGCAAGACCGTGATGTGCTTCGGCAGATGCTGGGCGAAGGCATGACCTTGGTAATGATTGGCGTGGCGCTGGGGCTGGCCGGAGCCCTCGCTTTAACCCGATTGATGAAAACGCTGCTGTTCGGAGTGAGCGCAACCGACCCGCTGACTTTCAGCGTTATTGCCGGGCTGTTGCTGGTGGTGGCGCTGTTCGCCTGCTTCATCCCGGCGCGGCGCGCGACACAGGTCGATCCGCTGGCCGTGTTGCGCTGTGACTGATTCAGCAGAGGAAACTCAACCATGCCTGACTGGAAACCGGAGATCAAACGGCGGCTGTCAAATTTGAAGCTTACGCCGACGCGCGAAGCCGCCATCGTCGAGGAACTCGCACAAGATCTGGACGACTGTTACGCGGAAGCGCTGGCGGGCGGCGCAACGCCAGCGAAAGCCTATCAACAAACGCTTGCCGAATTGAGCGGGAGCGAAATCTTTGAGCGTGAACTGCGGCGCGCGGAGGGGAAGGTCGCACCCGAACCAATCGTGCTCGGAACGAATCGGAGGACAAATATGATCGCAGACCTTTGGCAAGATTTGCGCTTTGGCGCACGGATGTTACGCAAACAGCCCGGCTTCAGCTTGATTGCTGTCCTGACGCTGGCGCTGGGCATTGGCGCGAACGCGGCGATTTTTAGTTTGCTGGATGCCGTGTTGCTGAAGACGTTACCGGTGAAGCGCCCTGAACAACTGGTGTTTCTCGAAAGCGGAGCCCCGGAATTCAAACGTTCCAGTAACATCTCTTATGCGGAATTTGAACGTTTGCGGATGCAGGAGCAGGCGTTGTCAGGGGCTTGCTTTTTCTCGTACACGACTCGCGTCAACGCGAACGTGAGCGGCCAAAGCGAAGCGGTCGAAGGACAGAGGGTTTCCGGTGGATTCTTTTCGGTGTTGGGCGTGCCGGCGATGATAGGAAGAGTTTTTACGGAAGCCGATGACAGCGAGTCCGCAGCGCAAGCTGTCGCTGTTATCAGTCATCGTTACTGGCGACGACGCTTCGGCGCGAATCCGGCAGTGATCGGGCAAACCGTAAATCTGAACGGCGCTCCTTTCACGATTATCGGCGTTACGCCGCCGGAGTTTTTTGGCGTGATTCTCGGCAATGCGCCGGACATATTTCTGCCTTCCGTAGCCGGCGAGCGGATTTTGCCGCGCCGCTTTCGGTTCCGCGATAGTTCGCTGCCTTTTATCCTGGCGCGATTGAAACCCAATTTGCCTGCGTCGCAAGCCGCCGCCGCCCTGACTTTGGCGCTTCAGCAAAGTCGCTTGGCCGAAGCAGGTGGGGCGCCGGAAAAACAACAGGCCATTCCGAAGCAAACCGTGAATCTGCCGTCTGCGGCGCAGGGCTTTTCCGGGTTACGGCGCCTATACTCTCAGCCGTTGCGGTTGTTGCTAGCAGCCGTTGCATTGGTGTTGCTGATCGCCTGCGCCAACGTCGCCAATTTATTGTTGGCGCGGGCGACGGCGCGTCGCAAAGAGATCGCTATGCGGTTGGCGCTTGGGGCAAGTCGGTTTCGACTCATTCGCCAACTGCTGGCGGAAAGCCTGCTGTTAGCGTTGTTGGGTGGAGCGACTGGCTTGCTATTGGCTTCCTGGTTCAGCGGCTTGCTCGTGGGTGTGTTTGCGAGCGGGCGCAATCCTATCACTTCCGGTTCGCAGCTTTCACTCAATGTTCCGCTGGATGCGCGCGTGCTTGGTTTCACCGCGCTGGTTTCTTTGCTGGCGGCGGTTGTTTTCGGACTTGCGCCTGCGTGGCGCGCGACGCGGCTGGAACTCTCGCCCGTACTCAAAGACAACGCAGGGGGGGCGACGGCGGGCGTGTCCGCTGGGGGCAGATGCTGGTGGTAATGCAGGTCGCGCTTTCCCTGGTGTTGCTTATCGGCGCGGGACTCTTGGTTCGCAGCCTGAGCAAGTTGAAAAGCGCCGACCTCGGCTTCCAGCGGGAAAACATCCTGCTTTTTTCCGTTGACCCTCAGTTAATCGGTTATCAGCGCGATCAAATCGGCCCGCTTTACCGGCGGATGCTCGAACGTATCGGAACTGTTCCCGGCGTGCAATCAGTCACTCTCGCGCGCCAGGGCTTGCTCAGCGGCGGCGGCACGCAGGGCAGCGTCAAAGTGCCGGGGCATACTTCCCCAGCCGATGAAAACACCTTTACCGACAAGGGCGGCGAAAAAGAATGGAATGCGCCGTGGTTTGCGCAGGTCGGCCCGCGCTATTTCGAGACGCTAGGCATGACGCTGTTGCGCGGCAGAGATTTCACTGCGCAGGATCACGAGACCTCCATGAAAGTAGCGGTCATCAACGAAGCGTTCGCCCGCTATTATTTCGGCAATGAAGACCCGCTTGGTCAACGCTTCGACCGTGGGAACGATGGCGGCGAGGTAGAAATCATCGGCGTCGTCAAAGATGCGAAAGCCAATTCCATACAGGAGCGAACGCCTCGCACTTTCTATGTCCCATTTCTGCAAGATCCCGGCGCGTGGCGGGAAACGACGTTTCAGATTCGCACGGCGGGAGAGCCAACGAATCTAGCTGGCGCGGTAAGAAGCGTCGTCCAAGAGATCGAACCAAACCTGTCGCTCTTCCGCATCCGAACGCTAGCCGCTCAAGTAGACGAATCCATTGGGCAGGAAAGACTGGCGACCACGCTCGCCAGTCTCTTCGGATTGCTGGCCTTGCTGCTGACCTGCGCCGGGCTGTACGGAGTCCTATCTTATTCCGTCAGCCAACGTAGCTCGGAGATCGGCATTCGTATGGCGTTGGGAGCGCAAAACGGCGATGTCCTGCGGTTGGTCATCGGACAAGGCATGCGATTGGTCGCGCCGGGCATATTGCTTGGACTGGCGGGCGCGTTTGGCGCGATGCGCTGGATCGCCAGCTTCCTGTACGAAGTGGAAGCGGTTGATTGGCCGACTTACGGCTTGATCGCAGCGCTATTACTGGTCGTTGCGCTGCTGGCGTGCTGGATTCCGGCGCGCCGGGCGACAAATGTTGATCCCCTGGTCGCGTTGCGATCTGAATGAAATTGAGTTTTGTCGTCGCGCTTGGAAGAAAACGGTCGTCTGCCGCGTCTAAGTTTGAGACCTATCCCAAATTTCACGGTACGTATCAACCCGGTCAAAGAAGGAGCAAAGATGCCTGATTGGAAAGCAGAAATCAGACAACGACTCATCAGCTCGCATTTGCCGCCCGCGCGCGAAGCCGCTCTGGTAGATGAACTCGCGCAGGATTTAGCGGACTGCTACGAGGCCTTGTTAGCAGGCGGCGCGAGTGAAGACGAAGCGTATCAACAAACGCTTGCCGAATTGAAAGGCGGCGAATCGCTGACAGGCGAACAACAGCGCGCGGCGGGCGAACAAGAACTCATTATTCCCGAAACGAATCGGAGGAAAAACAAGCTGGCGGATTTCTGGCGCGACCTGCGTTACGGCGCGCGCGCACTCGGCAAAAACAAGGGCTTTACCTTCGTCGCGGTATTTTCCTTGGCGTTGGGCTTCGCGCTGGTCGCCACGACGCTGGCCGTGGTGAACGCCTATCTGATTCGTTCCATGCCGTTCCCGGCGGCGGATCGGTTGTATCACGTGATCTACACCGCGCCGGGAGCGCCGGAACCGCGCGGCGTGGCGACGCTGGACTGGAAAAGCCTGAGTGATGTGGTCGAGGCGCCGGACGCCTCGCATTTGGCGCGGTTTTACATCGGCGA
>Ga0154003_1000687_pt1 | contig 10684 bp, 7 predicted proteins | sample TSFL087MetaG_FD_104679 | JGI IMG/M metagenome (GOLD analysis project Ga0154003, IMG submission 104679) | Attine ant fungus gardens microbial communities from Florida, USA - TSFL087 MetaG | ecosystem: Host-associated > Fungi > Mycelium > Unclassified | place: USA: Florida, Lake Talquin State...
ATTCAAAACCAGGTTCTGTCCCATCACGGCCAGGCCGATCAGACCAAAGTCACAACTTTCCTTCTGCATAAAAACTCCTGTCGAATGTATATTCCTTCCGGGGCGCTTGAGAGGCTGGAAGCGTCGTTTATTATGTGTCAATTTCCCGGCGGTTTCACCTCGGAAAGCGTCGGGCTGGCAGGAATTTTGAAATTTTCGGGAGGGTCTGGACGGCTTGGGTCAATAGACAGGATTTTTCAGGATTCGACCCAATTCACAAATCCTGAAAAATCCTGTAAATCCTGTCTATTTTCACTTATTTTCGGCGTAATAGGATTTCTTCCCCAGGATGATGTAATCCGGATGATTCCGCACCTTTATTTCGACGCGCCGCAATTTACCGTCGCGTTTTGTGTTCGTCGGGTAATAGGTGAGGATGTAGCGGCGCTCGATGCCAGAGAAAATCCGGTCGTAAATTTCCGACGCATGTCCGGGCTCTTCAAGGTATTCAGCCCATCCTCCCGTCAGGTTGGCGATCCCGGCCAGGGCGAGTTGCTGGCGAAGCGCGGTCTGGGCGCGAGACCGGAGGTAGGTTTCAAACGTCGGCGTCAGTTGACGCCCCCACCCGCCCAATTCCTGCTGCAGATTAAACAATTTCCCGAAGAGCCTTCTCGCCCTGTCAACGTGTTCTTCGGGCGGGACGCCTGCGAACCGTACGCCGGGGATGACGGCGTAAATCGGGGCCCGTGTCTTTTCCGCCGCTGTGTAAATATCTTCGAGGCTGTATTCTTTGGAGGAATCGCGAGGCATGACGGGCGCCTCAGCTCCGGAGGGCGCCACGGCGGCGTTTCTAAGGTTGCTCAGCTCATCGCCGTCAGTTTGGATAATAATGATCGGGCGCTCGGCGCCGCCCGTGAGTTCCTTCAAGGTCGCCAGCAGCGCGCTGTATTGTTCGCTGCGCCCGAATCGTTTTGACCTCGCCCTCCTTCGCAGCGAGTCCAGCCCGTCCTTGAGCTTCAACTTGTCTCTCGTGAATGGCGCCAACAACACGACGTCGTCGGTCACAATCGCCATGCGGTCATTCGGCTTGAGCCTGTCGACAAGGGCCTTGGCCGCCGCGACGCTGCTTTCAATGAAGGGGGACTGGCTGACGCTGTAATCAATGATCAGAATAATGGAGCGCGGGACTGTCGAGCCGTCGCCCGGGGAAAGGGCAGCGACCTCTTGCGGCGCGCTGTCTTCGGTGACGATGAAATCGTTCTTGTTCAGCCCCTGGACGGCCCGCCCCTTCTTGTCGAAAGCCAGAATCTCGAAGACCGCGAGCGACGTCTCCATTCTGATGACCGTGCCCGAATCCGTTCGCTCGTCGCCCTGATTCGTCTCGACCGCTCTTTGCTCTCGCTCATCCCATTTCAACCTCTTCAAGCTGGAGCCGAACTCCTCGCGCTTCTGCTTCCCCTGCGCCCGGGGCGCAGGGGAGACGAAGGAAGAGGCAGGCGCCACGTATAGCGCCACCGCTGTCATGCAAAGGATCGCCTTATATCGCAAATCCAACTTTCCTCTCGTCAGATGGGGCAGTATCGGAAAAGCAGCCTACCTTATCTCCCGCTCACGCAGCGAATAGATCAAATCAGCCACGGTCGTTCAAACACAACCGGCGCCACCGAAGATCGATCCACTTTCAATTCATTTGCCATCAAAACTTCGCCAGAATCTCCTTGACGCGAACCCAGGCCTGATCGCGGGCTTTCTTATTCGCTTCGTTGGTATTGGCCGGATCTTCGCCGGCGCGCATAAAGCCATGGCCAGCGCCTTCGTAGGTCACCAGCTCATAGGTCTTGCCCGCCGCCTTCATCAGCTCCTGGCTCTTTGGAACGGTTTCGTTCACGCGGGCGTCATTGCCGCCATAGAAGCCGTATATTGGCGCCTTGATCTTCGCAATCGCTTCGGCGCTGTCAGGCCCCTGGCCGTAAAAGACCAGCGCGGCGTCAAGCTTGGGCCGGTTTGTCGCAAAGCGGAAGGTCTGGCCGCCGCCGTAGCAGAAGCCCATAACAGCCAGCCTGCCGTTGGCCGCAGGCAGCTTGGTCACATGGTCGGCTACGGCGTTCAAATCTGCCGAGATCTGATCGGGCGGCAGCGCGCGAATGGCCTGGCCGACGCCGCTGCGATCAGTGAACGCGCCTGACCCGCCGCCGTCCGGCCCGGCGCCTGAAAGCAGATCGGGCGCGATAGCGATGTAACCGGCTTCGGCCAATTGATCGGCAAAGCCGCGCACCCAATCCGTCAGGCCGAAGATTTCGTGAATGACAACGACGGCGGTCGCTTTTCCCTTCACTTCCGGGAAGACCAGGAAGGATTTGACGACGCGATTGCCGTATTTGACCTCCACCCATTCCTGATGGCGCGGCGATTTATCCACGCGCGCCTTTGCCCAATCCTGCCCCGGCGGGGCGAAGGTGTTTGACTCCGTCAGATGATGAACGTGTGTGTTCGACGCGTCTTGCGCGTTCGCGGAAAAAGAGGCGAACAATAGCGCCGCCATCGCCGCAAGTGTTTTTTTCATATTGACTTCAATCCATTCGGAACCATCGGCAGCGAGCGGAGGCGAACGCCGGTCGCGTGGAAGATGGCGGCGCCCACCGCCGGCGCCAGCGCGACGATCGGGCATTCGCCGGCGCCCGCCGGTTGTAAATCTTTGCGGTCGAGCAGGACGGTTTCGAGCTTCGGCATGTCGCTGAAGCGCGGCACGCGGTAGCGCGAAAAGCGCGGGTTGAGAATCTTGCCGTTATCGAAATCGATCGCCTCGAACAGCGCGCCGCCGATGCCTTGAACGACTGAGCCTTCAACCTGATTCTTCAACCCGTCGGGGTTGACGACGGCGCCGCACTCGAAAGCCGTCACGACGCGGACGATCTTCACTTTGCCGCTCGCCCGATCGACGGCGACCTCGGCGCAATTGGCCACGTAACCGCCCTTTTCGAATCCGCCGGCGATCCCGAAGCCGTGATTCGCGGCGGGCTTCGATTTTCCCCAGCCGAAAGTTTTCGCGGCCGCTTCCAATACGGCGCGCAGCCGTTCGTCTTTCAGATTCTTCAGGCGGAATTCGAGCGGGTCCATCTTCAGACTGTGAGCGAGTTCGTCGACGTGAACTTCACGCGCGAAGTGGTTGGCGGTCGAGGCCAGGGCGCGATACGATCCCTGGCGCAGGGGCGAATCGGAGCGGTGAAATTCGTTGCGTTGATTCTGAATCGCGTAGACCGGGCGAAGCCCCGCATTACCGGAGTTGTAGTTGTGAAAATCCCACGCCGTGATAACGCCGTCTTTGTTGACGCCGCTCGTCACATCGATGACGCCCGCAGGACGGAAGTATGCCCAGGTGAACTCTTCTTCGCGCGTCCAGACCAGTTTGACCGGAAGGCCTGCGGCTTTGGCCAGGCGCGCGGCTTCCACCGCCGCTTCGCCGGTGTGTTTGCCGCCGTAACCCGATCCGGTGTCGGGCATGATGACGCGCACGCTTGTTTCGGGAATGCGGAACGCGGCGGCGAGTTCGGTTCGCACGCCGAAGGGGCGCTGCGTGCCCGTCCAGACCGTCAGCTTGCCGTCTTTCCATTCGGCGACGGCGGAACGCGGCTCCAACGGCGCGTGCGCGATGTATGCGACGGCGTATGTTCGTTCGAGTTTCTGATGCGCGGCGGCGAGAGATTCGGCTAGCGCGTCCGGCGGCCTGGCCGGCGGGTTTGGCGTCTTTCGCAAATGATCGAAAAGTTCTTTGGCCGAGACCTGCGGCGTTGTCTTCCACTCGGCGCGAATGGCCGCGACGGCCCGCGCGGCCGTTCCCTCGTTCGGCGCGACGACGCCTGCGAAATCGCCGTCGCGTACGACAATCACGCCCGGCAGTTTTTCCGCCTCTTTCGAGTCAATCGAAGCAGGCGTGGCGCCGAAGGCCGACGGGCGCAAGACTTTCCCGTGAAGCATCCCAGGCAGCTTTATGTCGGGCGTGTACTGATGCTTGCCGGTGACGACGTCGCGGCCATTCACCTTGCGCAGCGACTTGCCCGCGACCTTCCATTCCTCGCGCGGAGAGATGGACGCCGCGCCGATGGCCTTCATTATTTTCTGTCCCTTGCTCAACTCTCCGTAGCTCAGCGACCGATTTGTCGCCGGATGCGTGACCTTGCCGTCTGCGGATAAGAGTGAGCCGCGTTCGACCTTCAATTCTTCGGCCGCAAGATCGAGCATGATCTCACGGGCCGCCGCGGCCGCTTTGAGCAGTTGTGGGAACATGTCGGGCGTCGTGAGGCTGCCGAAGGTGCCAATGTCGATCGGCGTTAGATCGGTGTCGCCCATCACGACCTTGACCGCGGAGACCGGCGCGCGCAGTTCTTCGGCGACGGCCTGCGTAAGCGAAGTGCGAATGTTCTGTCCGACCTCGACCTTGCCTGTGTAGGCCGTCACCGTCCCGTCTTCGGCGATGCGCAGCCACGCGCCGATTTCGACTGGACGCGGGGCGCCGCCGCGACGACTGCGGCCGCCCGACTCCTGCTGCGCCGGAGAGTCTTTCAGCGCCAGGACGATCAGCACGCCGCCGCCTAAGACTCTGAAAAATTCTCGGCGCTGCATTTCGCCGAGTTCGAAATGATAGGCCGGCCCCTCGGTCAATTCGTACCGCTCCGGCTCAAGCTCAATCTCCTCCGTCAATCGTTCGATCATTGCGCGCCTCCTTTCGCGGCCTTGTTCGCAGTCTTGTCGCCATTGGCGGCCTGCCGAATGGCGGCGACTATTCGCGAATAGGTTCCGCAGCGACAGACGTTGCCCTCCATCGCGCGCACTATCTCGGCGTCGGTCGGGTTCGGAGTCTTCTTCAACAACCCAACGCCCGACATGATCATTCCAGCCGTGCAGTAACCGCACTGCATCGCGTCCACGGCCAGGAATGCCTCCTGCAGCGGATGAAGGGCGCCGTTCCGCTCCAGACCTTCGACGGTGGTGACCTGTTTGCCCTCTACCGAGGCCGCTTGCGTCAGACAGGAGCGCGCCGCGCGCCCGTCAACCAGCACGGTGCAGGCGCCGCACTGCCCCTCGCCGCAGCCGTATTTCGCGCCGGTCAAATCAAGCTCGTCACGCAAAACGCTGAGCAACGAGCGATCCCCGTCAACTTCGACGCGGCGCCTGGTTCCGTTGACTTGAAGTTCCAAGACTCGCATAGTCCCTCCGAAAATCAACCACGAAGAAACGAAGAACACGAAGGTTTTCCCTGGTCTTGCTTCATGTTCTTCGTTTCTTCGTGGTTGATTTTCATTCTTTTTGGAACGCCGCCCATCGCCACATGAGCGACTCCTTTCCCGATTGTTTCCAGCACTATTTATCTCGAAAGAGAAGAGAGGACGCCGAACAAAACGAAAATGTATTTAGCAAACGCTGCTTATAAAAACGCGGCTTACGGGCGCCAGGTTACAGGCTATTATCGGTTGATCAGCAGCGCCGTCAAGAGATTGTCTTGCATCGTCCGGTCGTGTGAGAGGCCGTTGTGAGAATCGCAAAAAAGGGTCGTACCGATGTGCGTCGAGCGCATTGACGTCGGAACGGCCACGGCCGGCTGCGCGTCGGGCGGACGCCCGAAGAGGCTGTTGCGAGTAATGGTGCCGTCGCCGGGGTTGAAGATCAATTCCGCCGCCTTGCGCCTCGGCCATTTATCGCCTGGGAGTTCGGCTGCGCTGAAAATCGTGCGCGGCGAAACGCCGTTGATGATGAAGGCGCCGTCGAGAGTGGGGATGCAATCGCCGCCGATGAAAGAGAAGCGCAGACTCGGGGGCGGCGGAGCCTCGACGGCCAGCGCGTTGTGAAAGGCCGCCGACCGCCGCAAGACCACTCGCAAATGGCTTTCGCGCGCCGCGGCGCGCTTTAAACTTTCGGCCCTCGCGGCGTTCGGCCCCAGTTTAGCGGTCATCCGTACCAACTCATCCCGGATTGACGCTTCGTCGAAAGCCGCCGACCATTTGAAACGCCGCCACGTCTCCACGTCGCTCAGGTTTACTGGCAGCGGGCTCAGATGGGCGCTGAAAAACCGCGCATTCCCGCTCGGCGGGAGCAGTTGATAAATCGCGGGCACGGTGAAAGTCACCCGGGGGCCGACGCGAGCGAACGGCAATTTACGGCTGAGCTTGCGCGGAAGGGCGCCGATGGGCCCGGCGAAGGACATCGCCGAAAAGCCTTTCAGCAACACGCGGAGCGCGTTCATCGAACCCGCGTTCGGCGTGGCGATCATGACGACCCTGTTCAGGTTCCGCGCCCCTGACCAATCGGGACAGGCGACGACGGCGTCCAGGACGTCGCGCTCGCCATACATCGCATAGTAACGGGCGACCAGTCCGCCCATCGAATGGGTCACGACGTCGAAGCGCAGGTCGGGCCGGCCCAGACGCCGCTTGAGTTCTTCGATCATACAACCGAGCGCCCGCGCCGATTCGACGACGTCGCGCCGCCAATCGTAAGGGAATAAGTACAGGGTGTCGCAATCGCCCCCAGGGGGAGGCGCGTCGAAGCTGGCGCGCTTGTAACCGCCATACCGTTCAAGAGCTTCAATCAGCGGCCCGTAGATGGATATTTCGGGGATCAGCGCGCTGACCTTGGCCTCTTCCAAAACCTCCGTGGCCACAACCTCATCGGTGTTTTGGGCCAGGACCGGCGACGAAATGGGGAGCGCGATCGCCTCGCCATCAACCCGCAGATCGGGCCACACAACCTCTCCTGTGCGACGGTTGACCAGGCGCGAGCCTAGCATCCCGGGGATAAAAATTACTGGCGGTTTGCCGGAGCCTGGCGCGGCGGGCGGCGAGTAGATCTGCGGCAAATTCGGTTGTAGCGACGACCTGCGGCAACCCGTCAACGACGCGGCCGCCGCGATTACCAAAAGGATGGCCGCCGCGGGAAAGACGATTATCAGAGCAGGCCGATTCGTTGTAGGCGCGGCAATCATGTCTAATCCGGTTCAAGACGCCAGGAGAGAATTAAAGATCACCCCCCGTTTTGTCGGTACCGTAGCGCACCTTCAACTCACGAACATCGGCGAACTCCATGGCTCGGGCGCCCTTGGCCGCAACGATTTCTTGCCTTGCACATTGACCTTTGCTACTATCGCCGCGCTTTTTATGCAATCAGAATAACCAAGACAGGACAGCATTTAGTCTGTCCGCCAATTCACGCTACGCAATCGGAGCAATCAAGAGTAGGACGGAATTTAGTCTTTCCGCTAGTTCATGCTGCGCAATCGGAACAATCAAGAGTGGAACAGGCTAAATTTCGCCCCGCTCTCGGTCGTTCCAATTCAAGGATCATGAAGTGCGAAAGTTGCGGTAATGAGCTGATTGGCGCGGCGATCATTTGCCGCGCGTGCAATCACAACAATGCGCTGCACAGGAGGGTCGCGTGGCGGGGCATCGAGCCGCGCCACGACGAATCAACGCGGCCTCACGCTAGCGGGCCGCCGGCCGAATTTCCTACGATCGTTCCCCGAAAAGACGCCGACGTTAACCTGCTCCACTTCCCTTCCGCTTTGAATAGACAGCCCGAGGCCATGCAAGCGCGGCAGACCGTGGCCGAAGGCGGTCCAAAGGCCGAAGCCTATCCGCCCTGGCGCGCCGAATTGAAGGAGCGGGTGCGGCGAATTAAAGAGAAACGCGCTACGAGCGGGCATGCGGCGCAGACCCCATCGCCCGTTCAATCGCCGCACGCCCAGGACGGCGAAGCGAAGCCCAATCGCAATCCGATTGTCGAGTCGGCGTTGAACCGTATCCGATGGGTGTCGCAGGCGACGGGGCGACGGGGCGACGAGGCGACGGGGCGACGGGGCGATTTTTCTCAAAGTCGCCAGGTCGCCCCGTCGCCCAATCGCCCAGGCGCCCCGTCGCCCAATCGCCCAGTCTCTCCTTCCTTCCCTCCCTCCGTCCCTCCGTCTCAGGCGTCGCCTCAGATTTCAGCCGGCGAACCTTCAGTCAGCGGGTCGCCCGCCGGCGCGCCGGATAAACGTGTCGAGACGCGGGCGCCTGAAATCGCGCAAGCCCTTGAGCCGCCGAGATCCGAGGCAGAGCCGGCGCTGGTCTATGCGCGCATGCTGGCAGGCGTCTGCGACTTCGAAATCGTCTTCACAGCGTTTCTGCTGATCTTCGGCTCTTACGCGACGTCGAATAACGCAACTTCGTTCGGCGACGAATCGCGCCTATTGACGCCGCTGCTGCTTTCGGCCGTAGCCTTCATTTATCAGATAGTGATGTTGGCGTTTGCGGGACGCACGTTCGGGATGGCGCTGCTCAAATTGAATGTAGTCAACAATGGCGATGAAAACCTGCCCGTCACGCTTTGGCGAAAGATGCTGCGCGCGTCGGCGGCTACGATCGTGTTCATATGCTTTCCGTTGTACCTGACCGCGTGGCTCAATGTGTCCCGCCGAACCCTGCCCGACCTGATCTCCGGCACAACCGTGGCCAAGCGATAGGGCCATTGCGGATTGCGGATTGCGGATTCTTTTAGCCTCAATCGGCAAGCTAAAATCGAAAAACGAGGAGAATGTAATTGTAGGATTCTTTCACTCCGCACTCCGCACTCCGCGATCCGCAATCAAATGAGCTATGGACAATTTTCTACTGCAAATCATCGTGAATGAGCTTGGGCTGCGGCTCGGCGGACACCGAGTCGGCGGAATCTACCAGATCGGCGCCACCGACCTGGCCATAGATTTCTACGCGCCCAGTGAACGCTGGCTGATGATTTCAACGGACCCGCAGCGCCTGGCGTTTTATCTGACCGCGCGAAACCCGAAACAGAGCGGCGACGAGGCGCGATCCGACACGGGCTTCGTCGCGCTGGCCAGAAAGTATTTGGGCGGCTCGCGGCTGGCGGCGGCCGAGAAACTCGGCTACGACCGCGTGGTCCATCTCGAGTTTAACGTCAAGGACAAAGACGGAAAGCACACGCGGCGGAAGTTAGTAGCGGCTCTGACGGGACGCTCGGCGAACATCTTACTGGTCGAGGATTCGCGCATCATCGCTTCATTGCGCGAACATGACGAAACGATCACGCAATATGTAGATCCCGCCCCGCCGGCCGACAAACTAGACCCGTTCCTCTGCTCGGCGGAGAAGCTCGACGAGTTGATCGAGGCCTCGGGCGGCGATCTGGCCGAAGCCGCCCGCCGCCTTATCGGATTCTCGCCGGTTTACGCGCGCGAGTTGGCCGCCCGCGCGGGGCTGGCGCCGCCCTATGAGGCTCTACGCGGATTGCTCGGCGATCTGTATGAGGCGCCGCCGAAGCCTGCGATTTACTCGCCTCTGGCCCCTTCCGCCACTCCCCCCGCCAGTATGGACGAGTTGAAGCGCGAAATCGGGCGCGATGAGTTCGACCTCGTTCTGTCGCCGATCGATCTCGAATCCCATTCCGACCGCAGCGCGCTGCGGTTCTCGGGCGTCGTTGAGGCTGTAGACGCGTATTTTGCGCTCGTCGAAGAGCGCCGCCGATTTTTCACGCTGAAGCGGAAGCTGCGTTCACACATCTTGTCGCGGCTCAGGCAGCGGCGCGACCTCCTCAACCATCTAGCGCGCGACCTCGACAAGTTTTCAAACGGCGAGGTACATCAGCGCTACGGCGAACTGCTGCTGGCCAATCTGCGCCAGGCCGTGAAGACCGGCGGCGGGTTCCAGGTCACCGACTTTTACGACGAGTCGCAGCCCCTCATCGAAATCCCCTCGGCAGGCATTCCCACGCCGCAGGAGGCGGCGGAGCATTATTTCAAGCTGGCGCGAAAGGCGCGCCGCGGCTTTGAAAAGGTCGGCGACCGCCTGCCGCAAGTCGAGGATGAAATCGCTCAGCTCGAAAAACACCTCGCCGAACTCGAAGCCTGTGTCGACGCCGGCGCGCTGAATGCGCTCGCCTCGCAATTAAACTTGCCCGCGCCCGAGAAGAAGCCGTCGCAGTCGGCCAAGAAAGAAGTGAAGATTCCCGGCGTGCGCCGATACCGTTCGAGCGACGGCTACGAGATCATGGTCGGGCGCGCCGGCGCCGATAACGATCACCTGACTTTCCGCGTCGCGAAATCTTACGACCTCTGGTTCCACGCCGCGGATTACCCGGGCTCTCATGTGGTGCTCCGCAACCCTCAGCGCAAACCGGTCCCGCCGCGCTCCATCGCCGAAGCCGCGCAACTGGCCGCGAAATTCAGCCAGGCCAGAACCCTTCCCCGCGCCGCAGTCAATTACTGTGAAAGAAAATACGTGACCAAGATGAAAGGCTTCGCGCCCGGACAGGTCAGACTCTCCTCATTTAAAACCGTCATGGTGGAACCCTCCGAGGCGGGAGAACGGCTCGACTGAGTTTTGGTACGCGTGTTGCCGTATCAGCTTGTTCGCAACGCGATCGAGTCGCGTTGACCGCCTGAGACGCGCGCGAGGAGAGTATGAAAAAAATCAATATCCTGATCGCGGAAGATAATCCTGACTCCCAGTCGTTGCTGCAAACGATACTGGAAAGCGAAGGCTTCATTGTGACGACAGCCCCAGACGGCGAGAAGGCGATAGACATCCTTCAAGAAATCAAACCTGATATTCTGGTCACCGACCTGATGCTGCCCTCGGTCAGCGGAGGCGACCTGATCAGACACGTCAGACGCACGGCGGAACTGTCTCGGATCCCAATCGTGGTGATCTCCGCATACGGC
>Ga0154003_1000688_pt1 | contig 10678 bp, 6 predicted proteins | sample TSFL087MetaG_FD_104679 | JGI IMG/M metagenome (GOLD analysis project Ga0154003, IMG submission 104679) | Attine ant fungus gardens microbial communities from Florida, USA - TSFL087 MetaG | ecosystem: Host-associated > Fungi > Mycelium > Unclassified | place: USA: Florida, Lake Talquin State...
ATAACCATGCAGACGTATAAGCTCTGCATCCAATTTAAGGCAAGCAAATACCTTGCCTTAATCTCATTGCGCTACCGCTCGCGGTACTGATCCGTGGCGTGTACAGGACGGCAAGCGGTACGGTGAGCGGGGAGCGACCTCAGTCTTGATCAGCAAGCCTCATGACCAAGACTCAGGTCGCTCCCCGCTCACCGTACCGAAGATCGCGCAACTTTCACGTACACCCATTCGCCAACCGATCTAAATCTTCTTCACCTTCGGTTGATCCAATTCGGCCCGCAGCCGCTTCGCTTCTTCGATCCGCTTCTCGAAGCCCGGATCCCGGTTGGGGCTCAACGTCCGGAATTGCTCGAAATCGCGCTCGGCCTCGGCGTCGCGCCATTGTAACAATCTGGCCATGCCGCGATTGGCGTAAGCCAAAGCGTAGCGGGGGTCCAATTCGATGGCGCGGTTGTAGTTGCTGATTGCGCCTTCGATATCGCCTTTGATAAACCGCGCGTTACCGGCGTTGTTCCAGACGGGGGCGACGTTGGGATTGATCTTGATCGCCTGCTCGAAATCGGCCAGGGCCTTGTCGGCGTCGCCCCCGGCGAACCAGGCGTTACCGCGATTGAAATAAGTCGCCGCGGACCTCGGCTCAAGTTCCAGAGCGCGGTTGAAATCGGCCATCGCGCCTTCGAGATCTTTCTTGCCTACCCGCGCCAGGCCGCGATTGCCCCACGCCGTGGGCAGATTGGGGTTGATCGAAATGGCTTTCTCGGCGTCGGCCAGCGCTCCGTCGAAATCATCCTTCTCCAGCAGCAGGGAGCTTCGGTTGACATAAGGCGTCGCTTCCTGCGGTCCGACCTCGATGGCGCGGCTGATGTCTGACAAAGCCCCATTGAAATCTCCCTGGCGGTAACGTATCAGGGCGCGGTTATTCCATGCCATGTGGTGGCGCGGGTCGATCTTGATCGCCTGATCGCAGTCGGCCAGCGCGCTCTTCAAATTGCCTTTGTCGTAATAAACCGCCGCGCGGTTGACCAGAGCGTCGGTCATTTTCGGATTGATCGTCAACGCCTGGTTGAAATCCGCCAGAGCCTCGTCCGAAACCCCTTTGTCACGCTTGGCCACGCCACGGTTGTACCAGGCCTCGGCGTAGCGCGGATACAGCCCGATGGCGCGGTTGTAATCGGCGATCGCCGATTCCAGATCGCCCTTGGTCTGGATCGCGATGCCGCGATAGAGATAAACACCCGCGTTGCGAGGCGCCAGTTTGATCGACTCGTTGAAATCTCCTATCGCCCCTTCAGTCTCTCCGAGTCGGAGCCGGGCCAGGCCACGGTTCTGGTAGATGGCGGCGGCGCGTGGAATGTGAACGACCAAATCTCCGTAATCCACGGCGACGCCTTCGAGGTCTTCGTTCGCGCGACTAGCGTTATTCCCGGCGCTGTACGCCGCTCGATTGCTGAGATAAGCGTCGAGCGCCTGATCGAATTCCTGGATCGCGCCGGTCAGGTCGCCCTTCTTGAAACGATCCAAACCGCGTTTATATGAATCGTCAGAAACGCGCAGCAGTGACTGCGCTCCGGCCACGGTAGAGACCAGGACCAATAACAGCGCCATCATCAGAGAACAGGGCCTCTGGAACACTTTTGAAAATATGTTTTCCATTTCGCTCTCCTTTCCTGCTGACACGGCGAATGAGCGCGCCAATGTTGCGGCGCAATTACAGACGCTAAATCTCGCGTCTCTTCGGCGCGCTCGCCGCAACCCCTCACTCGCAAAGGGCTTCACGTCACATCCAACCGCGGCGGGACTATTGAATAATCCCGCGTAGTTAATCCGTAGCAAGCGCCGTGCTCACATTGCGGTGGCGGAGTAAAAAAGGGGGAGAAGTCCCGTGGGACTCTCCCCCATCAACTGCGGACCGCGCGTAAGCGCGCGGCGATTATTCCGACCTAAGAGATCAGAAGACGAATTTGCCTCCTATCTGGATGATGCGTCTTCCTCTCTTGAAGCCCTGGACGAAATTGGTCGAACCAAGGTCCACCGCGTTGGGCACGAACAGATTGGAATGGTTGAAGATATTGTAAAATTCTCCGCGAAGCTGAAAGCTGGTGTCTTCACTGAAGCGGAAGCGTTTGGCAACGCCGAAATCAAAATCCCAGAAATTAGGTCCGCGGAAGAAATTGCGCCCAATCGTATTTGGCGGGAATGGTGGGAAGACTGTAGTGGGCGTAGTAGTCAAAACGAAATTCCCTGGTCCGAGGAAATTGAACCGGTTGGGGATAGTCGGATCCGGGAAGGAAGTGCCAAAACCACCAGTGCGGATGTCGCTTAGGTCGACTCCCGGAGCGATGGGCGCGCGCGGGCAAGGCGTTTCTGGCGTCAGCGCGCCGCCGCAATCGAACACGTTGAACGGGAAGCCCGACATGGCCTGGAAGATTCCTGACACCTGCCAGCCGCTGACAAGGAACCTGCGCCAGCCGCCGTTGCCTCCGCAGCAACTGGTGTCAAGCCCGAACGGGAGTTCCCAGATGAAGCTGCCGATAAAGCGGTGCCTCACGTCCCAATCGGATGGGCCGTAATCGTTGTTCGGGTCGAACGGCGAGAGCGAATTCGACGCGAAGGCGCCGCCAAAGACGCCGAAGTTGTTGCCGAGGAAGCCACTCACGTTGTCGAGCGCCTTCGCTAACCGGTAGCGCGCAGTGAACTGCAATCCGATAGTCCGCCACGTGCTGTTGGTCACCTCGGCGATAAACGCGTTATAGTTGGACCTGCCATTACCCCTCAAGAAAAAGACGGGTCCGAGCGCCGGGTTGAGCCGGGCCGTCGGGGCGCCGACGCCCGTGAAAGCCAACGCAGAACCCGGACGGTTGATATTGGAGAGCGTGAAGAGATCCTTCCCGTGCGCGCCCGCATACTGTAACGACGCGACCGTGTTCCGGGCGATTTCGCGGTCGAGCGCCAAAGTCCAGAAACTGATCCTCGGGGCATCGAGGTCCCTGTCAATGCCGCGCGCCAAAAAGCCCGGCAGCGTTGTGCCAGGCACAAGCGGGCCGAAAGTGCTCGGAGCCGTCGTGCCCGGCGGGACCAGCGGAATCGGCGGGACGATCGCCCCAGTGGGGTCCGGCGCCCCAGCCACCAGCGAGGGGATGGCGAAATTGAACCTGTTCTGGAAGAACGGCGAGACGGCGTAGAAAAGGCGCTCGTAGGTGAAGCCGAAACTGCCGCGCAGAGTCGTGCTGTGCCTGCTGAGGCCTCCGCAACAACTCGCGCCGCCGCCGGTGATGTCCCAGGCGAAGCCGATGCGCGGCGAGACGTTGTTGGTGTCCCGGCTGAAGAACGATCTTGTGCCATTATTGTCATTGTCAAAGATGCCGTCGCCATCAAAATCATCAATGTCGCCGTCGCCGTCCAGGTCAACGCCAGGAAAGGCGAAGCCAGGCGCCGCCAACACTCCGTTCGCTATCCGAGCGGGGACGGTGGCTCCAGGGCCTGGAAAGAAATTGAAGAAGAACTGATCGTTGCGGGAGCGCGGCCTGTCGAAGAAATCGTAGCGCAGTCCCAGGAGCAGGTTGAAGTTCGGAGTAATGCGCCAGTTAAAGCTGCCATACAGGTCGAAGTCGTGCGCGCTTATACTCCGGTTGAAGTCCGGCGAGACGAGCGGGCCCGTGACGACAGGGAGACCAGTGACGGGGGAAACTCCGACTCCGACTGTGGGGTCGATGGCCACCGAGAACGAGCTGGCCGTGCCGGTGACCAGGCTGTCCAGCGCCGTCGGCACGTCCGGGCCGAGAGTGAATAGCCCATCCTGGAACGAGAAGATGTTCCGGTTGTCCTGGAAATAATAGTAGCTCCCTCCGAACTGGAGCTGATGACCGCGCCAGGCGCCCGCGAAATCGACCGAAGCCTGGAAGAGGTTCAGCGGCCCGGTGAGGAGCGAATTCAGATTCGGGTCGAACGGGAAATCGCCCGGGAACGCCAGCGGAAATCCACCGAGGTTGGAGAACGCGAACCCGGTCGGGGCGAGCCGCGGTACCCCCACGGTATTAACGTCATTAGCGCGGGTCAGGTTGAGCCGGTTGTACTGAGCTTTGAAGTTCACCAACCATGGCGAGGAGCCAGGGCTGGAGCAGCAACCTGGGCCGGAGAGCGTATGCAGCCAGTTGATCAGAGCGCTATGGTCCCTCTCGCGGACGCCCGTGTTGAACCCGGAGAACGGGCTGAAAGAGAGCGTGCCCCTGTATATGTCGCGATACGTGTATATGTACCGCCCATAAATCAGGTCGCGGTCAGAGAGGTTGTAATCCATCCTTGCGACAGCCAACGCGGTGTCCTGCGGCAGTCCCCCACCAATGTCGGTGTTGACATTGAAGAAAACCCGGTCGAAGGCCGGCAGCCCCGCCGGCAACGCCGCAAACGGACTGCCCGGCACGGTCGGGCCGATCAGGCCCAGCGTACTGCCGACCGTCAAGAAGCCGGGGTCGATCCTGGTCACCGACCCGAGCGGGAAGGGTGCGAAGAAGGCCCCGGTCGCCGGAGCCGAAGCCGCCAGCAGAGCCGCGCTCGGGACCAGCGCGACGCGGTCTTCGCGGCTGCGTACGGTGATACCCTCGGCGCTGGTGAAGAAGAAGAGCCTATCATCGATGATAGGGCCGCCGGCTGCGAAACCAAAATTGTTGCCGACCAGGTGGCCTTTCTCGATCCCGAGGGCGTTGGCCTCGTGACTGTTGCTGCTCAGGGCGTCGCCGCGATAGAACTCGAAGAGCGAGCCCCTCCAATTATTGGTCCCTGGTCTGGTCGCGACGTTGATCAGGCCGCCTCCGAGCCGCCCGTATTCGGGGCGGAACCCGTTGGTTATGACGTTGATCTCCTGCACGCCTTCGAGCGGAAGGCGCTGTCCGAGCGTCCTCCAATAGTTGACGACTTGCTCGCCGCCATCCACTCGAACGTTGTTGAAAAACGGGGGCTGGCCGTTGATCGCAAAGTCCTGGTCCGGCTCCGTGTTGACGACCGGGGGGCCGAAGAAGCCGAAGAGCGGGCCGCCGCCAATGCCAAGCGGATTGATCCTGAACGGCGTGACGTTGCCCGAAAGCGTGATGAGGGAGTAAGGATCGCGCGTGATGACCGGCAACTCACGAAGCTGGCGTCCCGAAATCGGGTCGGAGAGCTGTCCCGTTTGGGTGTTGACCTCCACGCCGCCGCTGCCCTCAACGATCACTTCATCTACCGTCAACGGCGTGACTGATAATTGTGTGTCGATTCTGACAACCGATCCAACGAAGACGCGCACTCTCTGCGCCCTCACCGCGAACCCCTGGGCTTGAACGCCGATCTCATAAATACCCGGCGGAAGGTTCGAGATAATAAAGAAGCCTTCGTCGTTGGTCGTCGCCAGTCGTTCTATGCCCGTGTACTCCGACTTGGCCTGTACGACCGCTCCCGGAATACTGGCGCCATTCGGGTCAAACACTCTTCCAGTGATCTGGCCCGATTCGACCTGCCCGAAGGCCACCCCGGACAGAAAGGCCACTACGAACAGAGCCGTCCTAAGCGCTTTGCTCTGCCCTTTGAAAAATTGCACGAGGCACGACATCTTAAATAATCCTCCATTCTTTATCTTGGCTTTATCCGGCCTTCCGACGAGCTTAGGCGTACGGTACGGGGAGCGTAAGCGACCTGGATATCGTTCAATAGGTCTCTTGATCGAGCCCCAGGTCGCTTACGCTCCCCGTACCGTGCCCATGGCCTTTGTTTCGGCCAAACATCTTTTTGAATTCCATCGGGGAATTCATAAGCGATTTGCATGTAAAGCTCGTCGGATTTTTATAGGGAGTGAAAATTATGCGGGAGTGAACGCAACAGATAAGGCAAGGCTCAGGCCACACACCTTCGCGGGCCTTTCATGACCAAGGCTATCTTGCTGTCAAACGTCGCCTTTGTTTCCGGCTGCGTGACGAAGCGGGCGAGGTAGATCGGGCGTGCGCTTATTCAGATTTTCGGATGAGGCCGAGTTCCTCATCCGATAATTCGTAATGAAGTTTTCAATCGCAGACCTTTTGATTGCGGACCTTTTGATTGCGGATTGCGGATTGCGGATTGCGGATTTATCGATTCCGAGAACCCAGTTTTTACTGTGTCGCCTCTTCCAAGAAATAGGACGCCAACTAACAATCCGCAATCCGCAATCCGCAATCCGCAATCAATGAACGGTCGCCCTCTGTCGTTTCGCGTCTTCGATGCGCGATGTCAACGACTCCTTCAGACCGGGATTGAGTTCTAGGCATTTGGCGAAATCGCGCTCGGCCTCGGCGTCTTTGCCCTGCATGAGCAGCGTGAGTCCGCGATAGGCCCATGTCGCGGCCCGTTTCGGATCAAGCTTGAGCGCCCGATCGAAGTCGGCGACGGCCTCGCGCAAGTCGCCTTTATCTTTGCGCGCGGTTCCACGGTTGTGCCAGCTCAGCGCGGAGCGATTGTCGATCTCGATGGCTCGACTGTAATCGGCGATGGCGCCGTCGAGATCCTTTTTCGCGTGGCGGGCGTTGGCGCGGCCCAGGTAAGCCTGCGCATAGCGGGAGTTGAGCGATATCGCACGGTCGAAATCGGCGATGGCGCCGGCCAGATCGCCCTTGTCGAGCCGCGCGTTCCCGCGGTTATTCCAAGCTTCGGCGTATTCCGGTTGGAGTTCCAACGCCTTGCCGCAATCGGCGATCGCCTTGTCGAGATCGCCTTTCAGATAATGAATCACGCCGCGATTATTCCAGGCCATCGCGAATTTCGAATTGTAGGTGATGGCGAACGTGTAATCTTCGATCGCGCCGTTCAGGTCACCCGCTTTATGCCGCTCGTTGCCTCGGTTGTAATAGTCGGCCGCCGGGTCCCTGTTCGCGTTCTGGTCTTGTTTACCATTCTGCGCGAGCGCGGGGAACGACGCCGCGACGACAATGAGAATCAAAAGAAAGATAGAAATGGAGACGCAAGATCTTGCGCCTGTGCGCAGCCAGCCTTTTGACGACATCATATTTTTTTCTCCGTTTTATGGATTTGCGAGCGGACAAGCCGCCCCTTCGCGCGCGGATCAGCGCCGCGAGCAGTAATGAGCGGGGGCGATTACAGATTTGCGAGCGGACAAGCCGCTCTCTTCAGGCGGGTGTGAAAAAGGAGCCTTCGCAGCTTCATAAGCCGGCGCTCGGTCTGGATCGTCGCTTCTTGATTTGTTTATTGGATCTATAACGAAACGATGTGAGAATTGCGCGCCTGTCAATTAGTTTCAGACGCGCAACGCAATTGAAGGCTAAGTCAGTAGAGCGCGACTTGTCAATGGAGATCAGGAATTGTACGTATTGAAGGCGCCGTTGAAGTGTTAATCATACAAGGCGCCGTCTGCGAAGACACTCACAAGACGCCGTCTGCGAAGACACTCAGACAAATGTGGCGCGCGTCTGTGACCAGATCGTTTCAGCGCGAACGCTTTGAATTCATCAAGGCGTATATGGCGTTGCAGCGACTTCGGTTTGCGGCGATCAGGCGCAGGCTATGAAGAAAATCACGCGTGATTGCGCTCAGCGTCTACTTGCGGCGCCGTAGTTGCAAAAAGCAATGTCGACAGCTTAAGGCATATCAAGGTGAACCCCCGGATGCGGTAGGAGGCATAGGGGATCGTCTTTGAAGCAACTTTCAGTTGTTTTCACACCGTATCCGGGTTTCAAGGCTGTTCGTCAAGATCACTCTCCAAAAAAGAGTGATCCGCAGCGAACAGCCCTTTTTTTTATCCGCGTCGGCCGTCGTTTAGGCCACATAGAAGCTTCGGACAAAAAATAGGGGACAGAAAAATAGGAGCGTCTTTCCTTATTTTTCCGTCCCCTATTTTTTGTCTGACAGACGAAACGACGGCCGACGATGGACGCCCTTTCATCTGCGTCGAATAGCGGCGACTTTCGCCCGGCTGTTATATTTCATCTCCTGCATTCGGCGACCCATCTCCTGCAGTCGCTGCGCCCCGCACAACTCTTCAGCCAGCGGAAAGAGTTCGTTCTCTTCTTCGTCGATGTGTCGCTCGACGCTTTCGCGCAGGTCTGCGAGCGTCCTCTGGAACTCTTCAACATTCGGGGCCATGGTTGAAAGATGCGAGAGCAACCGCTCGAATTCTTTATGTTCCTTGCGTATAGTTCGCGCCAGGTCGCGTGACTCGTCGAATTCTTTCATCGCCGGATAGAAAACCTCTTCTTCAATGAGTGTGTGCATCATCAGCAGTTCGTTGAGATGGTTGAAGGCGTCGGTGTTCGTTTGAACCGTTCCGACCTGCCTGTCGGCGGCCTCGAGTTCTCCGATCAAGTTCATCGCCTTCTGATGGTCATTCTTCAAAAGCTCTGTAGCAATCATACAATCCTCCCAGAACAGCGCTGGGTACGCATCGCTTCCAGCGTGCAGTCGTGGGCAAAGACGTATTGATCGGAATGACGCGTTCCCGAAGTCGCCTCGCTTGCGTTCGGCGATTATTGTTTGCGCTCCTGCGCCTCCGGCCCCAATCGCGCTACGGAACTCCAACGAGTCTTCCACTCACGACTGCACGCTGGAAGCGATGCGTACCCAGGGCGTTTTCTTCTTATATAACGGTCGGCAACCACTATGCCTGATGGCGCGAGAGGCGGCTCATCGCGGCGTTCGCGTTGTATCGAATACAATCTGATCGCCTTGAAACAGTGCATAACATCTGTATGAGCTTTTGGCTCCTGAGCGTTTCGTAATTCGATCGTGACGTGGCGCCTCTCGCCAATCCCAGCTTAGAGGCACATCGTTTGCTCAATCAAAGGCGATGAGCGTTTGCGCTCATCAAACGGATCATCAGTGGCCTCGGGAGTTAGGAAGCAAATCTCCCGCCGCCTCACGAATAATCCATATCTCAGAAGGAGCATCAACGTTATGGCAGATGATTACGTAGACAATGAATTCGGAAGCGACGCCGCCGTGAAAACCAGGAGCGGACGTGGCAAGAGTGGCGGCAGGAAGGCCAGAGTGTCGAGCGGCGCCAAGTCAGCCAACATCCTCAGAAAAAGCGCCACATCGAGCAAGACCCGATCGAGCGGCGCCAAGAAGAGATCGTCAAGCTCAAGCAAAAGCAATCCGCTCTCCCGAAGCCGAAGCGTCAAGAGCGCCACGAAGACCGCCCGCAAGACCGTTAGCGGCGCACGCGGCAAGGCAAGCAGAGCCTCCGGGCCGCTGACGAGTTCCGCGAGCAGAAGTTCACGCAGAACAAGCAAAAAACAATCATCCCGCGCAAAGAAGAGCTAGAGGGTTGACTCCCTGAGACAATAAAAACGCGCTTTGAGTCCCGCCCGAAGGCGGGACTCAAAGCGATTTCCCGAGTAATCACAGTGGCGAACATAACCAAACACAGCGGTCACTACCGGCCAATCAACGTTGGCGATGGCGAGCGGCTCATTTCGGCGGCGGGCGGAGGCGCTCTGTCGATATACGGATTGAAGCGCGGTGGCGTCAGCGGGCTGCTGATGGCGATCGCCGGCGGAGCCCTGATCTATCGAGGCGCGACCGGCCATAGCAATCTCTACAAGGCCTTGAGCGTAAGCACCGCGAAACGCAAAGGACTTCGCGCTAGCGTCAAACACGGCGCGGGCATCAAAGTCGAAAAGAGCGTCACCATAAACAAGCCTGTGGAGGAGTTGTTCAGGTTCTGGCACAACTTCGAGAACCTACCCAGTTTTCTGAGCCATCTGGAATCGGTCCGCGCAATCGGCGGCCATTCCGGCAGGCTCTCGCATTGGGCCGCCCGCCTGCCCGCTGGGATGAAGGTCGAATGGGACGCCGAAATTATCAATGAAGCGCCGAACGAGTTGATAGCCTGGCGCTCGCTTGAAGGCGCGCATGTCCCCAACGCCGGCTCGGTGCGTTTTGAAAGAATCCCGAATGGGCAAGGCGTTGAAGTCAAAGTCACGCTCGAATATTCCCCGCCCGCGGGCAAAATAGGCTCGCTCGTCGCAAAATTCCTCGGCGAAGACCCTGAGCGGCGAGTCGCTGAAGACCTTCACCGCTTCAAACAGTTGATGGAGGCCAGGCCGTCATGAGCCTGAACAGGACTTATTTGGACTTATAGGACTCATAGAACCTATAAGTCCCATCCATGACACTCCAAGGAAGAAAAAAAAGTAACGCCGGGAAACGAAAGAGCTTCAAATTTCATCATTCCTTCGATTCTCCTCCAAAACAAAATCCGCGGGAGCGCCGCCTGTCAGGAATGGGATTTATGAGTCTCATGAGACTCATAAGTCCCATTCCTGACAGGCGGAAGCGATGCGAGGTCTGGAATTTGCTATAACACAGTATGTCCCTGCAGAAGGTAATAAGCCTTTTGCTCATTACTGGGGCTTTAAGCGGTCAGAAGTGGAATGTGGAATCCCCATCCGGGCGCACTAAATAAGAACTGTTGTACGTTTCGGGTGCATTAAAATCGGAGTACGATTTTAGGCCAGTGTCTTTTCACACAGCGGCCGCCGCTTGCCTGCTTCCACTAATGGTCATAAGGTTTCTACCTTGCTGCTACGCCGTGGATTTCAAGTAGGAGGAGTAAGGACAGGTAGATTGTGCAACCGATTCTTTCCCGTTCAATTGTGTCTATCACTTTCCCTGGGAGGTAAAACATATGTGCGATTACTCTTTGCATGGCATCAAGAACCGG
>Ga0154003_1000689_pt1 | contig 10675 bp, 8 predicted proteins | sample TSFL087MetaG_FD_104679 | JGI IMG/M metagenome (GOLD analysis project Ga0154003, IMG submission 104679) | Attine ant fungus gardens microbial communities from Florida, USA - TSFL087 MetaG | ecosystem: Host-associated > Fungi > Mycelium > Unclassified | place: USA: Florida, Lake Talquin State...
ACGCGCGCGAAGTCACTCACGTCAAAGACGTCCGGCTCGCCCCGGACGGAATTAAGATCGCCAATCCGGCTTTCGACGTGACTCCGAACCGCTACGTCGCGGCGATCATCACCGAACGCGGCGTCGCCCGCCCTCCGTATCAGGAGAGTCTGAAGCGGCTGGCCAATGATTCGACTCCTTAACCGCGCCGTCATTCCGCCCATGCGCACATAGATTGGTCGCGCAGTTTTGAATTCCTCAATTTTAGCGAACAACATTGGGATAGAAGAAACCATGGATCATCGCTGAGGCGACAGATAGGCGCGAATTATCCGTGACGATCCGCCCGCATCTGTCTAGAGCAGTCAGCAAATGCGTGTACGGTGTGGGGCGATTTGTTTAATCGCCCAGATTGCGGCTTTGTCCAATCAGGAAAGAAGCGCGAGGCGAACAACTCGCGCCACACTCCCGCACACGCAATCGCAGACCGCTCTATAGTAGCGATGAGCCTGACAGGGCGCCGCAGAATTTGACGTTTGCCGGGAACTCGTACGAGCGTGGATTCAGCAAGCCTGTGGTCATCGGACTCTTCCGGTTTTTGGACCGGGTGTTATGGCTGTCGGACGACTTGGAAACGGAGTTTGATGATAAAATGAACGCAAATGAGTTGGAACGGAAAATGGAATATGTGACGTCAATTGAACGATGAGGAATCAAGAAGGGAATCGCCGAAATTGTGTCGCTGCAATTGCAGCGGCGTTTTGGCGCATTGAACGAGGCGACGCAAGCGCTTGTCAGCGCGCTTGCGGTGGAGCAGGTTCGGTGTGAGCGTTGCGCTATTTGATTCTTCCGCCCTGTCGGACCTGGATGAGTGGTTGCAGCGACATCCGCTTCCGTCCGTCATACCCGGCGCGGGAGAGAACGGCGCCATGCGCGAGCCTGGAGCTTGAATTTCTTTTCTCCGTTAGAGGGGTAAGATGAATATTCCGCGCAGTCGAGCCGTCCCAATGACCGTTGACGAATATCACTTGCTGCCGTTCGAGCCGGGCTGGAAATGCGAGTACTGGGACGGCAAGGCTCATTACTCGCCGCGTTATCACGCCGTCGTCACGACCGTCGCCGTCACCGCGCGTGACGTAAACACAGACTGCCTGCTCCGCCAACCGGCCGAATCCGACATCGAAGCGCTCACGCCCGTTTACGTCGCGGCTTTCCGCGAGACCATCGAATATTTCGGCCATTCGCAAGAACAGATAGCCGAGGCCGCGCGCAGAGACCTCAGGAATTATTTCGCGGGCGAGCAGGGCCAACCCGCTTCCGCCTCCTGCCTGGCCGTCGCCCCCGGACCGAACTCGGATGAAGAGACATTCACCGGCGCGGCTATGGTCACCTCAACGGAAAACGGCCCGCTGCTCTACCTGCTCTTCGTCGCGCCACAATGGCAACGGCGCGGATTGGCGACAGCGATGGTCTCGGCCGCGATTAACGAGCTTCACGAATTGGGCGAAAAGACGCTCACCAGCAGATACCACATCGGCAACGAACAGAGCATAGCCTGGCATCAGCGCTTCGGCTTTGTCGAAGAGCCTGACCTGCGGCGGGCGCGACTCTATCTGCAGCAAGCCAGGGTCGAGCTTTGGCGGCGCGAAAAGATCGGCCGCTTGACGGCCGAAGAACGCGCGAAACTGGCCGTCGATGTCGCGCGTTGGGAAGACGAAGTCAAAAAACTCGAACAAATCGAAGGTCAGCAGGGATTCGAAGCTGTTCATCCGATGGCGCGGTGGCGCCTCTAATACGGCGTCCTGTAAACATTTCTAAATCGAGCCGCGCAAGATTGGCACAGTAACGCGCGCGATTGCGTGTACGGGAAGGCTCGATGGATCAGTACCGCGAGAAATTGAACCGAAATTGAACCCTTCCTTTACGACTGCCCATCGCGGTTTCGCTATCCTCCGCCGCTGAGACTATTTCAAAACATAAGGTGGTTGAAAATAAATGAAAAAAGCACGCATTATTATTCTTGTCACAGTTCTCTGTGCGGCGGCGGCGCTCTTCGCGCTGCCCGCGAGCCGCGCAAAAGACGCGAAGCCGTCGGCGAAGGGCGTCACATTCACGAAGGACGTCGCGCCGATCTTCTTCAAGAAGTGCGCCGAGTGCCATCACCCTGGCGAGGCCGCGCCGTTCTCGGCGTTGAGCTACAAAGATGCGCGCCCCTGGGCGAGATCAATTCGCGAGCAGGTCGTCTCGCGCGAGATGCCGCCCTGGCGCGCCGACCCGCACGTCGGCCAGTTCAAAAACGACCGCCGCTTGACCGAGGCTGAGATTGAAACGATCACCGCCTGGGTTGATGGCGGCGCGGAAGAAGGCGATCCAAAACACCTGCCGCCTCAGCCTGGGTTCGCGGACGGTTGGGCGATTGGCAAACCCGATCTAATCATTCCTATGACTGAAGAGTTCACGCTCGACGCTTCGGGGCCGGACGAGTACCAGTACTTTGTGGTGGACCCGGGCTTTACCGAGGACAAGTACGTTCAGATGGCGGAGGCGCGCCCCGGCAACCGCCGCATCGTTCACCACATCCTGGCCTTCGTTCAGCCGCCTCCGAAAGACGGCCAGTCGCCGAAGAAGATGACGAATGAAGAGATCGAGCGGATGGAACTGGGATCTATTTTCTACCGCGACGGTTTCCTGATGCGCGCCAAGCCGGACGCGCCTGTCTATGATGACGGTTGCAGTCTCCCGAACGGCGGCCAGGGCGCCGATCGTGACGGCGCGCCCCAGGAAAGTAGGTTAAGCAGCCTGGGAATGATGCTCACCGGCTTCGCTCCGGGGATGAACCCGTGGGTCTGGGAGCCCGGCACAGTCAAGAAGATTCCCGCCGGCTCCGAGATCACCTTCCAGGTTCATTACTCTAAGGTTGCCGGTTCGACGCAGAAAGATCGCTCGGTGATCGGCCTTGTCTTCGCCAAAGAGCCGCCGCAGCGTCAGATCATCACGCGCATGATTTCGAATAACTACTTCAGGATTCCGCCTGGCGCCGCAAATCACCGCGTGACAGCCTGTTGGACGGCCACGGAAGACCTAAGGCTGACCGCCGCCATGCCGCACATGCATGTTCGCGGCAAGGCGATCGAAATCAAAGCCTTTTACCACGACGGCCGCAGCGAGACCCTGCTCAACGTGCCGAATTACAGCTTCGCCTGGCAGACTTTCTATTACTTCAAACATCCACTGGCGATTCCAAAAGGAACAAGGTTGCTCGTCACCGGTTACTTCGACAACTCGCCGAAGAATAAATACAATCCCGACCCGACCCGGGCAGTCCGCTTCGGCGAACCGACTTATGACGAGATGATGGGCGCTTTCATCGACTACACAATAGAAGGCCAGCCGTTGAAGCCGGTCGCCTTGGGCAATGGCCGGTAATGAAAATCGTCCCTGGGTACGCATCGCTTCCAGCGTGCAGTTGAAGGAAAAGACATATTGATTGGAATTAGGCTACCCAGAAGCCGCCCCGCTTGCGTCAAGTGATTATCGCTCGCAATCACGCGCATCCGGTTCCAGGCGCGCTGCTGGTCTTCAATGGTCTTCCACACACTGCTGCACGCTGGAAGCGATGCGTACCCAGGGGGTTCCATAGGAGCGCTTATGATGGAATTCGAGCATTCAATTGAATGTCAGGTCGCGAGAGATTTTGCCTGGAAGTTTTGGACGAACATTGATAATTGGGCTGTTGTCGATCCGGCGGTTGAATGGGCGAAGCTGGAAGGCCCCTTCATTGCGGGAACAAAGGGCAGGACGAAACCGCGAGGCGCTGATACCAACGAGTGGAAATTGGCGGAAGTCGAAGAGGGAAAAAGGGCCGTGATTGAGTTGGCGGCGCCGGGGGCTACGGTGAAATTCCATTGGAGCTTCGCGGATCTGCCCGGGGGAGGCGTGCGCATGAAACAAAAAATAACGCTTGAAGGAGAGCGGACAGCGGAATATGAAGAAGGAATGAAATTGTTGGAGAAAGGGGTACCGTACGGAATGGAAAAGCTCGCTGAAGCAATGCTAAAAGCGGCCCGCGATTGATCGACGGCGCTTTTCGACAGTTCGTCAAATAGTTGGGGCGCCTACTTCTAATCCGCAATCTGTAACCCGCAATCCGCAATCCAGCAGCAATTCGCCTTTGAGTCGATGATAAAGACGACTTGACGCTCGCCCTTCATCACCCGTTCCAGCAAACGCTCCAATTGCGCGGAGCCGGCTTCACGGCCCACCGGACCAGGCGCAGGAGAAAGGCGCAGCTGCAAAGGCGCAACGAATCCGCCGGACGGGTTAACCCGCCGCAGGGCTCCGCCTTCTTCGTGGTTTGGCGCGATCGGGGCGATGAAACGGTAGCCGCGCCGATGGGCCGTCTCGATGAATCGCGGGGCGGCCGGGTCGTCGCCCAGCGCCTTCCTGATCTCCGTAACACACCCTTTGAGCAATGTGTCAGTCACGTATATCCCTGGCCAGAGGGCTTCGATCAACACTTCTTTTCTGACCAGCTCGTCGGGCCGCTCGGCCAGATATCGCAGCACGGCAAACGATTTGGGCCGCAGCGGAATCACTTCCTGATCTCGCATTAGGCGTTCATTGATCGGGTCGAGACGAAATGGCGGGAAGAGGATTTGTCGCATTTGAATCATGGTCGCTCCATTAAAACAACGTTGGCCGGCCCCCTACAGGCGCGCCACCACAGGATGAAGATTAGTCCTCAATTGATCAGACGTCTTGAGGCAGAGATAAAAAAAACGTGAAAGATTCTTGAAATCGGCCATGACTTATCGCCCCTATCTGATGTCAGGGCGCATTTTGTGGTTTTTTGCCCCTTTTTGTCCTTTTTGCTTCCCTTTCATCCCATAAAAGAAGCTGATTGCAGAAATGTGTCCTGACATCAGCGCTTCGACCGGAATTTGACCGAAACTGAACCTTTCTTTTATGACTGAGACGCCCGCAGCGGTTAACCTCCCGCTGTGGATGGGCGAAGGGACGCTTGCGCCGGGAGCCTCGGCCCCCAGGCAAGTTGATAAATCAGTCACATACTTTTTGCTCGTAAGACGGCCATATCTGTGACGGCGATTTGGCGCCATTTCATGAGGCAGGGCGAAGCCATGCCCGAAAAGTCCATCCTCGACGCGTTGTCGCGCGCCGGCGTCCGCTCATACGCGGTGGGCCCGTCAGAGCCTTCCGGCCAGGGTGTGCTCTTTTTCGATCAGATTACACAGCGTCTCTGCCATTTCCTCAGCGAGGCCAGCTGGCGTGGACTGGAGCGCATCCTGGCCGTCGCGCTAACCAATTCGGCGCTGGCCGAGCGTGGGGCATGGCGGTTGTTGCAAGCCGGAGCGTCAGACGTCTTTGCCTGGGAGCTATTGACTATTGACCAGCGTGGCATTTTCGGAATTCGGGAATTCACACGCTACTTCTGACACTTCAGCGTAAAATGTCCGCCTGATCCTGATGTTAGCCCGCTAACGCTTCGGCGTAGGAGATTACATCGGAATCGAGGCTTTACTGGGATGACGATCTCTGGTCCGCAAGCGCAGGCGGTCATAGCCGGCCGCAACAGCGGGCGCTGTCGGCTTAATAGATAACGACAGAATTGCCGCGCGATGCGTTACAATCCACGTCGACCAGCCGATCAGGTTCCTGCGGACTTCAAATGATCTGAGGCAAAGCACGACATGCGGATAAATATCAAAGAATCCAGATGGCGACGCCGCGAATTTCTCGAACTCGGCGCGACGACCACGGCGATGGCGGCGCTGGGCGATATCGGGCCGGCGGACAGATCTGAGAACGGAATGGGACAGGGCGCGAAGCCGGTTTTTCGCACATCATTATGCGATCTGCTCGGCATTGAATACCCGATCATTCAAGCGGGAATGAGCGGAGTGGCAGGCCCCGAACTTGTCGCTGAAGTATCGAACGCCGGCGGCCTCGGCATACTGACCGGCGCGTTGACGCCGCCCGCCGAGCTTCGCGAAAAGATTCGCCGGATTCGCAAGCTGACTGACCGCCCGTTCGGCGTCAACCTGCTGCTGCACGTCGACCTGCGCCCGCCGAAAGACCCCGCGCTAATCCCCGATGAGCTTGTGGCCAAAATCCAGGCTCAGCTCAATCGTTTTCGGGATCGATTGGGGATTGCGAAGCGCGCGTCTCATCCGGGCGCGATTCCCGACCTGGCCAACGCGGCGTTTGAAGTCGTCCTTGAAGAGCGCGTTCCTGTGTGGAGCATCGGCCTGGGCAATCCGACGCCGGAGATGGTCGGGCGCTGCCGCGAGCGCGGAATAAAGGTCATCGCGATGGCGGCTACGGTTGATGACGCGAGAGCCGTCGCCGCTGCGGGCGTTGACGCCGTCGTCGCGCAGGGCGGCGAGGCCGGAGGCCATCGCTCGACGTGGGTTAAACGCGAATCGCGCGAGCGGGCGAACATCGGCGGAATGGCGTTGATCCCTCAGATCGTTGATGCGGTCAGGGCGCCTGTGATCGCCGCCGGAGGGATCACCGACGGGCGCGGAATAGCGGCGGCGCTTGCCCTGGGGGCGTCAGGCGCCCTGATCGGCACGCGCTTCATCGCGACGCGCGAATCGGGCGCGCCCGATTTCTACAAACAGGCGCTGCTCAAAGCCGATAGCGACGCGACGACTGTAACCGATAAATTCACCGGGATGTACGCGCGAGTCTTGCGCAACAATTTCACTGAAGAGTATGAGTCTTCCGGATCGCCCGCATTCCCGCCCTTCTTCCAGTTTCTGGCGATGGGCGACATCGTCAAAGCCACTGCGGAGAAGGGAAGCGGCGAATATTTTCCGATGTACGCGGGACAAGGCGTTGGCTCTTTGCGCGATTTGCCGCGCGCGGCGGATGTCGTGCAGTCACTGGTCCGCGAGGCGCAGGCGGTCATAGCGAGTCTGCATCACCGAGTAAAGTCAGCTTAGCTAGGAGAGGGAGAAAAATCATTACCCATTGATTGGCGGAAAGGCTCTTCCTCAGAACCTATCCCCTGCCGATCAATGGGTAATGCGTGGTGGGCAATGGGCAGTGTGAGCCTTCGGACTCAAGGCGCCGAGAACTGGCGTTTGAAATCTTCGTGACGGCCGCGCGCGATCCCCATCAACTCGGCGAACTCGGCCTCGCCGCGTAGGTTGTCGAGCAGCGGGTCGTTCGTGAAGTACGGATAGCAGAAAAAGCCGCCGTCGATCGAGCGCCGCAGCAGGCGCAGCGCGGTCGGCCGGTCGTTGAGCGCGGCGAAGGCTTGCGCGATTTTGTAAACGCCCTCGGCGTCGGCCACGCCGCTTTTGATGATCTTTTCCTCGACGTCCTTCAACAGTTTGAGTCCCAACGCCGTCCGTCCGGCCAATCCGTAGCTCAAAGCTTTACCGATCTGCGCAGGCATCAAGGTCTTATCCAATTGATAGGCATGGTCGAAAAATGCGGCGGCTTCCTTCCAACGCTTCAGATAGTAGTGGCCGAGGCCACGATAGAAGGTGACGAAGGCGGAGTCCTCGCGCGCCGGAAGGCTTTGTATGAATTTTTCGTACTGGCCGTCGTATAGGTAGCCGTTGAAGATCGAGTTATCGGCCTTGATTTCGCCGTTAATCTGGCGCGAGCGTTCGCCCTCGCTGATCGATTCTCGAAGCAATCCGCCGAAGCGGTAAGCGTAGGCCAGATTCCAGTGAGCCTGCGCCAGGTTGGGGCTGGTTCCGATCACTCCGCGCAGGAGCGGCACTGCCTCCTCGACCTGCCCGGTGTTAGTGAGGAGGTTGGCTTTGAAGACTCGCGCCTCGATTTGCGACGGGTCGAGTTCCAGCGCGCGGTCGTACGCTTGCCGCGCCTTGTCGTAAGACTCCCGGCCCTCGAAATAGAGCGAAGCCAATATGTCGTCGATCGCGCCGAGGTAGGCCCATGAGGGGGCGTAAGTCGGATCCAGGCTGACCGATTTCTCGAACATCTCGCCGGCCTTCCTCAGATCGTCTCTTTGATAGAGGTCCACGCCGTACAGGTGATACTCGTAGGCTTGCAGGTTGCTCGCTGCGCCGCGATTCAGTCTGGCGGATTCGGCGGGCGTGAGCGAGACGCTAATTCGCCGGACCACCGCTTGCGTCACCCGGTCCTGGACCGTCATCACCTTATCATATTTCAGGTTGAGCAGTTCACTCCACAAGGCCTGGTTGGCGGCTACATCAATCAGTTGCAGGTTGATGCGCAACTCGTCGCCCTCTTTGTGGTATGAGCCGGTCAGCAATATGTCAACTTTCAATTCATTAGCGACCTGTGTAGGGTCTATCTCCTGGCCGGCGTATTTCCGGACGTAGATCGAGGGGCGCACGGTGAGCGCGCTGATGTAGTTGAGTTTGACGATCACCTCCTCGGCCAGCGAGAGGCTCAAGAAATCGTCGCGCTTGTCCGGCCCCAGGTTGCGGAAGGGGAGCACTGCCAGTTGCCTTTTGACTTCGGGCTGCGACTGCGACGTGGAGCGGAAGAGAAGATAGGCTGCGCTGGCGGCGACGACGATCAGCGCAATTGCCGCCCAAACCGTGACATGTTTGCGGCGCCCGGCGGCCATCACGAGCGGCGTTATCGAAGACTTTGCGCCGTTGGAAGTGGGCGGAAAATCAGTACCGCGAGCGGTAGCAAGCGGTACTGATTCATTGATCGGCTGGCTGGCCGGCGCCGGCGTCAATTCGGGCGCTTCATTTGCGCGCCGCTCGAAGGCGCCGGCTCGTTCGGGGCCGAGCGGCGAAAAGGCCGACTCGTCGCCCGCGACGGTCGTCTGCTCCTCCGCGCGCAGCCTCACTTCGGCGGTGAAACGGTAACCACGTTTCGGCACGGTCTCGATGTACGGCTTGCCGTTTGGTTGTTCGCCCAGCGCGCGGCGTAGCATTGAGACGTTCTGCGCCAAATTGCTCTCTTCCACGAAGCTGTCAGGCCAGAGCCGCCCGATCATCTCGTCTTTGGTCAGCAGCAGGTTGCTGTTCTCGACGAAGAGCAGGAGCGTGTCGAAGACTTTGGGCGTGAGCGGCATGACCTGCCCCTCGCGCGTCAGTCGGCGTTCGGACGGATCGAGGTGGAAAGGGCCGAATTCGTAACGCTGTCTTTGGGATTTCATCATTGACGCTATCACGAGCTTGCGCGCAAAATTTCCGGGCGCGTCGCTGATCTCCCGCGCCCCTCCTGGTTTCTATCATGGCGATGCAAAGGGGGTTGCATAGGCGGTTCCCCGGAACCGCGAGCCCCACTCATTGTATAGCATTTGGGAAAATGTTCCAGGCGCCTAATTAACAGGTATGAGGACGAATTCCGCCCGGCGGTCGGGCTGTGAGGAAGGACAATGACCAATTCAATTCCGGATTACATCATCGTCGGCGCCGGCTCGGCCGGTTGCGCGCTCGCCAATCGTTTGACCGAAGACTCGACAGTTAAGGTTCTGCTGCTCGAAGCCGGCGGCCCGGATAAGATGCGGAAGATCCAAATCCCCGCCGCCTTCCAGAAGCTCTTCAAGACCCAATGCGACTGGGCATACGAGACCGAAGAACTCGAACACATGAACCGCCGCCGGATGTACTGGCCGCGAGGGCGCGTGCTCGGCGGGTCGAGCTCGATCAACGCCATGGTATACAGCCGCGCCAACCGCAGCGACCACGACCGCTTCAGCGAACTCGGCGTCGAAGGATGGGGCTACGACGACATCCTGCCGTACTACAAAAAATCCGAGAACAACGAACGTGGGCCGAGCGAATTTCATGGCGTGGGCGGAGAATTGAACGTCGCTGATCTGCGCTGCGTCAATCCGCTGACCCACCGCTTCATCGAGGCCGCGCAGGGCGCGGGATTGAAATACAACAGAGATTTCAACGGCGCGTCGCAGGAGGGCGTCGGCTATCTTCAAGTCACTCAGAAGGAGGGCAAACGCCACAGCGCCGCCGCCGCTTTTCTCAAACCGGCCCTGTCCCGCCCGAACCTGACGGTCAAGACGGGCGCGCACGTCTTGCGATTGCTCTTCGACAAAAATAAAGTCGTCGGCGTCGAGTTCGTTCAGGACGGCAAAACTGAGCGGGCGCGCGTCAACCGTGAAGTAATCCTGTCGAGCGGGGCGATCAATTCGCCACAGACGTTGATGCTCTCAGGGCTAGGCCCCGCCGATCACCTGCGCGCGATGGACATCCCCGTCGTCGCCGACCTGCCGTGCGTCGGTCAGAACCTGATGGACCACCTGCTGATCGGAGTCGAATACGAATGCCGCGAACCGATAGGGCTACACAGAGCCGACAATATAAAAAACATCCTCAATTATTTCCTCTTCAAAAAAGGCCCTCTCACGTCGAACGTGGCCGAGGCGGCCGCCTTCCTCAAAACCGATCCGTCGAGGACCGCGCCGAACATCGAGCTGGTCTTCGCGCCTGTCTTCTACATGGACAACGGCTTCGGAAATCCCGACCTGCATGGTTTTTCAATCGGTGTCGCGCTGCAGAAGCCCGAGAGCAGAGGCCACGTCAAACTGAAATCAAAAGACCCGTTCGTCGCGCCGGCGATTCAACCCAACTATCTAAGTAAGTAGCCATTTTTTTTGGCAAAAATGATCTTTGAGATTACGCTGGGCTTATGCGAAAGACCACCAGCCCAGCAGAAATGGGGTTCGCGAAGCAAGATTTGAAGCGGCTTGCGACTG
>Ga0154003_1000690_pt1 | contig 10672 bp, 12 predicted proteins | sample TSFL087MetaG_FD_104679 | JGI IMG/M metagenome (GOLD analysis project Ga0154003, IMG submission 104679) | Attine ant fungus gardens microbial communities from Florida, USA - TSFL087 MetaG | ecosystem: Host-associated > Fungi > Mycelium > Unclassified | place: USA: Florida, Lake Talquin State...
ACCGCCACCTGCGATACAATGACCTTCCCGGACGGTGAAGGAGAAGATGTAGGTGAGAAATATGCATCTATCCAAACTGTGCTTCCTGCAATTTCTCCATCCACCTGTGTATTGCCGCAATTATGATAATTGAAATTACATTTGCGAGGGGCCTCGATGTCGGTGCCAGAGCATGGTTGTTCCGTTAACGCCTCAACAATGTCTTCGAGCCTCTTGAAAACCGCAGTCTCTTTCTCATTAACCTGGGAAGGACTATTGTTGCCGCTGAAATTCCAACATTTATATTTATATAAAAGTCCCTCATGTTCCAATTTTTCGAGCGCACTATCAGTTGAATCGTCGGTTGGACAAAAAGGAGCATAGTGACACAGGAATTCATCAATGTCACAACACACTATTTCATCAGCCATCTGTTGAGCAATGTCGGACTGGATGTGATTCTGGCTGATACTGCCAACATCGCCTTTCACACTCCTTGGCACCTCCTGTGTCAGAGCGCAGTCAATCAATGGCAAAAAATGCCAGATGGGCACACTCACAGAAGACTGCTGGACCCCTCCTGGCCGTCTCAGACTGGGAGGAGTGGTTGGCCATTGTACAGATCTACAAAGAAATGAAAAAGGCGCCAGGTGCAGAGAAGACAACGCACGAGTGGCTCCGAGCACGTTTCATTTTTGAGATGATAATCTATTGGCAAGAGTGAAGTTTCAGTGGCGGGCATGGGATGTCAAGTCACCTGATGGGGGCACATGTCAAGAATGGGTCGCGTGAGGGAAGTTTGCAAGCGCCGAACTGAAAGTCCGGGATACAACCTAAGTACTTGTGTGACCATGTAATTTGGCTTCATCAGGGACACTACCAGAAGAGACACGTTGGTATAAACGACCGAGAGCACGAACTATGCTTTGACTGAGAGACATTTTGGCCCAACAAATACATGAATATTGCATGATAGGTCTGTGGAAAGGGTGGAAAGCTCTTCTTCGACGCACAAGTCTTCAGCAAGAGTAATGTCCCTATCCCCTATTTTCTGAATTGCAACTCATTTACATCGTAGCTAATGGCGCTTTGCAATAATGACCGATCATCTAGAGCATGCTCAGCGAGATTGGTTTTTGCGATCAAGATGAATCGTGGGTGTGTATGCCTGGAAAGGCTGTTGGTTTGGCCTTTCGAAGGTGGAGCTAGCAGTATGATATGCAGTACCAATTGTATCGAATGCATGAGGGCACTTGTTGAGAATTGCCGTTGCCTTTGATGGTCAACAAATGTGGGGGGACTCATGAACGGTGCTTCTTGGATGGTGCCTAGATTCCACCAAATGCAAAGATCGCAGCTCTGCGGGGGATAGTGATTTACAGATGCCGTACCCGAGCAGAAGTACCCAAACACATGACTGTACTCCAGACAATTTTATCATATTCTACAGCTTCTGATCCCCGTTGGACAACAACTCAACAATCTGCGTGAAGTCAGGATATCTAGGTAGATTCGACCCAAACTTTTCGTCCATCGTCCGGAAAGATACAGTCGATTGTGGTATGCCAACGAAATACCGACCAACAAACTTCGGAATGAAAATGCCTCCCCTTGAACGACTTCGCACCCAACTTTGGCGCCGTCAAACTGACAAGTATATCGGGTTGCAAACCTGTTCCAAGTTCATCACCTTTTCCCCATCCACTAGGAATGTTCACTGAAACAATCGGAATCTCGATTGGGTAAGGAGAGCAAGCACGAAAGGCGCCCTGACAGGAGATTGAAATGAGAAGCCGAAGATAGCGTCCAAAACTCACATTGGATTCCAAAAGGGCTTGCATGAGGGGAGAGACGTCGGTGGGCAGAGAGGGCGTAAGGATTGGAATCGACATATTTTGGCACTGAGTCGCGAGTCACTGTAGACATTTGTGAGGTATCACGCCAGGGAGTGTATTAATGGTCGTTTACCTTGTAAATTCCCTTTGATACGGGCTAGATGGCGATCAGCCCAAAACCCAGGAACGATAAGAGCTAACATACCTTGGGTAGATAAACTGTTGGTTTATACCCAAACATCCCTTCCAAAAGACTTTAGATGATACTCACAAGTGATCATAGAATGAGCAGCAACAAGACCATCCCCTATCTTTTGCAGAACTCAACCTTTCCGTGGCTACGACCCTAACAAGAAGATATTTAACCAAGAGATTGAGCTTATTCACGGCCTTGAGCCAATTGAGGTTTCGATGTTGAAGCAAAAAAATTCAAGCTTCAACACGATGAGAAATGCGACATCTGGGCCGGAGAGTGAAGAGCAGCATCCATGCAGCGCAATGGATGTGCTCTAGGCCTTACCTATAAGGTGGGCTCACAAATAAATTAGAATAACTTGTACTAATATTACAGTGTATTCTAGGCTCCTTATATGTCCTGTCCAGGCATGTAGTTGTACATGGCACTACTCACTGGCAACTTGGATGGCTGAAAACAGTTCGAGTGGATTTGCCATAGCTTCAACCATTGAAGAGAGAGGGTGAATGAGAATGGAGGGTTATCACAAAGGCTGTGGCGGATATTTTAGATGTCAAATCGCCGCTTGAATTGGGATGTCAAGTCGTCTAAACTTGTCATGCAGTCATATTCTACCCCGTCAGGTTATCTGTGGTTGCACTGATTGTCGCCATTATACCTTTCATACACCCGACAATCAACTCATTTATGAAGAACTAGAATCTCTGTTTGCCAATGCTTATACCATCACTGGTTGTATTTTGCCAATCTCCCAGCCATCAGTGGTAATGATAATGATCATCATCATTTGTTGCTCATTTACAGTTGCTGTCTTTTCATTGATAAGATATTTATTTGATGGACCTGCCTTAAATGGGCATCACCCTTCCACCACTTGTGTATGATATTGTTCCTCACAAATTTACTAGATATGGCTCTATGTGAAGTGCTCGGTATACTTGAACTACCCTCAAGGTAAGTGGTCCTTTATTGCTCGTCCAGTGAGCCAGCCCATGAGCGACTCACATCTGAGTAGTCAGTCTCTGCGGTCTTACTATTTGCAGATCAGACCTCGTCTTGGGTTATGGCTTCGTCTGTGCTGCATCTAATCACTGTGTGACTACCTGCCATCTTTCTCCCGATGTTACAGTAACAACAATGCTGGCATCGCTCTCATTGACCCTCGTCGACCCACTGACGCCTTTGCTGTTTTCATCATCGTCCCCTTTTTCCCATCACTCAACAATGCTGCCTCAGCCCTTGCATATTGCGGCACAGCCGCACGAGTCCTTGACATCACAAAGCATAGCTCCGTGTAATCAATCGCTGGCCAAAAAAAACACACGAACCGTCATCCTCATTGAGCCCATGGACATCGGATACTTTCCTTTACTCTTTACTCTGCAATTTTTCTGTACGTTGCATCCACGTTGTTTATTGTATGTGCTGGTTCACTTGATCGCACTTTTACTCTTCCAGTGTATGTCATTACCGGAGCATCATTCTGGAATATTTGATAGGCTTCTCGAATCATCTGGTCGTCACTTGGGCATTCAGTCCATTCTGTGGATAAGCAATATCGCTGTTCTCATTCGTTCATGAAACTTTTGGAAACTGTATGTCTTGTATAAAAGCGAGTATTAAGCCCGAGCAGGGCATCAAAATCCAATTCTCCAAGCGTCGTCAATTCTACCCTTTGCCATCTGCTCACAATGTCTAACATACTCTTCTATGAGCCCTTCTACAACTTTGACTGTCTCTTTGAACGTGCTTTGAGGCCTGAGAAAAAATGACATTCAACTAGAACGCAGCCCCGTTGTCTCTGAACGAGTTTTCAGTCCAAAGTATGCCGATCTACCATGTTGAATTGGATGTTGTGCTTACGATCTGTGACAGAATGGACCTACATGAGGATTCTGACAAGAATGTTGTATTACTCACAGTGGAGCTCCCAGGAGTGAAGAAAGAGGATGTACAGTTGGAAGTGCGCAATGGTCAGCTCACGGTCTCAGCTGAGACCAAGGAATCGGTAGAGCACTCGGAAAGTGGATATGCGGTTCGTGAACGGCGGTTTGGCAAGTTCTCCCGTTCTCTGCGACTTCCCAAGGGGGTGAAGGTGAGTATTCCCCGAAACGAACTGATTTCCTTTGTTGACGGTCTCCTAGGATGAAAAAATCAAAGTGGAGATGGCTGATGGAGTGTTGAGTGTTATGTTCCCTCAGTCATTGCCTGAGCAGGCCCCCAAGAGAATTAACATTGCTTGAACGATCTTGGATATCTTGCGGACTTTGTTGTAGGATGTTGGACTCGAATGTGGACTCTATTTAAATGTAGGATTATTGTGGGAGGCAGCTGGCAGCCTGCTTAGGTAGCGGCTGGTGAATACATTTCTCTTGTGCCTTGAGTCTTCTTTTATATATCGGTTCGACCTTTAGCGCAGTAGTATAAGAGAATCAGACAAAATTTCTTAGTAGAGGTTGATTTTTACTTTTTCTCCTCAATCGAAGTAGTATTGTTGCTCAACTACAAACATTACCCCTGAGCTTGCAACCCTTCTCACATTGTAACTTTTGATATAATGAAGTGCAGCAGCAGCCCGGTGCCTTGTACAGACATGACAAGGTAGTCTTCAAGATGAGTCTAGCGCCTTCCACCCTTCCCAGAGTTTTAGTTCCACGATGAATTAAAAGGTGGAGCACTCTATGGCTTTTGCATTCCATCAAAGGTCTCTGCTAGACGGGTGACCCCAACAGCTTCCAAAAAAATCTCACCATCAGTTTACTCTGGAACACATTGAGAAGAATCGGAAACGCGAGGGAACAATATCAAAAATCGTGCCTCATCTTCACAATGTGAGAACGGGAGGGAGGTCCGCCTTTCCCGTACTTCAACGAATCCGTTGACATTGTCTCTGGAATCCTATCTCACAGACGTGCGTCGTTAATCAATATTCGACTCTGTAAGGATCCACGAGACCATTGAAAATCGGGAACTTCGAATAGCATTTATGAAAGACAAGTCTCATCAGAATCATCCTATACCCTGACACGTTGCCGCTCTGCAGAAGACAATTATATTCTTATTTTTCACATCAAGCTCATTGTCGCTATCAGTGACTGTTTTGCCTATTTCAAAGATTAGCTCGGGAGGTAGATCGATTATAGGATTGGGAAATTGGTGATCTCTGAATTTGGGGATACGTGCCCTTGATTCTTGTTCGATGAGAACATTTACTTTGATTCATCATATCAAGCGGTTGCATTAGGAGATGACTGTCTAAGGGATGACTATCTATGAGACTTTAGAATATAATTGAATATCTCAGTCATTATTGTCGAAGTTAATGATCGGCACAACCACGATGATGATGGTCCATGACTACAAGAATCTTGTTTAGATCAACGTATGCAATTTCCAGCCTTTGAAATGAAGACAGGAACTTGTGACAAGAGCACCAGTGGCCTGAATGCGCCATCCAAGTTCGTACCCACAATCAATGTTTCTGCTTAGATTTTCTGCTTAGATCGGGCTCCTTCTCGGCATGGCTGATTTGCCACGGATTTTGTGAAATGAAGTCTTATGTGAATAGATTACCCAACATGGGAATTACCTTTGTATCCGTTTGTCTGGCTGTGATTATTACACTTTAATGAATTTCCTTGACAACCACGACATTGCAAGTTCTGGGAGTTCCACACCTCCACATAAATAGCCACAGCAGAGTCTCAACCAAGGCATTGGAGAGATAAGTCGCCTATGAATTTCAGAAAACAGGCATGCTTCGCCCGTTACTTCGGCTTAAACTCAAGTGGTTGACTTTTGGACAAGAGTTGGACAAGAGTTGGACAGTATTTCAGGCTGCCCAAAGAGATTTTGGAGACGCTGTCCCTCAAGCCCAGAGGAAAACATCTACAACAGCAGAAGAGACAAGGCCTTCTTCTACCATGCCAATGGCGCCCTCGATCGCTGTTCTGGATGACGCTGACGTTAACAGGGTTGCAAGCACCTCCACAGGATCCTCCGACCCATCATCGTCTCAGTCTGGAACACACAGGTACTCCTTTCACGACTTCAAAGACTTCAATCCGCCCTTCCTCCTAACATCGTCTCAACCGTGCAAAGTCATATTCCAGAATCAATTAAACATGCTTCGGGGAACATCGACCCAGCACAGATACGCACAAATCTGCTTTCTAAAGTACAAAGGAGTATCCCATGCTCAAGCAGAGGAGTATACGCACAAGAGTGAAGCTTTGCAACGAGAAACGGTCAAGAAGTGCTTAGAGATGTCATGAAGGTCAGCTGAATGATTGGCATGGATTCAGAAGGAAGTAGCTTCGAGAAACGGCAGTCTTGAAGGCGGGCAGTGGCAGACAACCATCACTAAGGGCTTGGAGGATCTCGCCAATGGTAAAGCCCCTACGTGTTTGAAGGGTACTGTCGGTGAGGATTGGGATTATTGTGAATATTTGCACAATGGTACATCGTTCAACATGAACAGATCCATTTCAGAGGTCATAGTGAAATCGTTTTCTCCCACTTCCCACATCCATAAATTGGCATTCCAGCTTCTCTCAATCATAGGTCCAGCAGCCGACAGAGGGACGAGAAAATTCTTTTTCATCATCCATGTTTTCTTCCTGACCAAAGGTTCATCTCTACTGGATACAAGAGCTCGGCGTTCAAGATGTTCTGTATTCTTGTCATGTTCAATGTCCAACATTTCTGGCGATTTCGTCGTTCAAAACCTCAAAGACTATTTTCACTGGTCATGCCCAGAAGTCAAATATTGCCAACATCCCGAAGTCCTATGGCATTAGCCACACCTCCGAACACTGACAGCGCAGGGTCTCACAATATCAAATCCATAACTATATGCTTAGTGCATGATGACGAGGATCCAATGTTTCCGAGTTGGTACGACGTCTAGAGAGATGTGAGCTATTTCAACGATCAAGGATAGGGACCCCTCCCCATCTCGATCTATCCCTGTCCCTGGGAATGTACCCAAGCGCTTGAAAGTCATGGACACTCGTGGTCAGGAGAAGACGCCGGCAACTTGATCTTTTTTGCATACCCCGCTTGGCCGTATGGTGGACTGCATTTCTGGCAATGCTCAAGATTCTGAGAGACGGGGACCAAAAGAGTCTACCAAGGAGGAAAAGGAGCATTGTTCGCATCGACACTGATAGGGAGCATCTCGATTATTCTGGCCTGCTGGCGTCATCCGGCTGTCGATCCATTGTTGGATGTTCTAACTCATCGTATACCGTTTGCCTCGGGTTGAGTTTTGCATCGAACTAACCTCCCCTCTAACGTGATCCTGAATGTCCAAATTGTTGAAGCATTTTGTCTCTACGTAATGCTTTATTCAATTTATATTGCTTGAGCTTTAGACTTTCCTAGATTCTCTAGGGTAAGCCCAAAAACCCAGAAGGCCTATGACTATGTAACTTGAGTACAAGTGAACGTCTTTGATAAGAAAAACTCACAATGAGTAGTCAGGTTCTCCAAAGGAGCGTGGAAATATACAGAGGTCGTGTAACTTGTCAAAATCCAGACACAGATGGTGACTATGAATCAATCTCCGAGATGCGAGGTCCTGAGAGTGACGTAATTGGTCAGAGAGAAAAAGAGTAGACATGGTGAGAAGGAAGATATGTCTAAATTGGGAATGTGGCCTTCCAAATATGTAACGACCTCGAGATCAGATATGACATGCCCTTTCCAGCTTGAGATTGACAAAGAATGGTAGGCCCATGTTCTCGGCTGAAATACTTTGAGTTGTCAAACTCATAGGTGAATGGTAAACTAGGACGGGTCCCATGAGCTGCACTAGTCGAGCATGCTTTTGCTTCAGCGAGTCTGATTGTCTCTATCGAAGCTGACTCACAAAAACTGCCGGGAAACACTCTTCAGACAGATATGACCCTATAGATTGCAGATAGCCATGACGATTACAATCCCTTTAATTGCTTGCACTATCTTCGATGCTCCTGCTAGGTCGCTTCTGCGCACCTCTCAAGGAACAGGGGTGCAGTGAGGGTGCCAAGTCAAGATGACAAGGTCAATGACCACAGGAGGATAGAGGCTGAATTCGGAGGGTCTTAGTCGGTGGGTAACAGCCATCTCTAACATTTTTCAAGTTCTAGTAACACGCTGTACTGACTCTGAACTTAACAGAGTAACATTTTTACGAAATGGGTGGGGCACAGCCGCATGAGTCCTTGGCATTGCAAAGCCTCCAACACGCAGCTCAAACCAGGCCTGTCTCGTCTCTCTCCATGGCCTCATCAATATAAAACCTCTCCACCTCACCCCCATAATCCTCCTCTCTCTGTGTATATACGGTCTTTCCGAATCCAAAATCTCCCCGAAAACAAGGTCCTAGATAGGGAAACAACTGCGTGGTTCAAACAGGCCACGTCTAGACTACTTCTCGACAGACTTGCTCGAGATGCTCTGCAATCACCTACGAAAGATATCCACTCTCCCCAATTATTTTTCATCACTTCATGTAACCTGGGTTGAGGTTACATCAAGACCTCGACCATGCTTAGAGACATAGTCGATGCTTGCACCCCCCTTGTTGGCAGTACCAATACTGACTACAGCAACAAGTTCTTTGTTGCCCTCTTCCTTTTTCTCATACCATCCCTCAGTCGTGCTCAACACCCCAGCTCGTTTGTCCCTTACCGCTGACATCTTCCTCCATATATGAGGTATCAGAGAAAATAGCTTCCGCCGTAGACGAGTCCCGTCCAAGCAACCCAAAGAATTCTTGTATCAACAATCTGCAGCTTTTCAACGCGGACTGTTGGTCCTCCGAGGAGGTTTGAGTAATTCGATTGCATCAATCCCCACCAATAACATTACCAAGAGTGAACTGGACGACGATGACCAACATGACGTGGATGATTTGGCTGATCTGAATTGTAAAAAAATCTAGGCTATGCAATCTGGCACTACGGAGAGGGGAATTGGCATTAGGGAATGGAAAGCCCAAGGGAGCGTTGAAGTGACATTATCAGGAGCTATGTATGCCCTCTCACCCTTTTCATCGATAACTTTACTCATTTGCATTGTGCAGCTCGAGTGGCCAACTTCAATTTCCTGGCCCAATTCATTATAATTGTCCCTCTTTTGTTATTCGCGACAAAATGTTCCTCACAAAAGCCCGCAATCAACTTGATGGCGATTACTTCCGTCCCGGGAGAATCAAGCAATGACTAATTGACAACCTCGCAGTAGTCTGTCTGAAAGAATTCAATGCGGACAAGGAAGCACAGGAAGCGGTGGCTATAATGACTGTCGAAGCACCTACTAAACAAACTGAACTTCCATCAATGCAGGTGAACCATCTCCACGGGCCTCGCCTTCCAGTGATGTACCCATCCCTTTGACAAATCCTTCGCTATTTGCTCCCCTTTCCAAACCACGTTCATCATCGACTAAGGGCCTAATACTTCAATTCGTTGGGCCACCGGGTTCAGGTCAAATCTCTTTCATTCAAAGTATAGCTCGTGCTCTCGGTCGTCCATTACAATGTATCTCCTCTGGTGGTGTCCGTGATGAAACCCGCAATACGTGGTCAGTTGTGTCTAGTCCTGGACTTGTCATTCAAGCGTTCCATAAAGCCTCATGTCATTCTTCTCGACAAAGTTGACAAAATTGGACAAAGTAATTTTTATTGAGATCTTTCCGCTGCCGTTCTAGAAGTCTTGGATTTGTGAGGACAAGCATTTGGGAAGGGTATGGAAGGAGATAGGTCGAGGAAAACGAGGATCATCTAGGAGGGGAAGAGGTGGTGTTGATGTGATGATGAGTGGAATAGTAGTGAGAGTGGACGTGAACGTGAACAGGATGTATTTGAGAGAAGAGGAGTTGTATCGGCTGGGAGCCGGTTGTAAAATGTGAAGAGGATACATGTTGGAGTCTCTGGACTTCAGTTCTTTGGCATGTGCTTGCTTGGTCAAATTCCAACTGGTATATTTGTCGTTACCAAGAGAAACCTTTGGCTCAGCAACTGGGACTATACCAATGATTAAATCGTTATACAAAGCCTCCTCTGGAACAATGATAAATTATAAACACATCATGACTTGTTGTAAAAAAATGACTCCATCTGCAAGCCTTCAACACAGAAGTGGCAGATACAACCATCCTACGGTGAATCAATGAAATCTCTTGAGTTCGCAATAACGGTTTTTTACGATGGTAACTAAACAACTCGAAATCCTGAAAAGTACGTCTCCCTCTGTCCAATCTCTTTCATCCAAGTGAAGGCACTATCTTCGATGCTTTTGCTAGGTCGCTTCTGCGCACCTCTTAAAAAGCCAGGGTGACAGTGAGGATGGATGTAGTCTAGAGACAGCGAGAATCAATGTCACGATGCCAGTCACCTACTCTGATTGTCGATCTGCTGGAATCTTTTCTGCAGAAAATCAAGACAGAGTTACCTGTTGGCGTAAACGTTGGGGGAACATTCTCGACAAAAATTTTACATGTCATGGTTTGTTGGAATAAGAGTCATCAGACGTTAGGAAGAGCTTGATGTACCATCTGCAAAAGGTGTGTCACTTGCAAACTTTTTTTCAGACAAGATAGGAGTCAACACATGAAAATCGGGAAAACGACTCGTATTCCAATTCAATGCTGGAGATATGAACTAGGATAGAAATTC
>Ga0154003_1000691_pt1 | contig 10667 bp, 15 predicted proteins | sample TSFL087MetaG_FD_104679 | JGI IMG/M metagenome (GOLD analysis project Ga0154003, IMG submission 104679) | Attine ant fungus gardens microbial communities from Florida, USA - TSFL087 MetaG | ecosystem: Host-associated > Fungi > Mycelium > Unclassified | place: USA: Florida, Lake Talquin State...
AGCGCTTCAAGTAAGTCCCTTTCCTGCCTCTGAGAAAAGTTATTGATTGTTGAAGGTTTGAGAAAACATCTATCCGCATCGCTCGAGGCTTGTCAGCAACGTGCTTTCTGGTCATTTTTGTGGTGGTAGCGTATGATGTTCTTGTCATACGACCCTTCAGTGAACAGGACTGGGTACCTGTTGTCCGATATCGCAGGCTCTCAGGATATGTAGATCCTATCATGGAAACAGATTGGAGCAGGAGTCCTTGGATGGTTTCAAGCGTAGGTGTATTTATTCAGATACATGGTAATTGAAACCATCTCACTTGTTGATCAGGAACCTTCATCTCCTCTACTTATACGGTCATACCCCGGAATTTATGTGAACATGACCTGGGTCACTGACGAAGGAGCTGAGCAAGGCTCAACATGTCTTGCTAAATCTCACTATTTCAACTGCTCTTTGATTGAAGAAGACAAACCAAAGTATGGCCATTTAATCTCTGGAGAATTGTTTATTGCAGTCAACTACACTGTCGCCAACCCTAAAGATGACACAAGGTTTTTATCTGGAAACGCAAGACCCTACATGATACAGGCCTGGCCTGAATCGACTATCTGTTCTGAGTCAACTACTTTGGAGTTAAAGACGTCGTCTGGGAATGCATTTCCGCTATTTCCCGGTGTTCACCTTCGGGCAACCCTCACTATGACAGCCAAACGGACTGACGGAAATTGGGCATCCATCAAACCTCAGAAAGTAAGTTGTGATGCACATAATTTCTCAATGTCGTTGATTGTATGTTCAGTCTCAAGGTTGGTTAATTTTCAATGTAGACCAAATGTTTCCAGACCCCGACCCGCCCATGACGGGTGAAAATGTCTCATCTATCAGAATCTTTATTCCTTTAAGGAGATCCGGATTTGTAATCTCCGGGATGGACGAACTAGAAAAAGAGGTCAGGGAATTCACTCTTTTAGACGGAACCTCTCTACTAGGTGGTGTATGGACATTCATGACCGGTATCTTTTCTTTGATATTTGGAAGTTCACTTCTCCTAGTTGCATTCGGTAAATCATATTTGTAACTCTTGTGAATTTATATGGCGGTTGATGAGAATAATCAGGCATAAAACCCCTGTCCGTATATGGCCTTGTTCACCTACTACAAGGAGGTCGTGTTTCTCTTGCAGAGGGGACCCCTCTAACTGATGAAGAGCAAGCACGAACGGTGGTCATTTTACGAGAGCACTTGATGGATGTAGGAGACCACAATGCAGAACGTTTAGCAGAACCAGGCAATGGATCAAATGAGGCAGAGATGATCGAGTCCCGAGAAGGCCTGATGACGGAACGTCGGGACATTGATTTAGAGAGGGGATCTGAAATGGTCAATCCACAGAGCCTTGGTCATGTATGGTAAGACTCTTGACCTTGATGGCAATAGAGTTACGGACGATTATGGACGCGCAGAAGAGATCAAGTTTTGCTGCTTGAGTTCCCACGTATATTTATATCATCCAAATATCTCCAAACGTTTCTACTTCCATTCCATTGAACATGAAAATATTTTTCCAGATATACTATTGTCTACACGCATCAGATGAAGTCTCAGACCTGTTTATCCTCTTTTCAAGACAACACATCTGGGCTGCCTCATTCGTGTTCTCGCTTGGAGTGTACCATTCCTACTACATCGTACACAATACGAGCATCAGTTTCGCAGTGGGCGGGGTGATGCCCTGAGTCATTCCAAATAGGCAGGACATTAATCTATGGAGCATACCTAACACTACCTACACTTCATTGAGGTGATCTTGCCAAGGCACTCAGGATTCCATCCATGATTTAAGCATCTGGTTTTGCAGTAGCAGCTCAGGATTATTTAGCTTGTCTTTTGTCACTACAAAATAAATGGGACATGCTATTGAAAGAACTAGGAGCAAAAAGCGCACTGGTAGTTAGGGAAATTGAAGAAGGGACTTCAGATATATTGTGATCAGCTTTGACACTCTGTCGACATTGACCATTAGATATAGGACTGATTTAGTCAGTGGACCCACTTGAATCCCAATTGATTGGTTCAAACACAATGTATCAAACGAATATATCAATACCGCTTATTCTACGGCCTGTTTGAGTAGCTGATTCCGATGATATGTTAACGCTAAGACTACATGATCTACAGGGGTGGTAGAAGGTGTCAAATTATCTAGTGAAACATCTGGGTGAATGTAGTGAATGTATAGATGTTATCCCCAACGGTCACCCGGGCCACTTTGTCATACAGTCATAACAATCAAACTCAATCAATTTGAATTCATATACCACTGATGATGGTAATAGATGGATCAGAATAATAGTTTCTCAGGAACCTTTGTGGGCATGATCTTGAGGCCACATTCTGACCCTCTTATCATTACTTAATGTACCAGGTTTATTTCTACTTCAATATCATCAAACGAGTTAGAAGATAGAGATAAAATCATACGACCAGGTAGTTGTTCCTTTCGTCTTGCCGCAATATTCCTCTGTCCTATCATACGATCTCCTTAGATTATTTCAGGACTGGTATCAACAACGATAGAAAATTGAGACTCGGATCCTTTCCGTCTCAAGATAATGATATCTCGCATCTCAAACGCACTCTATATCAATCTTCTCTTTTTTTTTCGAAAGTAACGCAATTGTTGGAGTTCGCCTCTACTTTTTTCTCCCTCTCATCTAGTTCTCATATCTTCACCTTCTCAGCAAGATCTTTCCCCTCGACAAGTTAAACACCATGTAAATGATCAGTCAGTTCTATGCACTGTTTTTCCAGCAAATGTTGGGATTTCATCAGAAGTATTATTAAAACAGACAAATATAAGAATGCATTCTCAGACATTTTCTTGAGGTGTCGATTCAATCCAGTGTTAGAAAAAAACTTACAAGAAATTTGAGTCTAATATGATCGTCCAGCAACTGTAGTTCCCATCAATTTTGATATTTTGATCGAAAACGAGTATCGTTACAGTTGACAACTGTACCTGACTTGTCTGGTTCCTGGTGACCCTGAAATTTGAGATTTGAATCTGTTGATCGGATTCATTGACGTCCCGCGAATTTATTGTCCACCCCTTGCCATATATTTAGTAAGCATATTCCACACTCGCACAAGCGCAATCATAAATCTTTTTTTCCTTTTTCTCACAAATGACCTCGTCCAATGCCAACAAATCTCATTAATACTACCTACATCGACCAACTCAAAGGACCTGCCAAAAGTCCACAATCTGTGGGATCAAAAAAAAGGAACAAGGGAAGGTTTCGCAAACTATAAAGCTCTACTTCTACCCATCCAATGAATTCTGCTCAACCCTTATACAGGCACAGACACCTTCCTCCTATATTGCATAACCAGTTCTGAACCCTGCTTCCACACATACTGTCTCACAGCAGCCAATGTCATCGTCAACGGCAACAATGTATCATGACATAAAATCTCATACTCATCCTCGGGTTTCCCGAGAGTGCCCACGCTGCTATTTGCAATCGTTGTTGTGGCGGTCGAGGTGCCCGTGGTAGAAGCGGCAGTGGCAGTGGTGAGAGCAGTAGATGAGCCGACCCCAGGTCCTTGTGTAGAACTAGTCCATGAATGCTTGCCACTTCTGCTATCATCAACAGACGATCGAATAGACGGTGCACAAGATTCATGGGTCATTTTCTCAAGTTTGTCATAAACCTAGCATCAAAGAAAAATATCGCTCGGTACTGAGCACCTCACAAAGTCATGAACAGACGCACATGCAAAATTATCTTCTTAACTCTCAGATTCCGGCTCGCCGTCAACTTGCTCTGTTGCCTATTCATACAACATCTTTATCAACCTATAACACACCAACAAGAGAACTACTCACGTATTCAGCAGTTCCGGCAACGGCTCAACATCCGGATCCTTATTCCACGGCACAAGCACGAAACTTATCTTGGGCATACCCCCCATCGCACTACTACTACTCGCTGGTAACTTGTTCATCAATACATAATCCATCAACCATGTTGGCATTGATTGCTCCAACGCCTGGACATCCATATACATCATCCCCACATTCCCTCTCCATACAACATTATAACCCGGCGTCCCCTCTTCTGCGATAAGTACCGTTGTATTTGATGGCATATAATGGATCGGTGCATCTGCCGACGTAGGTGGAGAGATGGGCCCAGAAAGTAATAGCTGAGCCCCATTTTTCGCAGTTTCAGGTATGGGACTGCTGGTTGTCTATCATAAAACGAATAAACGCCCAGGTTCTAATTAGAAAGATTTGAAAGACATACCTCAACAACAGTACTCTCTACACTAGCAGGAACGACACTTCCGAGTGCAGGTGACATATTCACTGAAAAGCTTGCATCACTCGGAGGCCTCTTCGTCGTTGACCTTCCAAAATTCCTCAACCTTCCCATAAACCTACCAGCCGATATAGGATTCTGCGATTCTGGCTTTGGCATCACCGCTGCATTGCCAATTACCGTTGCCGTAGGCAAATTACTGTTTATATTACCAGCATTAGCAGCAGAAACAGCTTCCTTAACTCCAATCTGTCCTTGTAGAGACGCATGCCGAATCCTAGGTCCGAAATGATCACCTTCACCTGACACAGGCGTCGTTGCATCTCGATCGGTGTAAGTTTCACCCCCAAGATTCCCTGCAGCCGTCTGCGGTCTTCTACTCAATCCACCTTTCGTCTTCAAAGGAATTAGCGGCGCTATAAAAGGCGAATTTCTTGCCGCAGAACCAGGCACGTTAGGGGGTATCACAGCTGGTGTCAATTGAGTTGACTGGACGACAATCCGACTGGTTGGCTGTCGATGAAGGTGATGAGAATGATGATATGGCATGGACGTTGTTGGTGTAGAGGTCAATTTCTTTGTACGGTCAGCTGAAGTAGAAGAAGACGAGGTCGATGATGTTCGACGATTGTGATGCCTTCCATCAACACTGCCTGATTCACTCTTGGTATGAGAATGCAGATGTGAGTGAGAACGTGAATGTGAATGCGAGTGAGAGTGCGAGTGAGAATGCGAGTGCGAATGGTGAGGATGATGTAAATTTTGTGCGTTATCCGTCGAATTTCTAGCTCCTGACGACGTGGTGGTGTTTGTATTCTGACGAGAAAGTGGTGTTCTTGTAAGTGAAGGTGCGATCAAAGCATCAACACCATCTCCATTCTCACTTACTTCCGAACTTCTCTTCCTTATTCTTTGTTCCTCACGTATAAACCCGATAAACAAATTCCTCAACAGCCACTTTCCGATATTCACTATGAAAAAATCCAATCAGTTCATGAAAAAGTTTCGAATGGATCGCATCATACATTTCGCCTCTTCACCCATCCGTTTATCCCCGGCAAACCCAGCCTCGTCAGCATAGATTTCAGCATCAAAACACTTCTCCCCAACATGCACAACCAATACACCTGCTTTCGTATCTGTCGTACACCAAGACTGAACAGCAGCCTCTCCTTCAATCCTCTCTCTCACAACTTCCAGTGCCTCTCTCGGACTTCTCTCCTTTGCAGCTTCCCCTTCATCGTGTACCAATCCTCCTGCATTGCCTTTGTCGCCGCCATCACTCACTATTTCCACACTGACAACCGATCGCTGATTCAAACTCGCACCCGAAACGCTCCCACCACGACTCGCGGCATACACTTCCTCTCTCTCAAACCTCCCCTTACAAACTCCTCTGACAATATCCCAAACTTTCACCTCGCCAGACGTATCTACAGTCAGAACATGTATTCTGTCATTCAGAACCACGCTTCTCACTAATCCGTGATCACCTTTGATCACTTCGTCGGGTACAGTGAGTAGGGGTACCGCGTCAACCGCAAGATCTCGATTTTCATAGTTTGCTCTGACAGCGGTGTTAATGGGGAGGGAAGATTGCTGGTGAATATGCTGAGGTGAAAGCGTGCTGGTGGTAATGCTCGTTGTAGGAGGAGGAAATGAGGGAGAGGTAAGGGAGAGATGAGAGAAAGACGAAGATGGTTGATAAGCTGATAGATTTGAGTATGCACCACTATGTGACGCATGGGACGGTGTGTCTCCCATTCTCGGACCCCACGGTGCAGAAACTGAACTAGACCGCTGTAACATCTGCTGCTGCGGTGTTGTTGAATGCTCCAAATCTCCCCGCACAGGACTCGGTTGATGAGCACGCAGATGACCATTCATCATCCTCGGCACGCTCATGACGCTCGCAGCACTATACAATGTAACAGCTTCCAAATCTCTTATTCTCGAAGGATACGAATATAGATGCGACAGTGAAAAGGGATCTTTCGCAGATACCATCTTCACAAGACTTTCCATTGGTATCCCATTTAATTTATCCCCTTCTTCCCCTCCGGTGCCTATGCCTGCCCTAGAATAAGAAAAGTGTTGAGGATTCGAACGCGAAAGGTGATGGTGGGAAGATGATGATTGAGGAGGGGAGGAATTCAGAGGTGGATCAATTTCCGAAGATAAAGACGACATAGATGCAGCCAAGGAAGACGTGAAAGAGGCTCTAGGACCAGATGTAGGAGAATGATATGTTTGCAATTGGGTCCCAAAACCAACGGCAGACCGTAAAGGTGGAGAAGGTGACCTTGTCCTGAGTGGCCTCCGCGTCGTCGGAGAATCCATCACAAAGGGAATCCTCTCCCCGTCGCCATCGCACGCAATTCTCGGTACAACCCTCGTCGAGCGTCTATGAGGAATTCTCCACCTCCTGACACTTGATGTCCCACTCGCAGTCCAAAGTAACTGATCATCCATAACAACGATCTTATTCACACCTTCCGAAGTAGCTGATCCTCTCCCAGCATGATAATGATGGCTTCGGTGTACGCCCAACCCACCCATACCACTATCACCATCGGGTGCCGATGAGGCAGATGTGGACTCCGAGTCTTGACAGAGAACGATACACTCTCCGTCACCGACATCGACACACCCTTCTACATCAACTCGGCATACTAAACCGGAACGATCACCGGAGTAGAAAACTTCGAGTGAAGGATGGGTGGAGAAAAGGGACCAAACGGAATCGGTGTGATGTGTGAATGTGTGTAGGCAACGTTGAGAGCTCAGAGACCAGAGTTTGATTGAAGCTGAAAATAAGGTCGAGTTAGAACTATTAAGAGTTTGGAAGCCAAATAAATGAACTCACCATCAGCTGAACCAGTCAAGAGCTGAAAGCAAAATATGATAAACTGATGAACTATATCCGGAGTGGTTGAATAGCAAACTCACGTATTTCGCGTCATCTGAGATGAGAATCGAGCGTATATTATCGGTATGACCAACCAATTTACCTGTAGTCAACGCAAGTCAGTATGAGACATCTCAATCAACACGAAATACATACCAGTCCGTTTCCCCGTTCTGGGATCCCAGAGTCTGATAACGCGTTCAGGCGATCCTGAAGCGATCATTCGACCAAAAGGATCACAGGCAAGCGCATACACAGATGATTTCGGAGAACCCATGTCTGGTGGTATCAGTGAAACAATTGGGAGAGCCTTGGCTTTTTCTGTAGGAGTAGAGGGTGATGTAGTAGGAGAACATGCAATGGAAAGATCCCAAAGCTTTATTGTACGATCAAACGAGCCCGAGGCGACCCAACTCTGCTCGCGGCTAAGAGAAACAACATCGCTGAGATTGGATACGTGAAGAAGACGAATAACATACCAATTGGACAAACAGCGAACATAATCACTGTGTGAACCAACTTTCGAAGGTTCGGAATACCGACTTTCGCCGTCAGCGTGTGGATTCCAGGCCTTAATCGTTCCATCTGACGACGCAGAGACCAGAGTCTGGTTGTAATTACACAATGCAATGTCATTCACCCAATCTAAGTGAGCTTCAGCACATTGTCGGAAATGGCTGCGCTACGAGAAGATGCTTTGAGCATAAGGAAACCTTGGATCCAGAGAAGACGTACGAAAACCGGTTCTGTTGCTATACTGTCCATCTCCCACTGCTGTTCATATGGTATCTCTCCAGATCCAGGTCCAGACCAATGTTTTCGTGGCCATTCAACATCTCCAAGTATGTCGCCATCTCCTCCTGTGATCAACCGAGAATCCTCGGTTTCACCAATGACGTCGTCAGCCCAGCCCGTCATAAATTCCCATTTGCCTGTACTTCTTCGATCCGACGGTTTTTTTGGCTGAGCTCGCTGTTGAGTCGGTATACCAAGATCCCACGAAATCACAAGTCCATCACGGCCACCGGTATACAGTATTCCTTCTGGACAGGACCTGCCGACAAGCTGAGTGGATGTGTCCAGAGCTAGAGATGCCACACCGAGTCGATGGCAAGGTCTCCTTGGGCGAGGATGGACAGGGTCAGGCACGTCGTTGTCGGCAGTGACAGGGGTGAGAAGAGGGCCAACAGCGCCGAGACGTGAAGATCCATGGCTTGGGAGTATGAGGCGAGGTACAGTCAGTGGGTCCTGGGGGGGAGGAATGACATACGAAACCCGCCGTTTTGCCTGAGCCATTTCTTATCCTCTTCTTCGGGTGTTCGTCCGGATCAGGGCTCAGTTGCGTTATGTCAGCAAACCACTCTGATGTCAAAATAATCTAACATACGAACCCCGCACATTTATCTTTCTTCGGGTGTTCGTTCGGCTCAGCTGTGTTATGTCAGCAAACAACTCTGATGTTAAAGACAATCGTGAATGTGTCTGACCAACTCAGGGCAGCCAAAGCCCTTTCAGATTCACTTTCGAAACTGGGGTGTGAACATGTATACATTGGTGGTTTTGCATGGGTGCTGCTTGGGAGCAATCGTCCAACTAAGATAAGTGGCGTGATCTCATGTCATAGGATTTCTTGCCTGAGTGTTCTTATACGATCTAGATGTACTCGTTCAACCAAAGGATCTTGACATACAAGCGCTACCGTCAAAGCTGTGCGAACTATCTAGCCAATTTGTGAAAACAGGGCCAAAGTTATACTATGTCAAGGTCAGTATATGATGACTCCTTTGAGAAAGAGTATGACCGTGTGCCCAGGAAGTCAACGATGATCTCACTGGAGATGACCTTGGTTTCGCCAGTCAAGATGATGTTCTCATAGAGATCTCACAAGCAGGATCACTTGGTCTCCCTCAGGAAGCCGGCCCAGCATACCAGATCGACATTGATACGATAGAAACTCATATCAAGATACTCCATCCAGGGGTTCTTTTCCTCACGAAATTGAGGCGTTGGTATTTCAGCCGTCATTCTTCATGCTCCAAGACTATCCGAAAAGCCGATATAGACTACCAAGATCTCATATACCTGATGAACTGGCTCGTTGATCACGAAATGACAATAGAATTCGAGATGTATAAGGGAAAGCTCAAAAACGATTTTCTCATCTTTATCAGAGCTTTCTTTGAAAGCTGTAGAGAAGATGAGGAATTGTTAGACTGTTTGCAGGAGGTTATGAAAGAGGATGATTGGGATTTTGCAATAGAACCCTGGCAATGAATAACCTCAGTGGCTGTATCTTTCAAGATTTGCCCGGAACGGCTTATAAATACCCTCTGACATTGGAGATTTAGGGTACAACGCTCGATCTCAGATCACAATTTCCTTCGCCCCTATATTTGAAGTCAAGAATATGATGTTGTTGTCTTAGTGCCTACAAATCACCTTGAAGTAGCCACACACACTGAAATCTTCTTCTGATACGTTGCATTTCGGAAATTTTTTTGAGTAAGTCAACTGACTAAACAGTTCTGTATCCAATGGTCGACGGAACGTCAAGTGACCATGATATATCTGAAGTCCCTTCCTCAACTCCCCTAACAGTGATGCTTGTTGCTCCTGGTATGTTCGAGTTTAGGTCCTGTCTCTTTCACAGTCGCTGAGGACAAGCTAACAAGAGGGACATGGCTCTAGACTGCAACTGCAGTAACCAACATCAAATCCTTGGATGGAATCCCAGTACCTTGGCAAGATCATTAATTCTATCCTCACCTAGGTAGTGCTGAGGATGCTCCATAAGAAAACGTTCTGCCTTGTGGAACGACTATCCCGCCCTCCGCAAAACCGGTGCTCGTATTGTATGATGCAGTAGGAGCGGTATGCCCCAAGTGAGAAATATGAGAACATGATATAAGCAGCTCAGGCGTGTTGCCTGGAAAAGAGGAGAAACCGGTCGGAAAGTTTGATGGGCCTGGACAATCATATGTCTGGAGGATAGATATATCTTGATGTTCTGGGTTTTTACCTCGTCGAGCCATGGGAAGTGAAAAGCATGAACGTTTCGAAATCGGTAATATAAATTTACATGGAAACAAACAGAAACGGGTACTTTATGATCTGATACTCTTTGCGCGTCCAAAATTGGCAACATTATTGTCCATAACTCTGCTGTCATCACGGTCAAGAGTCTTGCCTCGCATCTCCAGGACCCTGTGAATTGACCACTTCAGATCCCCTCTCTAAATCAGTGTCCTGACGTTCCGACATCAGGCTTTCTTGGGACTCAATCATCTCTGTCTTATCTGATCCATTGCCTGGCTCTGCTAGACCACCTGCATTGTGATCTCCTACATCCATCAGATGCTCCCGTAGAATGGCCACTATTCGTGCTTGCTCATCGTCAGTTAGAGGAGTCCCCTCTGCAAGAGAAACACGACCTCCTTGTAGTA
>Ga0154003_1000692_pt1 | contig 10664 bp, 8 predicted proteins | sample TSFL087MetaG_FD_104679 | JGI IMG/M metagenome (GOLD analysis project Ga0154003, IMG submission 104679) | Attine ant fungus gardens microbial communities from Florida, USA - TSFL087 MetaG | ecosystem: Host-associated > Fungi > Mycelium > Unclassified | place: USA: Florida, Lake Talquin State...
CGGCAGTAGTGAAACCGCGTCCATCAAAAGGCGTTGAGAAAGGCTTGAGCGGCGTGCCTTGAAAGAGGCCCGCGCCGTTCTTAGGGGGCGGGTGCGGCAGCAATGTCGCCTCGCTACCCGACAAGATCACTTTATGGTTCTGGCGGGAAGCTGGGGTAACTTGGATATTTCTTGGTCATCATATGGAGCCTGATCTTCACTCCACTCATGCGTCAGCGCCGACACTGGGGCCGCCTGATCCTGCTTTAAACTATCGGCAAAAGATTTCAGTTCCGGAATGCGACTCTCCACTATCAGGTCGATCCAGCCATTGACTCTCTCTGCTCGACGTTCCCGTATCATCTCAATGAACGGAACGGCCAACTCCCATGCCGCTTTCACCCTCGGAGATAATCGGCGAAGTTGACTGAATCATATGGGCCGCGATATCCACGCCCAACCAGTTCGCGCCACAATTCCATCACATTTTGACACCCTTCATCCCAACGCGCTATGAGATAGGAAAAATGAATATCCAGCTTGCTCCGACGGCTTTCATGATCAACAAGAATGGTTCCATATTTCTTTCCTCGACGGAAGAGGCATCAATGCCGCCCCGCTATCCGACTGATACCTCACGTGAGGAGTTTCGAGCGAATTCAAAGCCTCTTGTCTTTTCATTGCTGGTTTGCCAATGATCCATCCTTTTTATCATTCGGCAGGTAATTGATTATCTTGCTGGTCACCCGGCTCAAGACTAGTCGAAGGTAATCGATTACCTTGATGATCGTCAGGCTCGGCGCTTGTGGAAGATAGGAAATTACTTTGCTGATCATCTGAAGAAGGTGATCGATTACTCTCCTCTTCCCGAAAGATACTCTCGATCTCGTTGAACTCTTCTACACTGCTCCAGACAAGGGTGATCTGACCGCTCTGCTTTGACCCCCTTGATATCGCCTTCACGCCTCGATCGGCGAACTTCGATTCGATCTCTTTCACCTCGTGGTCAGTGATCGTGGCGCGCAGTGGGCGTTTACGCTCCTGAAGGGCGAAGTCTTCGAGGGCGGAGAGGAGGGCCTGATCATCGGGCCAAGATTTGGAGACGAATTTGGTGAGAAGAATGGTGCTGGTAAACTTCTCCGGGTAGAGTCGAATAATCTCTTGAGCCGATCGAGGATAACGGGCCAGCCTCAGCATTTTCATGACGGTGTCCCGCTTCCTCTCGAATGCCTCGGCAATGCCATCAGGCGACCAACCCAAGTTGAGCAGCCGGAGGTACCCGAGCGCGGCATCCAGAGTATGGAGATTCTGCCGAAGGATGTTCTCGCTAAGCGAATCAACCAGCATAGTCGTCTCGTCTGAGTATTGCTCCAGGCGCACCGGAACCGACTTCTGTCCCACCTCTTTAGCGGCGAGCAATCTCCTCTGACCAGCTACGCAGATGATCTTCCATTCTCCGTTCTCGCCCACACGCAGGTCGCCGATCAAATTTTGTTTCACGCCATGCTTTCTGATCGACTCGGCGAGTTGTTTGAATTCAGGTGTCGAGACGTCAAGGATCTGGCGGATATTGTCCTGAATAATCACAAATTCTGTCGGCAAGATCACGGTTTTGCCAACGTTGTTGAGAAGCTTTTGCAACCTGTCATCGGACGCCGATTGAAGAGGCTGGGTAGACTCGCGTGAGTCGTCCCTCGCCTCCGCAGCGAATCTGTTCAAATCAACGGTCTTTTTCGGTCTATTCATTTCCCAACTCCCGAAGGTAATTAATTACCTCGCCAGAGAAATCGCGCGCGATAAGGTTCGTCTCTGATAAAAATGAACTGTAAATGTGCCATCAAAGGGTTGAGGCTCCAAGGTAATTAATTACCTTCTACTCAACCACCACGTCCATCGCTTCAAAAGCATCGATGGAACTGGCGATCTCGCCCAGGTTCGGTGGGGATACCCGACCGACACGTCTACCCTTTAGCAGAGGCAGAATCTCTCCGGCCACAGCCTGATACGCCATCGTGACCGGCGCGTCTTCGCGCAGGCCAGCGAGCAGGAGTTGTTGCTCGGCGGCGGTCTTTACGCGTGCGGAGTACGGAATCACGGAGCTAAAGACACGGACTTTCCATGCATTGCCGTAATCCCGCAGAGCTTGCGTGACTCGCGGATGTACCGAGACTCGCTTGTCATAACCCGTGATCAACAGGCCAAGTATAGTCAGCGTGCGGTTGGTCGCATTTCGCACTCGCTCGGCGTACTCGATCACATCAAATACGCCACGCGCCGCGTCAGACTCTGGGAAAAGGGGGACTAGATAATAATGAGCGACGGCGAGTGACGAAGTGAGAAGGCAGTTCTGCGAGCCGTGAGTATCAATAATGATAACGTCATATTCATCCAGCGTTGACGTGTCGAACACGGCGTTCAAAAGTTTATCCTGCTCGAACGACGCCGCGAATCGCCGCTCGACATCTCTCAATTTAGTTGTAGCCGGAACCACATCTACGCCATCTGTCTTAGTTTGAACAATGAAGGAATCGATTGCCTTCCTCTCAAGAATAGCGTCAGCAATCGAGTGTTCCCTAGCTACGTCCAGGTTTACCCCCATCAGATCGGTCAGATTGCGCTGCGGGTCCATGTCTACTGCCAGCACTCTCTTCCCCATCGTAGCGTAGGCAGCAGCCAGGTTTCCGGCCGTTGTCGTTTTACCGACACCGCCCTTCTCATTCGTTATAACAATGATGCTTCCCATGTTTTTGGCCTTTCGTTGATCGATACGTTTGCCCTAATTGCCTGAATTGCCTGAATTCAGAGTTCAATAAAACTAAGTATATTCGGTTTATCATCTGTTTTCAAATTCCTAATTGCAGATTTCAACATGGGGCGGAGTTTCGAGAGAAGATTTGTGTAGAGGCGAGGCGCAAAGAGATGTGAATACCGATTCCGGCCTCCACCGGCGGGCGTCAAGTATCAACGAAGCTGAGAAGTTCAATCCTAGGAGAGGAGTTTCGAGAGAAGTTATAAGTTAGGTTATTCAGGATTGGGACTCGAACATGCGTATTTAGCGATATTTACGAATGGTGAGGAGTTTCGGGAGAATTCTCTCAAAACTCCTCACCAATGACTGAGGAGTTTCAAGAGAAGATTTTGGGCGATTATTGGTTCGACATGCGGAGTTTTGAGGGAATCGAATAAATATAAAACCACGATTGATCGAGATAAACACGCTATCATCAATCACTTAAACACATTCGCTATATTTTCTTTAAAATGGCTATAGACATCAAATGTTGACTCGCTTTAGCTTTCCAATCTCATGCCTGACCAGAATGGAAAATTCGGCATCCTCAATCAGGAGATTCTGCCACCAGACTTCTCCGCTATCTGGGTGGAGAGCGTAATGGCAAAGCTGCCTCTGCACACTTTATCCACACAAGGACAGATGCAGGTTCGCATAGAAAAGCGCAATGAAGACGGGAAGATATCCCTCTTGTGGCAAGTCTCGCCGTCAAGCCAGTTCGGGGAACCCAGGCATCTCGCCTACAGGCTGGACACGGCGCTGATCAACAAGCGGATAGACGAGGCGGGACAGCCGACTCCCAAAATCATACGGCTGGGCAGTCTACGATCTATATGCCGCGAGCTGGGTCTGACCGGGAGCGGGCACAATTTCAATGACATCAAGAATGCGCTCTCTCAGAACGCGGGAGCCACGATCAAAGCCAAGATATTCTACCGCGACAAGACAGGGCGCCAGCGCAAGCTGGAGGCGGTATTCAACCGATACTCAGTTATCTTCACCGGGGACACGCTGCCCGACGGGACAGAGGCGGACGGCGTATACGTGGTGATGAATGACATCTATCAGGGGTTCCTGAACCACGCGCCGCTACGGCCGCTTGATTTCAACTACCTTCGGCAGCTCTCGCCGTCGGCCTGCCGCTTTTACGAGATTGTGAGTTTCAGAATCTACGCCGCTCTGAAATACGGCTGGCCGAGAGCCTCGATGATCTATTCGGAGTATTGCGAGGCGACGGGGCAGAGAAGACTCGAGACTGGGACCGAGGTCAGCAAGCAGATGTACAAGTTGCACAAGCCGCATCTCGCCAGCGGCTATCTGGCCAAGGTCGAGTTCGAGAAAACCGTTGACGGAGAGGGGCGTCCGGACTGGAGCATCTGGTACTCGCCCGGCCCGCGGGCCAGAGATGAATACTACAAATTCAGCGCCGGCAGAGAAGCCGCCTCCGAAGCGGTTGAGACGAACGGCCGTCTTCTCCCGCGCAGCCAGTCGATGCCGGAGGAATTGGTCACCCATTTTCTAACGATCAGATTCGGTGGCGCGCGCAGGCGAGTCGCTGATAAGGAGATCAAGATCGCCGAAGCGATGCTCAAGACTCACGACATCGAGAAGGCGAAAGGAATCATCTCCGATGCGCTCAAGTCGGCTGTCGAGGCCGGCGAGAAGCCGATATGGATGACAGGGCTGAAGGAATACATCGAGGAGATCCTCAAACAGGATTCAACGATCAAGGAGGTTTAACGGCCGAAAAAATTGCAGAACAGGGAACTGATGAACATCAGGCGAGCGCTCAATGATAAGCGCCTGAAAAGCAAATTGACCTGAAGCGGACTTGTTTGGCAACTCATCGCTTCAGGCCAATCTTTAAACTCGCTTGATAGCGAGACAGGTATTTGTGTATTTACCCGATGCCATACATTTTTACCATCACTCCATGCGCTGTCAAGCCCTTTCTCAACTGGACTTTGTCCATTTTGTAACGCTGGCGCAAGCGCTGGCATCACAAATATGCTCACCGTTGTGACGCAAGGCGGGCACGGGAGCTTCGCCGGACACCCCCAACAGAGAGCAAATTCCGCGCCAATTTCAAACAGGTCGCCTTTGCGACTTGTTCTGGCTATATCCATCCTCCTGCGTCCCTGCACCAACCGGTGTAGAGCGTCAGGCGAAAGGGAAGGGAAGGGAAGGGAAGTGCGAAGCCGAGCAACCTGCGATAGGCGAGATGGCAGGCTGACGGCGTTTGAACGTCCGACTGACCGAGGAAGCGAGGAGCCGTGGAAGATCACGCCCCGTCTAGATCTTCTACAGGCAAGTGTTCGCCGTTCTTGCGGCGTGTAGTAACAGGGAGCAATAGGCGTGTAGTAGCAGGGAGCAAAGGCGTGTAGTAACAGGGAGCAAAGGCGTGTAGTAACAGGGAGCAAAGCGTGTAGTAACAGGGAGCAGAACACAGGATAAGTCATTGATTTTTATACTATTTTTGGCTCCCTATAAATTAATAAAATAAACATGTTGTATAAAAAAGCAAATAACAACAACAGTTGGCGAGCATTCGTAAGCGGGCTTGTTGTTGCTCTTTCCTGAAGGGAGAAGCAACCGATGTCTCTACCGCTCACCGACACGCATGTAACGCTCTCTCCGGCAGGAGTAAACGAGTACCCGTTTTTCTGCCTAAGTCGAAAGCCTGCCCACCTCAAGCGAAACATCGAGTTGCGCGGGGTCGACGACTGGGGAAGGCGATTCATCTGGAAAGTAAAACCGAATAGCGACGGCCTTCCGGGTGAGGCCGCCTGGGAGGTCTGGCTGACGATCATCCAGCCGCTACTGCACGCCAGCCTGCCGCTCAAACACGGACTGCTCATCCCGCTCGGGGGGGTTCGCCACTGCCTGCGGACACTCGGCTGGACGACCAGCGGCGCGAACGCCAGAGTACTCACGAGGGCGCTCAGCCAGATCGCTGGCGCAACCGTCGAGTTTGATCTGTGGTTGGCTCTCTCTCGTCCGAAGCCGGAGGGGGAGAATTTTCGGCGCGTGAGAGGTCGGGGGCCGCGCATTCTGTTCTACAGCGTCGGCGAGTACCAGGTGAGCGAAGCCGAATTGCAGAGCGGGGAACTGGCCTGCAACTACGATCTCAACGACGTGATTTCGATTCGCGTCGCGATCGAGGCCGACCTCCAACAGAATGTCCAATACCGCCCGCTGGACCAGGCCTACGCGCGATTGGTCTCCCCGTCGTCGCGGCGCTGGTACGAACTGACCGCCGGCTCCGTCTTCGGGGCGGTTTCTCACCCGAACAGCCCAGGGTATTTCGACATCCGCTACTCCTGGTACGTCTCGCGCCACCACACGCTAGAAGCCCAGACCGGACTGCGGCGAGTAAAAATGCAGATGGAGAAGATCACCAAAGACCACGTGAAGAACGGCTATTTGCGCAAGGTCGAGTATTTCGAGACGGGTGAAGAGGACGATGTCATCATTCGATATTTTCCCGGCGCTGGCGCCAAGCATTCCATTAACCGCGTCAAGTCGCTGCTTTCGGGCAGGAGGGGATTGATCGCTGTTGGAGACGAACGGGTAGATCCAGTTCCCGCGCCGCCGGATGACGAGACGACGGCGCTGATTGTGAAGATGGTCAGTGAATACGGCCTGATCGAGAAGATTGCGCGGCGGCTCGTCGAGGAAAATGCTGAAGAAGCGCGTAAACAGGTGGAGGCATACCCGTATCGCAAGGCAAAGCCCGACAACCCTGCCGCATTTCTCGTTCAGTCAATCAGGGAGAAATGGCCGCTGCCCGAAAAGTATGCAGCCGCGCCCGCCCGCAAGGAAAACAAGACAGTAGCGCAATCGAAAACGGAGATTGAGAGAATCGCCGAGACGCTCACGGAGGTGATTGAATGCCTGCGGCAGGCGGCGAGCATTGCGACCTCAGAAAAGCCCGCGTTGTTTTACGCCTGTGACGCCGCCGGGCTGGAGCTTGGCGATATTCGCGACCGCATCGCCGTCGGTGATGAGAGTTCGCTGGCGGAGCCGGGAGACATCGAAAACAGACTGGCGGCCGCCGAAGACAAGATCACTGAGGCATTGTGGCAATCAACCGATCCCGACGAAATTGAGACAATGTTGAAATCCGCAAGGACTGAACTGCGGAGGTACGAAGCGACGATGGAACCCGAGGCGTACAAAGACACCCTGCGGCGGCATGTCACGGCGAGATTGCGCGAGAGACACGGGATACCTCGCCTGGGCCTGTTTTACTTTTGATCAACTGCTCCATCCAAGCGCGAGGACGCGCTGTGGTTGATTCTGGCGCACTTTTCGAGAGAGGCGAGACTTGAGCCTATTTCAACTTCTCCTTATGCGGCAAGCGCTGCTTTTGCTCAAGCGAGCGAATGTAGGTCATCGTGCGATCTCCTTTCAGTTTTGCTCAACCGAAAGTCTAATCGCACGATGGCCTGATCAGCTATGGTCAGTATTCAAGAGCATTTTTTGTCCTGTAGAGAGGCGCAGGCTTCATTTCGCGCGCTTGCCTTCGTTTACATTGACAAGATAGACCATGTCTGGCGCGCCTTTGCCGCCACTCGTTTCGAATGTGACGAGAATCTTGTTCTCTTCAATGAAATGCCGTTGAGCTATTGACGCCGCAGTTCTGTCCAGCGTCAGAAGATAGCCCGTTGGATTATCTGTCGCTCTCAAACTGAGGTTTTGAGTTTTAGTCGAGAAAAGCAATTCATCATTCACCGAATAAATCTGAAGTGAGACCTCTTCTACAACAGCCGTAGAATCATTGGGGAAAATAACCAGAATTCCCAGGTCGCTGATACTCTTGGATTTAATCAATGCAATCAATGCTTTGATTAAACGCATAATCCTGCAGCAACGAGGCTTCCGCGGACAACATTTCGTTGGGTCCCTGGGTATGGAAATCTTCTCTTTAAACTCCGAGACAACACCAGGTTTCGGTTCCAGCTTGCCTTCAGTCTTGCCTTCAGTCTGTCTTTGCGCCTCGGCGAATTGAGCGCAGCAGACGCATAAGAACATAATAGCCGCCATCAATGCCGGCTTTGGCGTCGAACGCATTCAGCTATACCTCCTTTATACCTCCTTCGAGGAATTGTACTTTATTTGCTTGGATCACGAAGATGTTTGCTTTTCGATCTCTGAACGGCATCCATCTTTATTTGAAATCCATTTCTGCATTTCAAATCCGTTTCCGCTTCCATGACATAAAAGCGCGAGATGCAAACAAAAACTGCCATGAAGGGGGTGAATTTATAGCTGCGCCGCTAATCGACTCGTGAGTTTCAATCCACCAGCAGCGCCACGTCATTCATTTCGGAGACGCGCAACAAAGCTAACTGCCTGCCGTCACGAGACCAATCGAAGGAAGTGATTTCATCCGCGCCAAAATCGGTCAGGCGTTTTGGTTTCCCGCCATTCAGCTGCTGTATCCAAAGATTGGATACACCATCACAGGTGTAGCTATATGCCAGGGCTTTCCCGTCAGGCAACCAGCGAATGACGCCACGCTTACAGCGGATGAGGCCGAGAGGAGCCTCAAATGTTTTGATAGGGTTTCCTCCTGAGACCGGAATGATGGCGACCTGCCATTCCGAGCTTTTTGGGTTATCCAAATAGTAGCAGGCGACGAGAGTCCCATTAGGCGAAACGACAGGGTTCGTTGCGGGTTTGCTCGTCAACTGCAATGGAGTTCCGCCCTCGATTGAAACTTTCCGAATCGCTCCATCGCTCTGATAGAAAACCCACCTGCCGTCAGGCGATATGCGCGGCGTAAACTCACCCGGACCGGATGTCAGTTGGACTTTATTCTTGCCATCCGCGCCCGCACGCCAAATATTATAGGAGTCCCGCTCATTCGAGAGGTAAATGATGTAGCGACCATCAGGTGAAAATTGTCCCCTGAAGTCCAAGGCTGGGCCAAAGGTCAGTTGCCTTCGGTTCTTTCCCTCAGTATCCATTACCCACAGGTCTAAATTATCGTTGACCTTCCAGGAGGCCAGGATATCGCCATCAGGCGTCCAGGACAGGTCATAATACGCTTCCGAGCCAGAGGTCACTTGTCTTGCCTGCTTGACATCTCCGTTGTCCGGGATGAGCCAGATATTCGAAAACCGAGCTTTTTTGATTGTCACCAGCTTTCGGGAATTTGCCGCCAAACTTATGTCGTCATGTCCATTCAAATCATAAGTGATCTTGCGCGCTTCGCCCGAAGGGTAAGATAGACAGAAGATCTGGGAAGATGAATCCTCTTTCTCATCCGCCACAACCAGCAGCCCGCTTCCATCCCCAAGCCAGGATATTCCGTTGATCCTTCTCCAGGGGGGAGAAGATATCCTACTTTCCGCCGCATTACTCACTTGCACGGCAATGAGGCTCAATACATCTTCCCCGGCAAAATTGTTGTGCGACGAGCAGACAATGATTTTTCCGTCAGGAGACCAGGCAATGCCGAGGTTACAAAAGTAATCACTCAGTCTATGCGTGGCCAAGGTCTTTTCGTCGCTGCCATCGGCTTTGGCTACAAGCAGGAGGCTGCGCCCCAGAGCATGGTCCTCACGTCCGAAAGCATATCTTCCATCAGGAGCAAAGGTGATTTGCGTGTCTACGTGTTCCGTCAGCTTCTCCGGCGATCCGCCCAGCATGAGCACCCGATAAAGCGTACCGGCATTTTCATTCACGCGCTGCCGAACGTAGTAGATAAACTCGCCGGTGGGCGAGAAGGTAAGGCCGATGTAAGTTACCTCATCCGGAGCGACAATCGGGACTGGCACAGTACCGTTGACCTGCCTCAACAGCAGCGCTTGCTTCCCGGCGCTTTCCTCCGTATACGCGAAATAATTTCCGTCGGGAGACATGGCTACGCGCGTGACCTTGCCGGAATCCGTGAGCTTTCTGATTTCAGCTCGTTTTCTATGCGAATCAGTGCGTCCCCCGGCGCGCCCAGATATATTTTAACCTGGGCCCGCGAATGTTCTTCGGCCGTCACACCGTCACGCACGCCGCAATACCTGCGATCAATCCCGCCCTCCAGAACCTGAAACACAGCAGAATCGGAGCGGATGGGCAGGTCGGAGTGTCCAACGGCGGCCTGAGATCGATTCCGCAGATCGGCGACGAGCGGACCTGGATCCAAATTGGCGCATGCCCTGCTATTCAGATCAAAGGCGACGTTGGAGGACTGAACAGAGACTCCGACTGGAACGGCTACGACGGCGAGCCGCTGAATAAGCTCTGGGATACGCACACCGACGTGTTCTCCAATTGCTCTGTCCCGGGACCCATCACTACGACGTATTTGTCTCAAGGAGACTGTATTGTCTGGGTCGCTCACATACTTGGCGTCAAATGACGACAGCCTTTACCCACCACCCTTAGCCAGGCCGCTTCTCAGGGGCTGATTCGGTCGCTCCGGCTTCCATCATCTTCAGCCTCTGCGGAATCGCCTGGCGCAAATAGCGAGGTTTGCAAATCAGTGTAGGAGCAGACCTACGTGTGGAACCCCGGATAGATCGGTTATCAAACGGATCAGTACCACGAAAAGGTAGCGAGCATGACTCACCATGAAGCGCGCTCGCTATCTGTTTATCATTCAGGCCGCGCATCTGAAAAACTACAGCTCCCTACAAATTTTGTTTTGATTACCAAGTGGAGAGCGGATTACAGTGATTAAGGCCCCGGCTGTGTCCGCAAGAGTCACATAGTCGCCGCCACTATGAAACTATAAGCTATATGTCCGGCGCGCCAAGATCTGGATTTTGCAAGGCGCCGACCGGATCAGTACCGCGAGCGGTAGCGAGCGGAGCCTTCGCCAACGGCTGATCAGAGCCACGCTCGCTACCGCTCGCGGTACTGACTCGTCGCCTCAATCCAGATCTTGGTA
>Ga0154003_1000693_pt1 | contig 10661 bp, 5 predicted proteins | sample TSFL087MetaG_FD_104679 | JGI IMG/M metagenome (GOLD analysis project Ga0154003, IMG submission 104679) | Attine ant fungus gardens microbial communities from Florida, USA - TSFL087 MetaG | ecosystem: Host-associated > Fungi > Mycelium > Unclassified | place: USA: Florida, Lake Talquin State...
CACGCTGTTTTCGCCGAACAGCTTGCGCCGCAACTGAAGCGCCTCCCGGTAAAGCTGCGCGGCTTCCGCGTACTTGCCCCTGTCTTGCAACAGCGAAGCCAGGTTGACCATGTTTCCGCTCACGTCCGGGTGCTCCGCGCCGAGCAGTTTGCGGCGCAACTGAAGCGCTTCGCGAGACAAGGCTTCAGCGCCCTGGTAATCGCCAAGTTCGTGCAATATCACGGCCAGGTTGTTCATACTGGCGGCGGTGGACGGGTGCTCCGCGCCATAAAGTTTGCGGTGTATTGCCAGCGCCTCCCGGTAATTTTCGGCCGCTTCCGCAAATTTGCCCTGCTCGCTCATCAACCGTCCCAGGCCATGTAGCAGACTGCTGGCTATGTCCTTATGCTCAGGCGGAAGCTGCCTGCGCCGCAACGCCAGGGCGTCTCGCACCAAAGGTTCGGCCTCGGCGAACTTACCCTGCGCGATTAACAGTCGTCCCAAACCGGCCATTGTGTCTGCTGTGTTCAGGCTCTCCGTTCCCAGCAGCCCGCGCCGCAACTGAAGCGCCTCGCGGTACAGGGTCTCGCTTCTGGCGTAATCGCCTTTCTCATAGGTCAGCGCCCCCAGATTGTGCAGACTCTCCGCCACGTCTATGCTCTCGGAGCCCAATGTTTGCCGCCGCAATTTCAGGGAGTCTTCCAGCAACGGCCGGGCGCGGTCGTACACGCCGATGCTTAGATACAAGCCGCCAATTGTGTCCATCAGCTTGGCTTGTACGACAGGTTGGTCTTTTAGATCGCACACGACCTTTTCCGCGCCCTGATCGAGCAACTCTTTAGCCGTAATCGTGTTGCTCCTGGCACAGCCCGGATCGGCGAATTCAAATACGGCCGCGAGCGATTGCGTCACGGCCTGGGCCGTGGCGGCCTCCTGATTGGCGCGGTCCCGTTCTCGGGCGATGCGCACAGATTGAACGGCCATTGCGACGGCCAGGATCATGAGCAGCGACAGGATTGCCACCCCGGTCTTATGCCGGCGGACAAACTTTCCGGCTCTGTAGCCGAAGGTGTCTTTGCGGGCCGCGACCGGCATCCCCTCCAGATAGCGCCGGATGTCTTCGGAAAACTGCTCCACCGATTGATAGCGTCGCTCAGGCTCTTTGCGCATCGCCATCATCGTGATGTTGTCCAGGTCGCCCACGAGCTGGCGGGCCAGTCTGGTAGGCGCGCCGGCCATCCCGCCCACGACTTTGCTCGGCTCCTCGATTGCCGTCTCGCAGATCGCGCGTTCGATTTCGGCCGGCGCGAATGTCCTGAACTCATGCGGCCGGCGATCGGTCAGCAGTTCATAAAGCACGACGCCGAGCGAATAAACGTCGGTGGTGGTGGCGCCAGCCTGACCGCGCGCCTGTTCGGGACTGGCGTACTCGGGCGTCATCATGCGCATCGCCGTTTCAGTTCGCGTGAGCGCCTGGCTCGCGTCCGGCGCGAGCAATTTGGCGATGCCGAAATCGAGCAGCTTCGGCTGGCCGTCTTTTCCATCAGCGGAGGGGGCGATCAGGATGTTGCTCGGCTTCAGATCACGGTGGACGACCAGTCTCTGGTGCGCGTGCTGGACGGCGGAACAAACCTTGCGGAAGAGCTTCAGTTTCTCGTTGACTGAAAGCTGACGGCGGCGGCAATGGGCCGTGATCGGTTCGCCGGCGACGAATTCCATAACGAAGTAGGGCGAGCCGTCGGGCGCCGCGCCGCCGTCGAACAGGCGCGCGATGTGCGGATGATCGAGCGTAGCCAGAATCTGCCGTTCGCGCAGGAATCGGTCGCGCACGAAGTCCGTGTCCATCCCGCGTTTGATGATCTTGATCGCGACCTGCTGCCGGAAATGCTCGTCGTCACGCTCAGCTTCGTAGACGTCGCCCATCCCGCCGCGCCCGATCAGCCGCTTGACGCGGTAAGGCCCGATGCGCTCTCCGGTCAGATCGTCTTTGGTTTTGGCGGTGAACGCCAGCGCGGCGTTCGCGATCGGATCGCATATGAAGTCTTCGTCGGTGTCTCGCTCAAGCAGGGAAGGAACTTCGCGCCGCAGGTCTTGATCGCCGTCGCAGACCCGCGTCAGGTAGGCGTCGCTCTCGTCCGCCGGGCGATCAATGGCTGTGCGAAAAAGCGCCTCAACGCGCTGCCAATGTTCGTGGTTCATGACGATTGAGACTCCATTTCACGTCGCAGCCATGCGCGCGCCAGTCGCGTCTCATGGCCGATTGTGGCGACAGAGAGGCCGAGCGCGGCGGCCGTTTCATCCATACTCAAACCGCCGAAATAGCGCAGTTCGATGACGCGTACCTTGCGCTCGTCGAACTTCGCCAGGGCGACTAAGGCGTTGTCCAGCGCGACCAACTCGGACGCCTTCTCGTCGGAGAACGTCAACGCTTCGTCGAGCGAAAATTTTTGCCCGCCGCCGCCGCGTTTGTCCGCCGAGCGCGCGCGCGCGTATTCGACCAGAATCTGGCGCATCAACTGCGCCGCCACGCCGTAAAAATGCCTTCGGCTTTGCCATTCGGGAAAGTCCTGCTTGACCAATCGCAGGTAGGCCTCATTGATCAGCGCGGTCGGCTGCAGGGTGTGATCCGGCCGCTCCCGCCGGAGATAGCTGTGAGCCAGCTTGTAAAGCTCGTCGTAGACGACCGGCATCAACTGCTCGAGCGCGGCCTGGTCGCCTCGGCTCCAGCGCAGCAGAAGCTGTGTGATTTCACTGGGGGGCTCCGTTCGCATAATTTTCAGATTTAGAAGTCGACATCGCCTTTCGGACAGATGTGATTCTACATTAGAACCGAGCGTATCTGGCAGCAGCATTGTCATAGTCAAAAATGAAAACGGCAGGCGCCCGACCTGCCGTGGAGTGTTGATTCGATCATGCGCCCGGCGCGACCGCGCAACCAACCCGGACGCAATAATCAGGCTTCATATTTTCAGGCCGCCTACTGCGGAAGCTTGTCTTTTGGGGGAGGCAAATCCGCCCCCGCCTCCGCTTCAGCAGTGGTGAACATGTCTTTGGCCGCCGCGCGCAAATCACGTATGGTCGGCGCGCTCGACCTTTCAAACAACGCTTCTTCTTCCAGCGCGATCTCGTGAATCGGCGCTGGATTCTCTTTGTTGACGGTCATTCTCTTCTTCTTCACCTCCTCGCGCGGCGCCCGCGCTTCACAAGCGCGAGGCCGTCGTGAGCGCGAGCTTCAAGGGCGGTTCGCGGCGACGTGCGCAATGATCAATTTTCATTCTTGATCGGCACACGAAGTGTGAGCGCGCCCACCCACTGCCCGGGGTTATTCGTCTGCTGGAAGAACTGTGGGGTGAAGTTCGTATGGCAGAGCACGCAAGCTTGATGGAAGGTGTTGCTGAGGGCGACCGACCGCCGATAGTACCAGCGATTGCCTACGCGCTCGACGGAGGTGTTCGCCTTGCCCTTGAGCGCGAGGACCAGCGACTTCTGCTCGAATAAGTCGCTGGGAAGGTCGTTGAGCCCCCCCTGGAGCGGGGGAAATACGCCGATCAGCCGCATGTCCCTGTTCGAGTCGTTGAAGATCAGCGAGATGGCCTGCTTGCCCTCCTCCACGTTGTTCGGGGTGGTCTCGTTGAACTCCTGGAACAACGCGGCGAGCAACTCATTGAGCATGAGGTCGCTAGTCCTCTGTGCGAAAGCGATTGACTCGCTCGAGGGAGAATCGTTGGGGCTTCCGAGGCCGGTCAGGCCGGCGGCGGCGAGCAGAGTCGCGAGTGCGATGGCGCGCTTTATTTTATTGATGCGCATAGACTAACTCCTTGTATTTGAATTTGTGATGTTGGGTGGTTGTCCGAGACGAGCGGGCCTGAGCCAATGGGTTTTGGGACGATCAAGTGGCCGACGAACCCGATCGCATAGAGAAACGTCGCGAATAAGATCCAATAACAAACCAACCCATATACCAAAGCCGTAATTCGCGCGGGCATGGCAATCGCCTCGTTTTTCAAGCTTGCATTTCCGACAGAGCGGAGTAAACTCCGGCTCCGGTGACCGCCTGAGCCGGGAATTTACCTCTCCGGTAAGCATTCAAATTTTGAACGCCAAAAATGGAAGTCGCTGAACTTTCCATCATATTACCGCCGGCTCGAAATTTTTTGCGAGCGTGACCTGGCCCCTGTCAAATGGAAGGAAATGTGTTCTATGTCGTTCGCGTTTCGCGCATTACTGTGTTTTCTGGCTTTGAGTTTCAACTTCGTCGGCCTCGCCTTGGCGCAGGCGCCGCAGGCGCCTTCAACTCCGGCGGCGAAACATTCGGACGACGAATCTTCGCTCCGGGCGCTGGCTGAAGCCTTCTTGGGCAGCTGGGCGGCGAGAGACCTGGACGGGTTTCTGCGTTTGTGGAGCGCGCAATCACCCGAGCTTGAGGCGCGCCTGAAAGAGACGCAGAAGTTATTCGCCGGGAGTGAGCGGATTGAACTCCGCGGCCTGGCGATTCGCGCAGTCAAGATGGGCGGCGGCCAGGCCAGCGTGCGCTTGGAAGCCGACGCGCTCGTGATCGAAGCCGGGACAGGCAAGGAGAAAGCCGGCTACGGGAAGATGATGCGCACGCTGCACTGTGTGAAGGAAGCCGGCGCATGGAAAGTTTGGCGTGAAGCTTCCGCCTACGACGAATTGGCCACCGCCCTGGCCGCGGCCAAGAGCGACCAGGAGCGCGAGGCATTGCTGGCGGAGGAGAAAGACTTGGTGAGGGCCGAATTAGCTCAGGCGCTGGCCGCTAAGGCCTACCGCCAAAGGAGCGCCACGCAGGCGCTGGCCATATTCCATTTGGCGCAAAGCATTGGAGAACAGGTTGACGCACAACTTGCGGTCGGCTCCGCGCTGATGGGCATCGGGGCTATCTACTCGTTGCGGGGCGACTACGCGAAGGCGTTGGAACACTTTCAGAAGTGCATGGCGGCGCTGGAGTCTCAGGATAACAAAGACGGGGTCAGCCGCGCGCTAAACCACATCGGGAACGTCCATCGTTATCAGGGCGACTACACGAAGGCGTTGGAGTACTACGGTAAGAGCCTGGCGATTAGTGAGTCATTGGATGATAAATCCGCGCCCGCGGACCCGCTTGGCAACATCGGGGTAGTCTACAGCATACAGGGCAACCTCGCGCGGGCGTTGTATTATTACAAGAAGAGTCTGGCGGTTGATGAAGCGGTGGGCGACAAACTGGGAATCGCCATTAACCTGGGCAATATCGGTGTGATCCACCGTAAGCAAGGCGCTTATGAGCAGGCGCTGGAGCATTACCGGAAGAGCCAGGCGGTGAGCGAAGCGATCGGCGACAAAGTTGGAATAGCCCAGATGCTGAACAATATCGGGATTGTCCATCGCTATAAAGACGACTACGCGCAGGCCTTAGAGTGTTTCCGGAAGAGCTTGGCGATCAGGGAGGGATTGGGCGACAAACGCGGGATCGCCGGCGCGCTACACGCCATCGGAAACGCCCATGAATTGCAGGGCGACTACGCGCGGGCGCTGGAATATTTTCAAAAGGGCCTGTCAATGGATGAGGCGATGGGAGATAAAGACGGGATCGCCCGCGCGCTGTGCTCCATCGGAGTCGTTCATAAGAAACAAGGTCGCTACTCAGAGGCGCTGGACTTCGCTGAACGCGCTACTGCCATCGCCCGACAGATCGGCGGCTTTGATGTCTTATGGGTGACCTGCCTCAACGCCGGCTCGGCATATCGCGCCCTGAACCAATCAGACCGGGCGCGCCTGTCCTTCGATGAGTCGATTGCCATCATCGAGGCAATGCGCGCCCAGGTCGCGGGCGGCGAGCGGGAACAACAGGGATTCTTTGAAGATAAACTCTCCCCCTACCATGCAATGGTTGATTTGCTTGTAGCCCGGAATAGCCCGACCGAAGCCCTGACCTTCGCCGAACGCGCCAAGGCCCGCGCGCTCCTGGATCTGCTCCACAGCGGCCGTGTGAACATTGTCAAAGCCATGACCGGCGAGGAGCAAGAACAGGAACGAACGCTGCGCGCCGAACTCATCTCCCTCAATGTGAAAATGGCCCGCGCCAACCAGCAAGACAATCCGGATCAGGCCGGTCTCGGCGAACTGAAATCGCTGCGCGAGAAAGCCCGCCTGAATTACGAAGCCTTCCAAACCTCGCTTTACGCCGCACACCCCGAACTGAAAGTTCACCGCGGCGAGGCTCAGGTGATAAAGGCCGAAGAGATCACGGGGCTGGCGCCCGACGCCGGAAGCGCGCTGCTCGAATACGTCGTGATGGATAACGTGACTTACCTCTTTACCGTTACCAAAGACGTCGGGAGGGCGAAGGCCGAAGTCCGGGCCTATACTCTGCCGGTCAAACGAGACGAACTCGCCAAACAGACCGAAACCTTCCGGCGACAGCTCGCCGCGCGCGACTTGGGTTTTCGCGGCTCGGCGGCCAATCTTTACGCGCTATTGATCAAACCGGCCGAGGCGCAGCTTCGGGGGAAAACCAGCATCGTCATCGCGCCGGATGGCAAATTATGGGACCTGCCGTTTCAGGCGCTGCTCTCAGGCCCCAGGCGATTCTTGATCGAGGACGCCGCGATCTCTTACACGCCGTCGCTGACTGCGCTGCGGGAGATGATGAAGCGGCGGAATAATCAAGACGCGAATCCCGCTCCCGCAACATTGCTGGCGCTGGGCAACCCGATGTTGGGTCGGGAAACCCTGGACCGCGCGGCGCTGGCGCTGCGTAGTGAAAAGCTCGATCCGCTGCCGGAGGCCGAACAGGAGGTCAAGGCGCTGAGGCGGCTCTACGGCGTGTCGCAGAGCAAGGTCTACGTAGGCGCCGAGGCCCGTGAAGACCGCGTCAAAGACGAGGCAGGCCAGGCCGCAATCCTCCACTTCGCCACGCATGGGATACTCAATGACGCCTCGCCGATGTATTCCCATCTGGCGCTCGCACAGGGCGACACGAACGAAGACGGCTTGCTCGAAGCCTGGGAACTGATGCGACTCGATCTGAAGGCCGACCTGGTGGCGCTCTCGGCTTGCGAAACGGCGCGTGGGCGCTTCGGCGCGGGCGAAGGCATGATCGGGCTGACCTGGGCGCTGTTCGTGGCCGGCGCGCCGTCAGTCGTGGTAAGCCAGTGGAAAGTTGAATCGGCGAGCGCGCGCGATCTGATGCTCGGCTTTCATGGCCAATTGCGAGCGCCTGCGTCCGCGAATGCGAGGATGACCAAGGCCGAAGCCTTGCGCCGGGCGGCGTTGAAGGTGATGAAGAATCCGGAGACGAGTCACCCGTTTTACTGGGCGGGATTTGTGCTGGTGGGCGCCTCGTGAAGACGTTGGTGGAGATCGCTCACGCCCGTCACTCTCCCGCCAGAGGCTCGGTCGGAAAACAGCCATCAGGCGGGCATAGAGTGAACGGCGCTGAGGTCGGCTTCCAGTCCCCCGACTGATAAGCTTTCCCGGCTGAGTGACGCAATTTCATAGAACGTCCGAATCGCCAGATTGAACTCCGTAAAGGTAAGTGGCTGAACCCATCGCCGTATTACTAAGCCGACGAATTTTTTTGCGGCCCCGCCGGTGTTTTCGCCGATGGCGTGACCAACTCTTTTTCATTAAATTTCGTTCCATTTACTTGCCGCCGCGCTTCTGCGAGAATTTCGCGATGACTTTCCCACATGATTGGCGACTAGACGCCATTCAAACTTATAAACCGATCCAGACGAGCGCATGAATCCTGGCCTTTAGGCTGCTAAAGTCAGCCGCCGAAAGGCGGGATTCAAAGCGATTTTCGGAGGAGGAGATATGCCACTTAAATTTATTCGTAGCCTCATCGCCGTATCGTGTCTTTCACTGGCCGTCAGCCCGGCCCTCTATGCAAGAGACCCGGGAGACGCGGCGAAACAGTCCGCAAAAGCCTCAAGAGTCTTTCAGGAGATTATGGCCGCTCCTGATAAGGCGATTCCTGCAAGCGTGTTGGACAAGGCCCAATGCATAGCCGTCTTTCCGCAAGTGCTCAAAGCCGGTTTCATCTTTGGCGGTCGCGGCGGACGCGGAGTTGCCAGTTGTCGTGTCGAAAACGGATGGAGCGATCCGGCCTACTTCGACCTGAAGGGCGGCAGCTTTGGGCTGCAGATCGGCGCGCAGGCCACCGATTTCGTCCTGCTCTTTATGAACCACGACGGGATGAAGAGCCTTCTCAAGAACAAATTCGAAATGGGCGGAGACGCGTCGGTCGCCGCGGGCCCGGTCGGGCGCCAGGCCGGGGCTTCGACAGATCTGATACTGGACGCGCAAATCCTCTCTTATTCGCGCAGCAAGGGACTGTTCGCCGGACTCGAACTCAAAGGCGCCGTCGTATCGCTCGACGACAGCGATATGGAATCGGCTTATGGCGCGGAGGTGAAGGCCGAAGACGTGCTGACCGGCAAGAAGGCCGGGCCGGCGACGGTGAAGGTCTATCCCAACACACTGGCGCGTTACTCGAAGCGCAAGAAATAATCGGCGTAACCGATCACATTTCGAGCAGGTAAACTACGGCGCGGCGTCCGGGAAGAGATTGTCTGAAAGTTCCCGGACGCCGCGCCGTTTGTCGTATGAGGACATCAGTAATGGTTATTTCACTTTGTCCCTACCCGCAATGTGAAACTCTGGGTAACGGTTTTGCCGTCGTAGCCTGTGGCCGTCAACGTGTAAGTCGTCGTTTCCCTCGCGCTCACATAGAAACAGTCTTTCTCGGAAAGTCTGATCTCTCCCACATTCTGGTCAATGCGAGCGCTTCTGGCGTTGACCACTCCGTAGCACAGTTGAACTCTGCCGACCCCGGCAATGGATGAAGGCTGCGCCCTGAAATATATGATCTCCACGGGCAACAGAGGTCTTACTGTCACCGTAAGCTGTTGACTGGCTGTCCGGCCGTCGCGGCCCGTGGCCGTCAACGTGTAATTGGTAGTGCGCGGGACACGGTATGTAATGCAATTACGGTCGATGGGGCTGACCTCGCCAATGTCGGGATCAATACGCGCTTTGACCGCATCCCGCACGCCGTAACACATCGTGACCATCTCACCCGCCACAACACTGACCGGAGAAGCTGTGAATTCAGTGATCGTTGGCTCCGCCGGCTGCGACGCACGTTCTCCGACTCCGGTCAGAGAAACCGTCTGCTGGCCCACAGTGGTGTTGATGGTCAGATTCGTGGAGTGATACACACGTAACAGCGGAGAGAATATCACCTCGATGGAGCATCTTTCGCGCGGCTGGAAATTCGCCCCTGAGCACGAATTCTTGCCGACCTCGAAGCCCGCGACTCGAGTCAAGCTAATGTCAACGCTCGTGATCTTGTATGGAACAGTTCCTGTATTTGTGACGACTACAGGTCGCGCCTTGATGTCGCGCAGATTAACAGTTCCGAAATCCAGCGAGCGTGTGCTGACACTGAAGCGAGCCAATGTCGGCGGCGTGGCGGTAGGCGATGGCGACGGGCTGGCGGCTGGGATTGAAGTTGGAGAGGGGGGCGGAAGTGTAATATCGCCTTTTAGCTCCTTCTCCAGGTCAATGCCCGGCATTGCCGGCCAGGCCAATGGCGTATTCAAATCCATATCGCCCGCCATTACCGGTTCTTGTTTCCTTATCTGGTTGTCTGCCAGAACCATCTGGTTGGCTGCCAGAAGCATCGTCACCGTTTGTTGAATGAATGGGAAAATCTCTCCGAGAGTGACCAGTCCATTTCTGTTGGCGTCAGCTTCTCCATTCAATCCACTAATCAAACCGAAAGTGAAAGCGCCCCGCCGTATCGCACGCGCGGTGAAAGAACTTTGATCCGCCTTAGAGGAAAGCAAGGCGATAATCTTTCCACGGGCTTCAGGCGTTTCACGAAGCAAGTCATTAATCTGATCACTGACCAATCCCGCGTAAGCGGCGTCTATAAAGATAAAAACTCTGCCGATGTGATTGATGTTTTCCTTAACTACTCTCAGCAATTCAGCGGAACTGTAAGACCCCGCTGTCTCAAAATCATATGTGTGCAAATTCAGGTTCTTTGGGTCGTTTTTCGGCTCCTGCCCGTAGCCAGAGAAATAGAAGACCACAGAATCCTGCTTGCTCGCTCGCTCTCGAAACGCCGTCGCGATTGCCTGCCGGAGTGTGGAAGTGGTCGCCGATTCGCCTGTAAGTAGGGTCAGATTTTGCGCTTTTACTCCACCACCACGCGCGCTGCTCAGATGTCTGGCGAATAACTCGGCATCAAGGATAGCCTCCGGCAATTCCAAGATCCCTCGATCGCTGAATCTTGAAGCGCCAACTACGACCGCATAGGATTCCGCCGGCGAGTTTGGAATTAGTGAGGAGCCGGCAAAAGTCGCAGCGATTATAAGGAAAGCTGAAAAGCCCCTGGTTACAGTTCTCAACCCGAAAGCTGGGATGCCATTTTTGTAAAATGACTTCCGCAGCCAGTTAGGCAACCTAAGAGCCAGCCGCGAACTCGTCGCCGATTCCAGAAACCGAACCAGCGCGTAATCACGCGCGATGTCGCTCGGCGGAAACTTTTTGATCTCATCCACTTCTCGTCGAAGTTCTTTGCGGTTGTCGCGGCTGAGCCAACTGCGCTGCGCGGCGATCTCCAATTTGCGCGCGTCGGCGGCGAACGTTCCCTGTGGAGCGGGATTCTTTTC
>Ga0154003_1000694_pt1 | contig 10661 bp, 5 predicted proteins | sample TSFL087MetaG_FD_104679 | JGI IMG/M metagenome (GOLD analysis project Ga0154003, IMG submission 104679) | Attine ant fungus gardens microbial communities from Florida, USA - TSFL087 MetaG | ecosystem: Host-associated > Fungi > Mycelium > Unclassified | place: USA: Florida, Lake Talquin State...
GAGATGGAGCCGTTGGAGTTGCCGCTGGACAAGGCGCGGCCGGCGGCGCAGAGCGACCGCGGGGCCAGGCAGGCGGTGATGATCAGCCGTGAGAGTGGCGAGGGGCTGAAGCGGCTGAGCCGGGCGGCGGGAGTGACGCTGTTTATGACGCTGATGGCGGGCTTCAAGGTCTTGCTCAGTCGCTACAGCGGGCAGCGAGTGGTAGTGGTTGGGACGCCGATAGCTGGGCGCAACCATGTGGAGTTGGAAGGGCTGATAGGCTTCTTTGTCAACATGCTGGCGTTGAAGACTGATCTATCGGGCGATCCTGAATTCGTCGAGCTGTTAGGTAGAGAAAGAGAAGTGGCGCTGGGAGCCTACGCGAACCAGGACGCGCCGTTCGAGAAGCTGGTCGAGGAGTTGCAGCCGGAACGTGACCTGAGCCAGACACCGCTGTTTCAGGTTATGTTCGCCTTGCAGAATACGCCGAAGGAAAGCTTCAGCTTAGCGGGGTTGCAGATGCAGCCCATGGCGGTGGAGATAACGACGAAGCATTTCGAACTGAATTTGATGATGACGGAGGGCGAGCAAGGCCTGAAAGGGGTGGTAGAGTACAGCAACGATATATTCGAAGATGCGACGGTCCGCCGGATGCTCCGCCATTTCGAGAATCTGCTGTCAGGTATCGTCGCTGATCCGAGACGGCGGCTGAGTGAATTGCCATTGATGGGTGAAGCCGAGCGCAACCAGGCGCTGGTCGAGTGGAACCAGACGGCAGTCGAGTATGAGCGGGAGTCGAGTATAAAAGAATTGCTCGAGAAGCAGGCGGAGCAGACGCCTGACCGAGTAGCCGTGGTATACGAGGGCGAGCAACTGACTTACCGGGAGTTAAACCGCCGGGCCAATCAACTGGCGGATTTCCTGCGCGGCAGGGGAGTCGGGCCCGAAGTGATCGTGGGCGTCTGTATGGAGAGGGGGGTGGAGATGCTGGTGGGGCTTATCGGCATCCTGAAAGCTGGGGGAGCTTACTTGCCGCTCGATACCGGCTATCCGCCACAGCGCCTCGCCTATATGTTGAATCAGGCGCAGGTCAAGATGTTACTCACGCATGGCAGCTTAATAGAGGTCCTGTCCGATTATTCAGGAGAAGTGATCTGTCCAGACAGTCAATGGCATGAGATTTCCAGGCGCCGAGATGAGAACCCAAAGGTTGGCTTGGGCAGCGACAACCTGGCCTATGTGATGTACACGTCAGGGTCAACGGGTCAGCCCAAGGGGATCGGGGTAACGCATCGGAACGTCTTGCGGCTGGTCAGGCAGAACCAATATGCGCGGCTGAGTGGTGAAGAAGTGTTGCTGCAGTTTGCGCCGATCTCCTTCGATGCCTCGACCTTCGAGATCTGGGGCGCGCTCCTGAACGGCTGCAGGCTGGTGGTCTTCAAGGCTGGGAAGGCGAGTTTGGAAGAGTTGGGCCGGCGGATCAGGGAGGCGACAGTAACGACGTTATGGCTGACGGCGGAACTGTTTCATCAAATGGTCGACACTCAGCTGGAGGAGTTGAAAGGGGTGAGGCAGTTGCTGGCAGGGGGAGATATTTTGTCGGCCAAACATGTGGAACGCGCGGTGAGAGAACTGCAAGGCTGCCGAATGATCAACGGATATGGGCCGACGGAGGGGACTACCTTCAGCACGACGTATGAGGCAAGCGTCGGAGAACGTCTGGGGCGAAGTGTGCCGATCGGGCGGGCTATCGCCAACACGCAGACCTATATACTGGATGAGGCGATGAGGCCGGCTCCGGTGGGAGTGGCGGGGGAGTTGTACATTGGCGGGGACGGTTTAGCGCGGGGTTACTTCAATCGGCCGGAACTGACGGCAGAGAAGTTCGCGCCGGGGGGCTTAACTGGCAAGAGAGGCGAACGATTATACGGCACAGGAGACAAGGCTCGCTATCTGGAGGGTGGGGAGATTGATTTTCTAGGGCGTAAAGATGAGCAAGTGAAGATCCGCGGGTACCGGATCGAGCCAAGGGAGGTGGAGGCGGCGCTGGTTGGACATGCGCAGATCAGAGAAGCGGCGGTGGTGGCGCGCAGCGAAGCTGGAGGCGAGAAACGGCTGGTAGGGTATGTGGTGAGGGAACCCGAGGGGCCCGAACTGAACGTGGGTGAGTTGCGGAGCTATCTGAAGCAGCGCATCCCCGAGTATATGACGCCCTCAGCCTTTATGTTTCTGGAGCGGTTACCGCAGACGGTTAATGGAAAGTTGGATCGTCAATCGCTGCCAGCCTTGAAATTTGATGAACGAAACTGCGAGCGCGCTTTTGTAGCTCCGCGGAATCCTACCGAGGAGATCGTGTCCGGGATTTGGGCTGACGTACTTGGCATGGAGCAAGTCAGCGTCTTCGACAATTTCTATGAGTCAGGCGGGCATTCACTGAAAGCCACCCAAATTGCCTCTCGGCTGCGCAGCGCATTCAGTATCGATTTGTCGCTCTCGACTGTTCTCGAGACCAGTACGGTGGTTGGATTGGCTGAGGCTATTGATAAAGCCGTTCGAGAAAAACAGGGCGTCAGCGCATCGCCCATCGCGCAGACAGGCCGTGAAATCCCAATACCACTGTCATTCTCGCAGCGGCGGTTATGGTTCTTAGATCAACTGGACCCGGGCAATACTGCGTACAACTCCCTATTTGCATTGCGGATTGCGGGCCCTTTAAGTGTCCCCGCGCTGGGGGCCAGCATTAACCGGATAATCCAGCGCCACGAGTCATTGCGCACATGCATCGAAACAGTTGATGGCATTCCCCTACAGATCATTTCCGCTACGACCCGGGTTGCGATTCCACTAGTTAGTCTTAAGAGGATCAGTTCCGACCACAAGGAAGCTCTCGCGCGGCGAATGATCGTTCAGCAAGCGCGAATTCCATTTGATCTCCAGCGCGGACCGCTGATTCGCGCCGCCTTGATACAGATTGATGACGCCGATCATGTGCTGATGCTGATTGTTCATCACATCGTCTTTGACGGTTGGTCCTTCAGCGTGTTCAGGCATGAACTGGCGACTCATTACGAAAACTGTCTGGCAGGCGTACCGACTAGACTTCCCGAACTCACGATTCAATACGCGGATTATTCCCATTGGCAACATCAATGGCTCAAGGGCGAGATTTTTGAGAAACAGGTTAACTATTGGAAGCGGCGCCTTGAAGGCAATACCAAGCTGAATCTGCCTGTAAACGCCGCAAGGCCGGCCCCGGAAGTTTCTCCCGGCGCCAAACAGTCGATGATGATGCCGAAATCATTGGCTGAAGCGCTCAAGGAATTGAGTCGCCGCGAGGGGGGAACCCTTTTCATGACCCTGCTGACAGCCTTTCAGATTCTTTTATCTCGTTGGACAGGCCAGGAAGATATTTCCGTCGGCACGCCCATCGCGGGCCGAAATAGGCAAGAGCTTGAGGGCATGATCGGTTTCTTCGTCAACACGCTGGTCTTGCGCGCTGACCTGTCGGGTGATCCGACCGTCACCGAGTTGCTCGCACGAGTACGTAACGCGGCGCTCGAGGCTTATGCTCACCAGGATGTTACGTTCGAAAAAATCGTACAGGCATTGAGGCCTAAGCGTGATTCTGGTCACACTTTGTTCCGAGTAATGTTCGGCTTAAGACCGGAACTCGAAGAGTCGGGGATGGCCAGCCTGCAAATCAGCCGTATGCGATTTGGAACCGACGATGTCAAATTCGATCTGAGCCTTGGAATGGCCGACACAGAGCAAGGGCTGGTTGCCTCTTTTCGATATAAAACGGACCTGTTCGAGGACTCGACGATCACCTGGTTATTAAAGGAGCTGCAGAATCTGCTGGAAGCTATGGCTGCGCGTCCGCAACGGAGACTTTCGGAATTCCCTCTCTTGACATTCAAAAAGGCTCCAAGTGGCGCGACGCAGCTGACGGAAGGGAACAACCGCTTAACAAACGCGAAAGCCCAGTTCATTAACGGCCAATGGGGATAATGACGACATCAGGAATTGATTCTACGCAACTGGAAACTCCGTGGCTTGCAGCGCCAGGATTGAATCCGCGAGCGAGTTTACGGCTGTTCTGTTTTCCTTACGCCGGAGGGGGCGCGTCGATCTTTCATAGTTGGTCAAGGAGCTTGCCACAGTGCGTCGACGTTTGCCCCGTCCAATTTCCGGGGCGCGAGCACCGATTGAAGGAGCCTCTTTTTACCAGGCTCTCTGACATGGTGCGATCCGTCCAGCAGGCGCTCGGCCCATATTTGGATAAGCCGTTTGTTTTTTATGGCCACAGTATGGGCGGGCTCATCGGATTTGAGCTGACTCGCCTTCTACGAAAGGAAGGCGGGCCGCAGCCTCTCCATTTTTTTGTCTCGGGTTGTCGTGGCCCGCAGGCGATCGACAGGGAGCGAATTACTTATAACCTCCCGGAGCCCGAACTGCTTGAGGAACTGCGCACACTCAACGGCACACCCGAAGAGGTTCTTGATAGCCCCGAATTGATGCAAGTTATGCTTCCTATCCTGCGAGCCGATTTCGAGGTAGTTGAAACCTATGAATACTCATTAGCGCCGCCCATTTGCGTTCCGATCTCGGCCTTTGGCGGTTTACAGGATGAAAAGGTTGAATGGCGCCACCTCGAGGCCTGGCGCGAGCATACGACGGCTCATTGCTCAGTACGGATGTTACCCGGCAACCATTTCTTCCTGCGAACGGCCCAGCATAACCTGCTTCGGATAATCGCTCGAGAACTACTAACAATAGCGGCTTCAATCGAGCGGGGGCGCGCCTAATGTGATCTCGGAGGGCGACCCGAAGAGTGCAATAGTTATCTTTTTACCGGCGCCTGCGCCGTCCGCCCATTTAGCCGTCCGCGCTTGTAGCCTGAGCGGATCGAGCTTCGGGGAGCGGCTATAATAGGAGCGGAAAATCGGTTAATCCCCTCAGCAGCCATCTGATGAAGATTATCAGGAATTAGCTCGCAACGTCAGATAACCGAAAGGTGATTTGATGTGAGAGCCTCACCGAATTAAAAGCAGACGCGAGACCGGACCTCAAGCTGATTTACATAAGTGATAACGATCAAGACGAACGCCTGATTTCATAGGCTTTTTAGGCCTCCGTTCAACTTCACCAACCTTGCCCGTGAGAACCGGCCTGGCAAATACAATGCCAGCAGCGTTTCAGAAAGGAACGCCAACTATGAATAACACCCTGGTAACACTTACAAAGAGCGCTAAGTCGGCAAAGGCTAATGGCGGACTGCAGGGAAATATCTTACTGATGAAGCCTCCGTTCTTCACGCCATGGACCCCCCCTCTGGGAATTGCCATTTTGAAGGCTCACTTGGAAGCGCACAACTATAAGGTAAAGTGCGTTGACTACAATACCGACCCATGGCTCTGGAACACTCACCATGAGTATTTCAAAGCGCTCCAGGCGCTTGAGACTGTTTCAGTGAATGACGGTTATTCGAGACTCTGGTGGATCTTGAATGCGCACTTGCTTGCCTACGCTAATGGGGCCGACCGGGCAAAAATGACGATGGTGATCGACAAGATCATCCCCTTGTTCGGCATCAAGCGCAATAAAGACGTCCTCGAGGCGCTGAACGACATCGTCGAAAACTATTTCCGGCGTCTGGCGCGATTTACAGATCAGTACGACTTTTCGAGCTTTTCCTATGTGGGCGCCAGCGCATACACCACTTCGCTGGCGTCTTCGCTGTTCATCCTCAAGTATGTTAAAGAAAAAAATCCCCGAATAAAGTGCATTATGGGAGGCGGGGTCTTTGCCGATGACCTGGCGCTCGGCTCTGACAATCTGCAGACGCTTATAGACGAGTACCCTTATGTCGACCATATGATCCTGGGTGAGGGAGAGCAACTGCTGTTGGCTCTCCTCCGAGGAGATATCGCGCATAAAAGGGTGATTTCTATTAGAGACATGGCGAACGCCACCTTGAGCATGAAGGACGTCCCGTCTCCGGATTTCTCCGACTTTGAAATGGATCAGTATTTCCACTTGACCATTGAAGGGGCGCGCAGCTGCCCGTTTCAGTGCCAATTCTGTTCCGAGACGATTCAATGGGGTGAGTATCGGAAGAAGCCCATGGATCAGTTTGCGAACCAAGTTATCAGTCTGGCCGAGAAACACGGTATCAACGCCTTCTTCTTCGGCGACTCGCTGATGAACCCCTACATTGTCCATTTCGCTCGTGAGTTGATCAAGCAAAACGGCCAGGTGAAATATGACGGCTATTTACGGGCGGATAAACCAGTGACTCGGCGCGACTGGGTTCAGGAATGGGCGCGCTCCGGGCTTTATCGCGTCAGGATCGGTGTTGAAAGCGCGGCGCGCAACGTTTTAAAGGCTATGGATAAGCTGACGACGCCCGAAGTCATCTCGGAAGCGTTAAAGACGTTGGCGGGCGAGGGGATTCGCACCACCACTTATTGGATAGCTGGATTCCCGAATGAAACTGAAGATGACTTCAAAGAGACGATGGAATTCATTCGCGAGCACAATCGCGATATTTACGAGTTGGAAGCGCATCCTTATTATTATTATCCCTATGGGCAGATTGGCTCTAGGATTCACAAGTGCTTCTCGCTATATCCTGAGGAGGTCACCGATGTCACCCGCTTCAAGGTGTGGGAGATAGAGAATGCAAACCCTTCAAGAGAGGAGCGCTATAGGAGGCTGAGGGAGCTTTCGAAACTCGCCAGCGATCTCGGGATTCCCAATATATATACAATGACGGACCGATATGCGGCTGAAGACCGTTGGCTGCGCGACCATCCAAAAGCAATAGAAGTTTTCTAGCCCGCCGCTTCCCCTTAGCCGTAGTTGCTCAACAACTTCAGGAGATTTCGGTATATCTGCCCGAGTTTTCAAAAAACGGCCCTCGGTCAAGTGTTTTTTCTTATGCCGTACAAAACCGGCTCTCAAGATTTGTTATCAATCCGCTGAAAGGCTCGCAGCCTTTCAACTGTAATGTTGCAGCCGTTTAAATGCGGCTTTTTCAATGACGACCAGTCAGCCTACAAGGAGCTAATAAGTTGAAGACCACAACATCATGCGACCTAATTGAACCGTATGGCGGACACTTGGTAAACCTGCTGGTACCAGGAGATTACTATGAAGAGTTAAGCTCATACGCTAAAAGACTCCCTTCACTTCAACTCTCTGAGCGGTCGCTTTGCGATCTCGAGTTGTTAGCCGTCGGCGCTTTCTCACCGTTGGACCGTTTTATGGGCATCGGTGATTATCAACGAGTGATAAATGAAATGCGTTTGACTAGCGGCGCGCTATTTCCGCTGCCAATATCACTTCCGGTCAGCGAAGAGGCGCTATCGACAATAAGTCTCGATCGAGATATCGCTCTGCGAAACGCCCGCAACGAACTGCTGGCGGTTATGACAGTCGAGGAGATTTATCGATGGGATTTGCGGGAGGCGGCTGTGGAAGTTTTTGGGACTGAGAGCTTGAAGCATCCGCTCGTTGCAGAGATGCACAGTTGGGGGGGATTCAATATCTCAGGTAGGTTGCAGTCGCTACAACTGCCGCGCCATTATGATTTTCAGACTCTGCGGTTGACGCCGCAACAAACACGGGAGAGGCTGAGGGCTAGAGGGCGGAAAGAAGTTGTCGCTTTCCAAACGCGTAACCCGATGCATCGCGCTCATGAAGAGCTGACGAAACGCGCCATCGAAAAGGTGGGTGGAGTATTACTACTGCATCCCGTTGTGGGAATGACTAAACCGGGAGACGTGGATCATTATACGCGCGTGAGAACCTATAACGCTCTGACTCAGGGGTATTATGACCCTGACCGTGTGCTTTTGTCATTGTTACCGCTGGCTATGCGACTCGCCGGTCCTCGAGAAGCGCTCTGGCATGCTTTAATTCGGCGTAATTATGGCGCTAACCATTTGATCGTTGGTCGTGACCATGCCAGCCCCGGGGTCGATCATGACGGTAAACCTTTTTATGGCCCTTATGACGCTCAAGAACTGGTAGCGCGACATCAGAGTGAAATCGGAGTGGGCGTTGTTCCCTTTAATGAGTTGGTATACGACCTGGAGGAAGGAAAGTATGTAGAAGCCGTTCCTAACCAGCCTTCCTGGAAGGCCGTCAGTATTTCCGGCACCCAGGTGCGCGAGCAATATTTGAACAAAGGTCAGCTATTGCCGGAGTGGTTTACCCGGCCTGAAGTCGCTGAGATTCTAGCCGAAGCTTATCCACCCCGTCGACAACAGGGAGTTTGCATCTGGTTCACGGGGTTGAGTTGTTCTGGAAAATCGACTACTGCTGAAATCCTGTCAATAATGTTATTGAACTATGGGCGCCGGGTTACCTTGTTAGATGGTGACGTTGTACGTACTAACCTCTCAAAAGGTTTAGGGTTTTCGCGGGAGGATAGGGACCTGAACGTTCGGCGCATCGCTTACGTCGCTTCTGAGATTGTTTGGCATGGAGGCGCCGTGATCACCGCCGCCATCAGCCCGTATCGTTCTACTAGAGACGAGATGCGCGACATGATTGGTCAGGGGCATTTCATCGAAGTATTTATGGACACGCCACTGGAAATCTGTGAGCAACGAGATGTCAAAGGGTTTTATACTAAAGCCAGGCGCGGTGAACTCAAGAACTTTACCGGCGTCGATGACCCTTATGAGCCTCCTCTGCGCCCGGAGATCAAGTTGAATGCTGTTGAGCATTCTGCGGAGGAGAACGCCATGCGGATTTTGGACTATCTGGTTGAATGTGGCTTCGTTGTGAGAGAACATTTTACTGAAGCGAGTGAAAATAGATACTCCGTAGCTCATGCTTGAAATGATTGAGCGATAAAAGACAGGTTTAAATCAGAACAGTCGAGATTGGCGCAGTACCGCGCGCGTAAGCAAGCGGCCGTCCCATAAGTCAACCGTTTGCTTAAGCGCGCGGTACTATGCCGGCGTTCCAATCCATCTGATTTATTCAAACTCAAAGCAAGGTTCGAGGCTTGGCGGAAAACCTGAGCCAAACGATCCAAAACTCCGGATCACCTTTTGAAGGTTGCGGCAGCTTTGGTATGCCGCGCTTGCGGGATCAATCTTCGCAATCTCCGGCGGCGCTCATCCTCGAACGCTTCTCCCCTACGCTCGGCCATATCCGCTCCTGAATTCTTTCACCTATCTCTCACCCGTCCTCAACCCGTGGTCTCTTCTTCGCCTCGACAGTCTCAAACCTATTGCCGGGTTCTCCTAAAACGGCCGGACGGCGCCAGGCTCTGCATCTTTCTCCCGAGCCTTAGCGCCAGATGTTTGTAGACGGGGAAACCTGCGTTCGCCACCTCCTCGCATCGTTCAAATGGCGCCGACTCCGGAAGCGCCGCGCCGCAACTCTCCTGCATTCTCGCCTGACGATAAAAGGGCGCGCCGCCCGAAATATTGTAAAGCGCGACGGAGATGTCGGCTGTCTCGTCATACTTCTCATTCTCTTTGACGCCTTCCGTAAAATCGGCGACATACGGTTGGCGCTCTACGGTTGAGTTACGGACTCCAAGAACGTATTAGGAGATGTAAGTGGTTGCAAATAAATTCGAAGGAAGGTCGGTGGCGGAGAGTGAGGGACTCGAACCCCCAAGCCCTTTCGGGCGCCGGTTTTCAAGACCGGTGCAATAGCCATTCTGCCAACTCTCCGCAAAATACCAGGGCTGTCTAATGCGGGCGAATCCTATCACGTCGAAATTCGGTTTTCAAAGGTCAGGTTTATGGGCTTGCCTCGCCCGGCGCTTCAAGGCTAGTATGCGGGCGCCATGCCGCTTACGGCCATAGATCAAAGACTGCGTCTACAAGAAAAGGAGGCGGGTGTGTGAACTTCGATCCGCTAAAAGGCGTGATGATCGGCGCGGGGCGTTTCGCGCGCTTCCAGGTCGAAGCCTGGCGCCGGGTCGAAGGCGCGCGAATAGTGGCGGTGGCCGACGCGGCCCCTGGGCTCGCCGAAGAGTTCTCCGAAAGGTTAGGAATTCCCCGCGCCTATCGCGACGCGGCCGAGATGTTGGAGCGCGAGCGGCCCGATTTCGTCGACATCGTCACGCGCCCCGACTCACATTTGGAACTCGTCAGACTCGCGGCGCGCTGTGGCGTCGGCGTCATCTGCCAGAAGCCTATGGCGCCGAGTTGGGAGGATTGCGAGGCGATGGTCAACGTTTGCGCAGACGCGAACGTCCGGTTACTCATTCACGAAAACTGGCGGTGGCAGCCGTGGTATCGCGAGGTCAAAGGACTGCTCGATGACGGCGTGGTCGGAAGGCCGTTTCACGCCAGCTTCGTAATGCGCAATTCCGACGGGCGCGGCGCCGAACCTTACGCGGCGCAGCCGTACTTCCGCGAGATGGAGCGGCTGCTGGTTTACGAAATGGTCGTACATTTCATCGACGCGTTCCGTTTTCTGTTGGGCGAGTTCAGGGGCGTCTTCTGCCGGATGAGGCGCGTCAACACGGCGGTCAATGGCGAGGATTACGCGCTGATCAATCTCGATTTTGAAAACGGCGCGAGCGGTTTGATCGACGCCAACCGCTTCAGCGGCCCGGCGCGGCGCGAACCGATCTCCGAGGAGTTGATCGTCGAAGGCGATCGCGGCAAAATCCGGCTCGCGCGCGACTGCCGCATCTGGCTCGACGA
>Ga0154003_1000695_pt1 | contig 10657 bp, 2 predicted proteins | sample TSFL087MetaG_FD_104679 | JGI IMG/M metagenome (GOLD analysis project Ga0154003, IMG submission 104679) | Attine ant fungus gardens microbial communities from Florida, USA - TSFL087 MetaG | ecosystem: Host-associated > Fungi > Mycelium > Unclassified | place: USA: Florida, Lake Talquin State...
GACCAGCCGATGCAGGTCGAGGGAACCGTCAAAGTCACGCGCGACGCCTGGGATGAAATCTGGCTCGACCCGAGCGGTCGTGAAGTGAAAGGCGCCGAGTTGAAGAAACTGCGCGAAAAAGGCCCGTTTCCGCCGCGCGGCGTCCCCGGATGGCGGCTCAAGTTCCGAGGCTATCAGAGCGATGACGTCCTCACGCAAGCCCTGAAGACCAACGCCGAGGGCGAGGCCGAATTCAGCTTCACGCCGGAGCGCGAAGGCTATTACCGTGTCGCGTGGAGCAGTTCAGACAAAGGCGCGGCGCCGATCAAGGCGGAGACCGCCGTGTGGGTGGCCGCGAACGCGACGACCGAGCTTGGCTATCGCCACGGCGGCCTTGAAATCATCGTCGACCGGGACACGTTTCGCGCCGGGCAGAATGCGCCGGTGATGCTGCACGCCCCGGCGCCGGACCGCTACGTTCTTTTCAGCGTCGAGAGCGATGACCTGCATAGTTATCAACTCATCCACCTCACCGGCACGGTCAAGCTCATCGAGGTTCCGATAGAGGAGCGCCATACGCCCAACGTCTTCCTGAACGCGGCGATGGTCAGTGACCACCAGATTTTCATTGACAGCAAACAGATTGTCGTTCCCCCGGCGCAGAGTTTCCTCACGGTCGAAGTGAAACCCGACCGCGAGCAATACGAGCCGCGCGAAGAAGGCGCGCTCACCGTCACCACGCGAGATCATCAGGGCCGGCCGGTCTCCGCCGAGGTCGCGCTCGGACTCACGGACGAGTCGGTCTATTACATCCAGCAGGACTACGCCGCGGACCCACGACAGTTTTACTACGGCATGAAGCGGCCGTTGCTCGTCCAGACTCAAAGTACATTTCAGCAGAAGAGCTATGCAAAGCTGGTGGAAGGCGCGGATAAACGATTGATCGACGAGCGCGAGCGCATCTCAATGCTGCGAGACAAGGACGAGGCGGCCCAGGATTTCATTGCGGAATATGGGGTCGCAGGCAAAAAGTATTATGGCAAATTCGGAGGTATCGAAATCGAAGGGGTAGCAGATAGTAGGGGGCCGAGAAGCGAAGTTATGGATAGATTCGGCGTTGTGGAATATAACGCCAGGCCGGTGAACGGAAGACTCGATTACGCTTTTGCTAATATCACTAGGCGCCCTGAGGAACCCGCGGCAGCTGCGCCAAGGAACTCGGAGATTGTTCTGGCGCAAGGACAAGAACCGGCTGTGCAGGTTCGCAGCGATTTCCGCTCGACGGTCTTCTGGCAGCCTGACGTCGTCACCGACAAGGACGGCAAAGCCGTTATCAAAGTGAAATTCCCCGACTCGCTCACGCGCTGGAAGGCGACGGCGCGTGTGGCGACCGAAGGCAATCAATTCGGCGTCGCCTCTGGCGCCGCGCGCACGAAACAGCCGTTGATTGTACGCTTGCAAGCGCCGCGCTTCTTTGTCGCGGGCGATCTGGCGACGGTCTCAGCAGTCATCAACAACAACACCGATAAGGCGATGATCGTCGCGCCGTCTTTGCAGGCCGAGGGCGTGACGATTACAGGCTTTCTCTCCGACGGCAGGCCGGTCAAAGGTGAGCAAGGGCCGGTCGAGGCGCCAGCCAACGGCGAGACGCGCGTTGATTGGGTGGTCGCGGCGCAAAAGCCGGGCAATGCGAAGCTCAAGGTCACGGCGCGCGGCGACAAGAACGCCGACGCGATGGAGCGCGATTTCGTCGTTCACGAACACGGCGTGGAGAAACTGGTCGCCCGATCCGGCAAGCTGCGCGGCGACGACGTCACTATCAAACTCGACCTGCCGAAAGAGCGAAACCCAGAGACGACCAAACTCACGGTTCAAATAACGCCGAGTATGGCTGTAACTATGCTCGACGCTTTGCCTTATCTGATCGATTATCCATACGGATGCGTAGAACAGACTATGAGCCGTTTTCTGCCCGCCGCCATCGCAGCCAAGACGCTCAAAGACCTCGGCCTCAACCCCGAGGCTGTTACGAACAGGATGTTCGGCGGCGTCGAGCCGGAACATGCCGATAAAACGCATCCGAAAGGCAAAAAGAATCTTCAACTGCTCGACGAGATGATCAGGCAGGGGCTCGAACGCCTGTACAACTTTCAGCATGCCGACGGGGGCTGGGGCTGGTGGAAGGAGGGCGATAGCGATCACTTCATGACGGCTTACGTAGTCTGGGGTTTGACGCTCGCGCGAGACGCCGGCGTCCAAATAAAAACGGACGCGCTGGAGCGCGGCGGCGGCTTTCTCGACAAGGAAATCGTCGAAGAAGAATCCAACTATGACCGGCAGTCGTGGATGCTGCACGCGCTGGCGGCCTATCACGCCTCGTCGAAGCGCCGCGAAGTCGGCCCGTTCCAAGCCAAAGCCTTCGACAACCTGTGGGAGAACCGCGAAAAGCTCAACGCCTACACTCGCGCGCTGTTGGCGTTGAGCGCCCATTATTTCGGCTACCGCGACCGGGCGACGACGCTCGTCCGCAATCTTGAGGACGGAGTGAAAATGGACACCGCGCCCGACGCTTCGATAATACAAACGACGTCGGCGCGGACGCAGCCGGAAACGATCGGCGCGGCGCATTGGGGCGAAGACGGTATTTATTGGCGGTGGTCGGACGGAGGCGTCGAGGCGACGGCATTCTCCTTGCGGGCGCTGCTCGCCATCGAGCCGCGCCACAAGCTGATCGAGCCGGTTACGAATTGGCTCATCAAAAATCGTCGCGGCGCGCAATGGAGCAACACGCGCGACACCGCGATCACCGCGCTCACGCTCAACGAATATCTTCGCGCGAGCGGCGAGCTTGCCGCCGACATCGAATACGAATTGCTGGTCAACGGCCAGCGCATCGCCGCTAACAAAGTCACGGCAGCCGACGCGCTCGGCGCGCCGGGCCGGTTCGAGATACACAATCTTCACCGCGAACTGCTGGCCGACGGCGTGAACGACATCCGGATCAGACGCCTCGGCGGGCGAGGGCCGATCTACTTCTCTGCGCAGGCGCGGTTCTTCAGCCGCGAAGAGCCGGTCACGGAGTCGGGAAATGAAATCTTCGTCCGCCGCCAATACTACAAGTTGGTCGCGCGCCCGACGCTGCTCAAAGGCTACGTCTACGAAAGGGAATTGTTGGGCAATGGCGCCACGGTGGCGAGCGGCGAGCGCGTCGAGACCGTAATCACGATTGAGGCGAAGAACAACTATGAATACCTGCTCTTCGAAGACCTCAAACCCGCCGGCCTGGAAGCGGTCGAGCTTCGCAGCGGTTCGCCGCTTCAGGCCAGGGAATTGAAGTCTGGGGCGGCCGCGCGCAAGTTCGCCGCTCACATTGAAGTCCTCGATGACGCGGAAGAACAAGGCGAACTGTCGCCCGAAGAGAGCGCCAATTACACCGGACGGCGGAGTCGTGTCTATCAGGAACTGCGTGACCGCAAAATGGCGCTCTTCATCGATAATCTGCCCGAAGGCGTCTGGGAGATCCGCTACCAGTTGCGCGCCGAAACGCCAGGCAGATTCCACGCCCTGCCGATCATCGGTCACGCGATGTATGCGCCGGAGATTCGCGCCAACGGCGTCGAGACGCGCTTCATCGTGGAGGACGGCAAATGATGATTGAAGGTATTGGAAGCGCGCCAATATGCGGTTGATATTCCATCGCGGGACATCTCAAGCCATCTGGGGAGAGCGTTTAGAGTACCGACTTTAGTCGGCAGGGCTGGGAATACGAGCGCCGCCGACTAAAGTCGGTACTCTAAACGCTCTCCCCAGATGACTGTAATTTCATTGATTCGCCAATGTAAGTTGGCCTGATTTAGACGCCTTTCTAAACCATTTGTCGCCGGCGTGTCGCCCGACGCGTCCGGCGCATTTTTTTGCGGCGGCTCAAAAGACCGTTGACAAACAATGCAGAGTCAGGGTATTTGACACTTGTTAAGACAAATCTCGGCTTCACGCATCAGGGTATTGTAAGGTTGTGGTTGGTCGGACGTCTCTATGCGCCAGTTCGGGCCAATTCTGGAAAGATGACGCTTCGGCTCGAAGGCCGGTTTTTTTACCCGGTCGTTCTTGCAATCGTACGGAATAGCTATATTTATTGAGCCTGCTAAGTCTCCCCAAGACAGGTTCTACTCCGATCTTTATATCGTCATTTCATCTTTTACATCGGGCGTTTCGTGAAAAGGGTCCGGCAGGGCAGCTTATTGCGGATAATTAGTTACAAATTGAGACAATAGGTTGAAAATCGGACGAGTAATTCCCATTAACTAACAACAAAGCCCCTCGGCCCGCTTCGGAACAGTCGGCGCCGGGGACGGAGGTGAGACCATGATCAGCAGCGGAATTCGCGCTAGAAAAAATATAGCTTTGATCATCGCGGGGTCGCTTTTCGCGATCCTCATTGGCTTCGGAATTTCGGCTCAGACACAATTATTCATCGACGACTTTCAAGACGGGAACTCTAACGGTTGGTCAAGGTCGAGCGGCACCTGGTCGATTGTGACCGACGAGTCGCTGGCCTACAGGCAATCGGGCACGAGCTCGGACTCCAACTCGAGGACCGGCTCGACTTCATGGACCAACATCTCGGTCCAGGCGCGCGTGAAGCCGACAGGCTTTAACGGCGCCGATCGATATGTCGGCGTGATGACGAGGGTGGTGAATTCGAACCATTACTACTTCTTTGCGCTGCAGAACGGAAACCGCCTGCTGCTGGGGAAGCGCGCGGGAAGTTCGCCGATAACCCTGGCGACTAAGGCCTTCACTTTTTCCACGGGAACGTTCCAAACGCTTCGACTAGAGGCGAATGGATCATCGCTCAGCGGTTACGTAAACGGGACGCTGCAGTTGACGGCATCCGATAGCGAGTTCACCTCAGGGATTATCGGCGGGGCGACATTTTTCGCCAGCGCCACGTTCGACGATTTTCTGGTCACGTCAATAGGCGGGGGCGGAGGAACCCCGCCTCCGGCGCCGACCGGGCTTACGGCCCAGCCGGGCAACGCTCAGGCGACGTTGAACTGGAACGCCTCGTCGGGGGCGAGCAGCTACAACGTCAAGCGCTCGACGACGAACGGCGGCCCTTACACGACGATAGCCACCGGAGTGACCTCGACAAATTTTACAAACACCCAGCTCGTCAACGGCACGACATATTTCTTCGTGGTTTCGGCTGTGAACTCGGCCGGAGAGAGCGGCAATTCAAACCAGGCCAGCGTGACGCCGCAGAATCCGCAAAATCCGCCTCCGGCGCCGACCGGGCTTACGGCCTCGCCGGGCAACGCTCAGGCGACGTTGAACTGGAACGCCTCGTCAGGGGCGAGCAGTTACAACGTCAAACGCTCGACCACGAATGGAGGGCCTTACACGACGATAGCCACCGGGGTGACCTCGACCAGTTTTACAAACACCGGGCTAACCAACGGGACGACGTATTTCTTCGTGGTTTCGGCGGTAAACTCAGCCGGCGAAAGCGGCAATTCGAATCAGGCCAGCGTGACGCCGCAACCGTCACTGCCTCCGCCGCCTACCGGCCTTACGGCCCAGCCGGGCAACGCTCAGGTGTCTTTGAGTTGGAACGCCTCGTCAGGGGCGAGCAGCTACAACGTTAAGCGCTCGACCACGAATGGAGGGCCTTACACGACGATCGCCACCGGGGTGACCTCGACCAGTTTTACAAACACCGGGCTAACCAACGGGACGACGTATTTCTTCGTGGTTTCGGCGGTGAATTCCTCGGGAGAGAGCGGCAACTCGAATCAGGCCAGCGCGACGCCGGGGCCGCCTTCGACCGGCGATATCTTTGTGGCCCCGAATGGAACGGACTCGAATCCCGGCACGATGAGCGCGCCGACCACGTTGACCGCGGCCATCACTCGCGTACAGGCGGGGCAAACTATTCAGATGCGCGGGGGCACGTATAACCTCTCGGCCACGGTGACCATCGCTCGTGGCAACAACGGAACCTCCAGCCAACCCAAGCGAATCTTTGCTTTTGGCAGCGAGAGGCCGATCCTGAACTTCTCGGCGCAGACGTTCGCTTCGACCAATCGCGGCATCCAGCTCAATGGCTTCTTCTGGCATTTCCGGGGGTTGGAGGTGATGAACGCCGGTGACAACGGCATCTTCATCGGCGGCAACAACAACACCATCGAGCGTTGCATCACGCACCATAACCGCGACTCCGGGATTCAATTGAGCCGCCACTCGTCCAGCGCCCCGCAGAGCGAATGGCCCGCCAACAATCTGATCCTCAATTGCGATTCCTTCGACAATTTCGACCCGGACAACGGCGAGGACGCCGACGGCTTCGCGTGCAAGCTGACGGCGGGACCCGGAAACGTCTTCCGCGGCTGCATCGCGCACCACAACATTGACGACGGCTGGGACCTCTTCACACAGGACGACACAGGCCCGATCGGCGCCGTGACCATCGAGAATTGCGTTTCATACAACAACGGAAACCTCTCGTCGGGCGGCACGACGACCGACAGCGACGGCAATGGCTTCAAACTGGGCGGCGAGGACATCTCGGTCAATCACACCGTCCGGCGTTCGATAGCCTTCGGCAATAAGAAGCACGGCTTCACCTTCAACCGTAATCTGGGCAGCATCACGTTCGCCAACAACACCTCGTGGGACAACGGCGAAGAAAACATCAAATTCGACAACGGTACCCACGTCTTCTCCAACAACCTCTCTTTCCAGGGGACCAACAGCGACCATACCACCGGCACAGACGTCGCCAGCACCAACTGTTGGTGGAAAAACGGCGTGAGCGTCAACGCCAAAGGGCTTCTCGTGAGCGCGGCTGATTTCGTCAGCCTAACGCCCACCGTCACGCGGAACGCCGACGGCACAATCAACCTCGGCAATTTCCTGAGGCTCGCGCCGGGAAGCGACCTCATCAACGCCGGAACTCCCAGCGGGACCGATATCGGGGCTATTGAAAGCCAGTAAGATCATGCGGGATTCCGGGAGCATTCGGCGCGGAAGTTGATCGCATGGGTTAGAAACCCTGATTAACCACAAAGAGCGCAAAGAAGGACACGAAAGCCACAAAGCAGACAGAAAGGTCGGAAGTCCGAAAAATATTTGTGGCTTTTGTATTCTTCTTTGCGCTCTTTGTGTCGCGACAGGTTTCCCCTGTGGTTGCTGAAGCGTGTTGATCTGGATTAATCGATGAAGCACTTCATCGGCGCGCATGCGCCTCCACACTGTTGAATGCATGCATTGTAGATTTGACAGCATACATGGAACGGCGCGTCGCAGTTATTGAATCGTTGCAAGCATTGGTTGCAACAGGTTGATTGCGAACCTGATACGTCGCCGGAAAGAGAGAGGGCAAAGAACCCCAAAACGACGCACGCCAGAAATCTGCAGAGCGCATATTTCAATTTTCTCGAATTCATTATGCTTCCTCCTTATTTGGAAGTGGGTTGAAACTTCGATCGCCTGAGGGAAGCGATAAAGAAGAAATGTCGCCGTCGTCGACTAATTAAACACGCACCCACAGCAGGTAAAGGTTCCGCCTGCTCTTTCGCAAGCTCTGACCAACACCGGGACGGGAGTGCAAGCCTGATCACATATTTGATTGGTTCGCGCCAGGCCTGTACCCGTAAAGTGCGACAGTAACGTCAGCAATGAAACACACAAGATCGATCGAAACAGTGTTCTCATTCAAAATTCTCCTTTAATTGTCAATTGGATGGGGCAGTTAGTCGAAGAGTACTGCCAGAAACTGCAAGCTCATAGTGGCTGTGCAGAAACTCTAGTGGTGATTCGGGGCATTGTAAAGCATTTAATTGGGAAATGGAGATTTCAGACAATACGCTAAATCTCTGGCTGCCTGCTTTGAGCGTTCCGCGATGTGAAATACCAAGATGCAGTCAACACCTCGCTGGTTTCGTCAAATCGTTGTAACAGCAAGAGCGTCGTTCCGTATTGTGGAATGGGCCGCATGTTGGAATTTCTGGCTTGTTCCGATCACAATGAATTCCTACAGTTTCGTCTTGAATCAATCTCTATAATGCCCTGAAATGTGTCAGTGATTGCCTGGTAGTTTGCAGGATTGCGCAAACTGGACTGCGGTTCGCCCAGATTGACGTCCTCTCCATCCCGTTCATTTCCAATCGAAGCTCATGTCTGAAGCGCCGCCCAAAGCGCTGAATGGCCGAGGTTGGAGCCTTCTTCGAGGGTCGTAAAGATGAAGTACAGAAAGATTGCGTCCGTCCTAAGCGTTTTGTTTTTCTGCGTATTGATCTTTGAACTAACCCCGACTGCGCTTATGCAGCAATCTCCCGGAGGGCCGTCTCTGATGGAGAATCTGGGCCGTGGCGTCGTCGCCGTCCGCTCGACGACGGCGGAGGTCTTCATAAGCTGGCGCGTGTTGGGAACCGATCCGCCGGACACCGCCTTCAATCTCTACCGCTCGACGGGCGGCGGAGCGCCCACTCTTCTCAACGCGGCTCCGATCACGGGCGCGACCCAGTTCGCTGACAACACGGCGGACCCCGCTCAATCGAACTCTTACTTCGTGCGCGCGATCGTCTTCGGCCTGGAACAGGCGCCCAGCGCATCCTTCACTTTGCCCGCCAACACTCCTGTCCGGCAGTACCTGCGCCTTCCATTACAGGTCCCGCCCGCGGGCGTGACGCCGGTGGGCGAGAATTACACCTACAGTCCGAACGACGCCAGCGTCGGCGATCTCGACGGCGACGGCGAGTACGAGATCGTCGTCAAATGGGACCCCTCGAACTCGAAAGACAATTCGCAATCGGGCTACACGGGCAATGTCTACCTCGACGCTTACAAACTCGATGGGACGCGGCTGTGGCGCATCGACCTCGGTCGCAACATTCGCGCAGGCGCGCACTACACGCAGTTTCAGGTCTACGATCTCGACGGAGACGGGAGGTCCGAGGTCGCTAGTAAGACCGCCGACGGAACTGTTGACGGCGCGGGCGTTGTGATAGGAGACGCGAACGCCGATTTTCGCAACGCCGCAGGCTTTATCCTCGATGGGCCTGAATTCCTGACCGTCTTCGACGGTCAGACGGGCGCGGCGCTCGCCACCGCGAGCTACGTCGTCCCGCGTGGTATCGCGAGTAACTGGGGCGACAATAACGGCAACCGCGTGGATCGATTTCTGGCTGGCGTCGCTTATCTTGATGGGCAGCGGCCCAGCCTGGTTATGGCTCGCGGGTACTACACCCGCACCGTGCTCGCGGCATGGAACTGGCGCAACGGCGCGCTCACCAACATCTGGACCTTCGACACAGGCCACGTCGGCACGCCCAACCAATACGCCGCCTGGCGCGGACAGGGCAATCACAACCTGAGCATCGGCGACGTTGATGGTGACGGAAAAGACGAGATTATGTACGGCGCTTGCGCCATTGACGACGACGGCGCCGGGCTTTTCTCGACCGGTTTGGGACACGGCGACGCGCTGCACATGTCCGACATGGACCCCGACCGTCCGGGTTTGGAGGTATTCCAGCCGCACGAATGCCCCTCCTGCTACGGCCCCAACGGCGCGGAATTCCGCGACGCGCGAACCGGCGCGGTGATCTTCGGCGTACAGGCTTCGGGCGACATCGGGCGCGGCCTCGCGCTCGACGTCGACCCGCGTTTTCGCGGCTACGAGATGTGGGCTTCCGGCAACACCGGCGGCATGTACAGCGCGCAGCAATCCACTCCCAACGCCGTGCTCGGGGCCCGCGGCGTGCAGATTTCGTCGACCAAGCCATCGATCAATTTCGGAGCCTGGTGGGACGGCGACCTGCTGCGCGAACTGCTCGACGGCACGACGATCAGCAAATGGAACTGGCTCGCGGGAAACACGTCCAACCTGCTCTCTGATTCCGGCATCGCCTCGAACAACGGCACCAAGGCCACGCCCGCGCTGAGCGCCGACATACTCGGTGACTGGCGCGAGGAGGTGATCTGGCGAGAAACGAACAATGCGGCGCTGCGCATCTACACGACCACCATCCCTACCGCGTCACGCATCTTCACTCTGATGCACGACCGGCAGTATCGCGAGGCTATCGCCTGGCAGAACACCGGCTACAATCAGCCGCCGCATCCGAGCTTCTTTTTGGGCGACGGCATGGCGCCGCCCCCGGCTCCGAACATCGTCACGAGCCTGGACACGCTGCTCGGCCCATCCGCGCCGGTCTTCACGGCGATTTCCGACGATAACGGAGCTTCTGCGGGCGATTTCGTGACGAACGATCCGACGATCGTACTGCACGGAACTTCGGCGCCGGAGACGACTGTGACCGTGACGCGCTTCGGCGTCGGCGTAATCGGAACAGCCGTGGCCGATGGAGGCGGAAACTGGTCGCTCGATTACACTGGCGCGTCGCTGTCCAACGGCGCCGCGCTTTTCACCGCGACCGCCACCAACGCCGGTAACCAGACCGGGCCCCAGACCACGCCGCCGTTCCGTGTGACTGTGGACCTCATTCCTCCGGCGGCGCCTTTGATCGCTGACATCGCCGACACAGGCTCGCTCGTCTTCACGGGCACGGCTGAAGCTGGCAATTCCGTCAGCGTCACTCGCGTGGGCGCCGGCGTCGTCGGAACCGCGACCGCCGACGCCTCGGGCGCGTGGACTCTGACATACGGCGGGCCC
>Ga0154003_1000697_pt1 | contig 10645 bp, 11 predicted proteins | sample TSFL087MetaG_FD_104679 | JGI IMG/M metagenome (GOLD analysis project Ga0154003, IMG submission 104679) | Attine ant fungus gardens microbial communities from Florida, USA - TSFL087 MetaG | ecosystem: Host-associated > Fungi > Mycelium > Unclassified | place: USA: Florida, Lake Talquin State...
AGTTTATCCCTGCGATCTTCCCCATATGAGACACAGGACGTAAAGCGAAGAAGGTCGTTATGAGCGAAGTCAATGTCTGGGACACGATTCTTTCGGCGATCGGAAAAAGAATCAATCACGAGAGCTTTACAACTTGGTTCAAACCAATAACTTTTATTGGAAAGGACAGCGACACGATCCACCTCGGCGTTCCAGATCATGTCTTCGAAGATTGGATTCTCAACAATTATCGTGACGTTGTGGATGAATCCCTGGAGGAAGCCGGCCTATCCGGCTACTCGATCAGCTTCGAAGTAGTCAACGACTCCACAAAGACCACTGAGGCTAAAGGCTCAGCTTTCAAAATCGCGGCTCGAAGCGACGCGGTCTCGAAATCTGATATCGCCGCGCCCTCCGCTCACAAGACGCCAGTCTCCCAGCCGACCATGTCAGTGTCGATCATGGGGGATTCCGAAATCATAGAACTTCCTCTCAACCCGAAATATTCATTCGAGACTTTCGTCGTCGGATCGTGTAATCAATTCGCCCACGCCGCCGCTCTGGCCGTCGCGGATTCGCCCTCGAAAACATACAACCCCCTCTACATATACGGTGGCGTCGGATTGGGAAAAACGCACCTGATGTGCGCCATAGGACACCGGGTCAAAAATCAGAATCGGCATCTGAGACTGGCTTACATCTCGGCGGAAAAATTCATGAATGAATTGATCAACGCCATCAGATACGATCAAACCATGGTGTTCCGCGAAAAATACCGTTCGATTGACGTACTGTTGGTTGACGACATCCAGTTCATCGCCGGCAAAGAGCGGACTCAAGAAGAATTCTTTCACACCTTCAACGCTCTTTACGACGGGCAGAAGCAGATCGTGATCTCATCCGACTGCCCGCCCAGAGAGATTCCCACATTGGAAGAACGCCTGCACTCCAGATTCGAATGGGGGCTGATCGCCGACATACAACCTCCAGACCTCGAGACCAAGATCGCTATCCTCCGAAAAAAGGCGGAGACGGAGAAAATAGACCTTCCGGATAATGTGGCTCTCTTCATGGCCAGCAAGATAAAGTCGAACATTCGTGAACTCGAAGGATCGCTGGTCAGGCTTACTGCGCTCTCTTCTCTGAAAGGCGACTCCATAACGCTGCTATTGGCCCAGGAAGCTTTAAAAAATATCGTTGAGGAAGAGGAGAGGGCCATAACAATCGAAACCATTCAGAAAGTAGTGGCCGATTTCTACAATCTGAAGGTGGCTGACCTGAAGTCGAAGACTAATTCCAGGAATATCGCCGTTCCACGCCAAATAGCGATGTATTTGTGCAAATCATTGACCAAGGCAAGTTTACCGGAAATCGGACGAGAGTTCGGCGGAAAACATCATACGACCGTTCTGCATAGCATCAATAAAATCAGTGATTTATATGATCAGAAAGGACATTTCCACAGAATTATCAACAGCCTAATTGATAGCTGTAAATAGACTTATCGCATTTTCCACACAAGCCCTATCATTATACCTGTGGATATTTGTGGAAAAGCTCAGCAAGGTGTTGGATATCCACAGTTCCCCCGATTACTCACATTTTATCCACAGGGATTTTCACAGGGTTGATTGACGTTTAGTTATTGATTTTATGATAGTTATTGAGATCTTTCGTTTTTCCACAGCTACTACTACTACTACTAAATTAATATTCTAAATTTGATCATGAATTAAGTAGTAAAAGGCGGGGTCTCTATACGATCACAAGCGGAGGAAACCAGAATGCATTTCACTATCGGTAAAACAGCTTTTCTCAAAGAACTGAATATGCTGCAGGGGGTTGTGGAGAAAAAAAGCACTATTCCCATTCTCTCCAACCTTTTGCTGGAAACCGCCGGCGGAGAGTTGTGGATTAAGGGAACTGATCTCGATGTTTCTATTTCAACGCGATGCGGGGCTGAAATCAGGCAGGAAGGCGCGATTTGTATTCAGGCCAAGAAACTGTTCGAAATAGTCAGGTCATTGCCCGAGGCCGATTTAGAAATTAAGCTCGGCGCTAACGATCAAGTGGGCATTGTTTGCGAGAGATCGCGTTTCAAGATGCCCGGCTTGACGAAGGATAATTTTCCAGAAATTAAAACCTTTGACGGGACTTTTTGGGCGATTCCTTCCGAACTCATCAGAACATTCATCAGCCGAACGATCTTCGCCATTACAACCGAAGAATCGAGATATGCCCTTAATGGCGCGAAGGTGGAGCTTTCAGGAAAGGGAATACGAATGGTGGCCACTGATGGCCATCGCCTTTCATTCATCGAGAAACAAGCGGATTTTGGCGACGCCAAGCTGGATGTTTTGATTCCGAAGAAGACGCTCGCTGAATTGGCCCGACTTTGCGGGGAGACAAACGACGCTGTCGAGATCGGGAGCGGGGATAATCATTTGTTTTTCAAAGTTGGAAAGAGACTGTTAGGGTCCCGTACACTTACGGGGCAGTTTCCTAACTATGAACTCGTGTTGCCCAAAGAGAACACCAATCGAGTCGTGGTTGAGAACTCCCAAATCTCGTCCGCAATCAAAAGGGTCGCAATGATGGCCGATGATCGATCACACGCGATAAAATTTAATGTCAATGACGGACAGATCAAGGTCACTTCTCAATCTTCCGACATAGGCGAGGCAGAGGAAAGCTTGCCGGTTGAGTACGCGGGGCCATCAATAACAGCGGGATTCAATGCCCAATATTTGCTGGATTTCTTCAATGTAATTCAAGACGGAAACGTCACGTTCGAGTTCAAAGACGGAAATTCCGCCACGCAGATAAAATCCGGCAATGACTCGGAATACGATCTTCGCTACATCATTATGCCTATGCGCCTATAAACCATGCCTATGCGCCTATAAGCCTGTTCAATTAAATGCGGTGTTTCTTAACTGCAATTAATTGCTGGGTTTACGGAACATTTCCCCCCCTAGGTCGTTATAGCAGGCACGGGTGAACCTCCTGATAGTGGCGGTCATAGTGAGTCTGGGGTGGGTTCTTAACTATGACCGCCTGATTTTTTTTCATGCCTTCAATTCTCATTTCGTTCATTTTTCAGGTCGATTTCGAAATCTGAGTTTTAGGTTTCAGCCCCTTCATGCGGACTTTGCGAAAGCCTGCGCGCGCGCGACGAGTAATCCTTGTCAATCAAACGATTCGGTTTTAGCATACGCCCGCTTTGCATAACTTGCGCAGGAGCATTGAAATCTTGAGTTCCGAAATCCGACTCATCCCTATTCGCGGCATTCCTGAAATCAGACCCGGCGACGACCTCGGCATGATGATTTTGCGCGCGACTCAGAAAATGCGCCTAAGATTGTCTGATGGCGACATAATCACGATCGCGCAAAAGATCGTCTCGAAAGCGGAGGGCAGATTGGTCAACCTGGAATCCGTGACCCCTTCCGAGTTCGCGAATGAAATCGCCAATAAACAGGAGCGCGACCCGCGATTGATAGAAGTCATATTGAGCGAATCCGCCAATATTATTCGCTCGGACGACCGCGTGTTGATTACTGAAACGAAGCATGGATTCGTTTGCGCCAACGCAGGCGTGGATCGCTCGAACGTGGTCGGCAAGGATTGGGTGTCGCTACTGCCAGTCGCGCCGGACGACTCAGCCTTGTTGTTGAAGACGCGATTGGCCGAACTCCTCAAGGTCAACGTCGCGGTGATTATCACCGACACCTTCGGTCGGGCCTGGCGCGAGGGATTGACGAACGTCGCAATCGGAGTCGCCGGCCTCAAACCCTTGAAGGACTTCCGCGGCAAAACCGACGATCATGGAAAAGAATTGTCCGCCACGGTTCTCGCGACAGCGGATGAGATAGCGGCGGCGAGCGGACTATTGATGCGAAAGACCACCCGCATCCCTGTGGTCTTGATGCGAGGCTATTATTTCGATCATGGTGAGGGAGGCGCCGGAGAACTGGTGAGGCCGAAGGAGCGGGATTTGTTCAGATGATCTCGACTCCGTCCATTTTGTGACGCCGTCGCTTTTGCCGGCATTACAAACAAAATGGACAGAGCCGAGCTGAGGTGATCCAATGAAAATCAAACCGGACGCGATTGCGCGTGTGATATTCTCGTTGCTGTTCGCCGTCCCGCTTGCGTCATCAGACATGGCCAATAGTCAATCCCCGAAAAACTTCGCTCAGGCTCGGCGCGAATTCAAAACCTTTTACGAGCAATCGATGCGCGAACACGGCATCGTCGGCAGCGGTTTCATGATGATTCATGACGGGCAGGTCATCGCGCAGGAGTTCTTCGGCCTCGCAGATAGGGAAAAACAGCGGCCAGTGGACGAAGACACGATTTACCACTGGGCTTCGATCACCAAGACGTTCACCGGCGTCGCCATCATGCAATTGCGCGATCGCGGGCTGTTGAAGCTCGACGACCCTGTAATCAAATACCTGCCCGAACTCGGCGCGGTCCACAACCCCTTCGGCGACCTGAGCCAGATCACGATCAAGCAGTTGATGACGCACTCCGCCGGATTTCGCGCGCCGACCTGGCCCTGGGGCGGAGATAAAGAATGGCATCCGCACGAGCCGCAGCATTGGTCGCAACTCGTGGCGATGATGCCTTACACGGAGATTCTGTTTAAGCCGGGATCGAAATTCAGTTATTCCAACCCCGGCATAATCTTTCTGGGTCGCGTTATCGAATTGATCACCAAAGACGATTACGAAGTCTACATCGACAAGAATATCTTCAAGCCGCTCGAAATGTATCGCGCCTATTTCGACACGACTCCGCAGCATCTGCTCAAACACCTCTCGCACAGCTATTATTTGAAGGAAGGCATACTGACCCCGGCCAGGTTCGACGTCGACACCGGCGTCACCGTCTCGAACGGCGGCCTGAACGCGCCGCTGCCTGACATGGTCAAGTACATCAACTTTCTGATGGGAGACGTTAAAAAACAGCCGATTTTCGACCAGGTGTTGAAGCGCTCATCGCTCGAAGAAATGTTCCAGCCGCAGATCGCCATCGATCCCGGGTCGGTTATTGAGCCCGATGGGCAGAATCGAAAAGACGCCATGGCGTTGACGTTTTTCATCGAAGACAATTTCGGCCAGCATTTTATAGGACACAGCGGCAGCCAGAACGGCTTCATTTCGCACTTCTACATTCGCCCCGATACGCGAACGGCTTACATCATCGCGTTCAACACCCATGCTATGCGGACCGATAAGGATTCAAGCCAGGACACTAGAAGATTGGATCGAGAGATCAAAGACCGCCTGTTCCAGAGCATCTTTCCTCTCTTTGCTCCGAGGCAGGGAACCTGACGCCGCCGATCGCCGTATCGGCCGATATGTTCATTGATCCATATGGCGATCGGATTGACAGCGCGTGGCGAACGGCTACCATGCCTGTTGGTTTAGCCGTCTTTGTAATCGGCGCCGCGAGCATAAACTCAACATACAAGCGAGCGGGGCCCCGCTGGCTACCTCTCGCGGCGCTGATTTGGTAATCACGAACGAGGACTAACAACGAAATCTATGAGCCTTGCTCTAACCCTTCTGCAACAGGCGCCGAGCCCGGAACAGGTGAAACAACAGTTGGAAAACCTGATCCATCCGATCATGCGGCACGGGCGCGATAATATCAGTTTTCTTTATACTCTAGACGCGTTCGACTGGGCGGTTATCATTCTCTATTTCACCATCCTCGCGCTGCTGGCGATCCTGGGCGTTTATCGCGTGCGAATGGTCTATCAATTCTGGCGCTACCGCCACATCAAGCCGCAGCCCAAAAGCCGTTTCGCCGAAAGCGAGCTTCCGCGCATCACCGTTCAGCTTCCACTCTTCAACGAGATGTACGTCATCGAACGATTGCTCGAATCGGTGACCGGACTTGATTATCCGCGGCGCCTGCTCGAAATTCAGGTGCTCGATGATTCGACCGACGAGACGGTCAGGATAGCCCAGGCCGCTGTCGAAAATTACAAGCGACAGGGATTCGACATTCAATACATTCACCGCGACGACCGGACTGGCTTCAAAGCCGGCGCTCTCGAGAACGGGATGAAAATTGCGAAGGGCCAATTCATCGCAATCTTCGACGCCGACTTCGTGCCGAAGCCTGATTGCCTGCGACAAATGGTCGATTTCTTCACCGAAGAGCGCGTCGGAATGGTCCAGATGCGGTGGGGGCACATCAACGCAAACTATTCGCTGCTGACAAGAATTCAGGAAGTTTTGCTCGACGGACACTTCGTCGTCGAGCAGGCGTCGCGCAACCGCACGGGCGCATTCTTCAACTTCAACGGCACCGCCGGGATGTGGCGTCGAGAAGCGATTGAATGGAGCGGCGGCTGGCAGCATGACACGCTGACCGAAGACACCGACCTCAGCTTCCGCGCGCAATTGATGGGGTGGAGGTTCGTTTACCTGCTCGACGAAGACGCGCCCGCTGAACTGCCGGTAGAAATGAACGCCTTCAAAGCCCAACAGCGGCGATGGGCGAAGGGACTTGTGCAGGTCGGCATGAAGCTGATGCCGCGCCTGTGGCGTCGCCCGGATCTTACTTTTCAGCAGAAGGTCGAATTGTTCTTTAGGCTCTTCGGCAATTGCGCGGCGATGCTGATGATCGTTTTGAGCGTTTTGCACATCCCCGTCCTGATCGTGCGCTTCAGTCAGGGGCTGTTTCACATGCTGCTGCTCGACGCGCCGCTGATGATCTTTGCTATGTTGTCAGTCGTCAGCTTTTACGGCACTGCGATACATTATCGTTATCCCAACGAGAAGTGGCGGTTGTGGCTGATTCCTCTGGCCATGGCGATGGGCATCGGGCTTGTCTTTTCAAACACGCGCGCTGTGCTGGAAGCTCTATTCGGAGTCCGATCCAGCTTCGTGCGCACGCCGAAATACAACGTCGAAAGCCGAAAGGACAACTGGTTGAGGGCCGCGATGAAATATCGTCGTAAGCGGGGATTGCTGCCTTACATCGAGCTTGCCTTCGCGCTCTATTTCGTCTTCGCGGTCTATTACGCGATTCGCAGCAACATCTACGCGACGATCCCGTTCCTGCTCATCTTCTTGCTTGGTTACGGCTACATGGCGATGATGTCGCTCTTCCAGGGCAGCCTGCGAAAAGCTCTTCAGTCGTTCAGGCGGAATTAGAGTGGAACAGACTTTGGTCTTTTCCGGCTCATGAACAGACTCTAGTCTGTTCCAGTTAGTAGTCCCGCATTTAGGCGGAAGCGTTTGGTATCCTGTCATGAATTTGTAGCCGCCCATTTCTCCGCCTAAAGTTGAGACTACTGACGGATTTTCCGAGGTTGTGCGATGTTCTGTCCAAAATGCGGATCGAATCAGGGAGAGGGAAGAAGATTCTGCACCATATGCGGGACCAATCTCGCGGCGGTGTCACAGGCTCTTACCGGACAGATTCAGCCGCTGAGACACACGCCGCCAATGTCACACCCACTTGAGGTCGAGAGGCGCCGCGCCAAAGAAAAGGGAGTTGGCGTTGGTTTGAGCGTCGTAGGCGGAGGCATTGTGGCGTTGAAGTTTTTCAGCTTCATTTTCTCTGGCCCATTTCGTGGCGACTCGCCTTTCGGGTGCCTGACTTTCATCGGGTTCATCTTGCTGGCTATCGGGATCTCGAAGATCATTGCCTCTCGCCTTCCGAGCGCGGACAATTCGCCTGAGCCATCTCCGCATCAGACGCATCCAATTCAACAAGCCAATCCGCATCCGGTCTTCTCCGCGCCGGCCCAGGTCGGCCCGTCGGTCCCGAATACCAGCGAGCTTGAGCCGGTCGGTCGCCCTGCGCCGAGCGCGACCGAGGACGAGACCAGACATCTGCCGCACATCGAGCCGCCGAGCGAGCTTTCGAGATAGAGGAGAACACGCCAATGTACTGCCCATCCTGTGGAACCGAAGTCAGCGATCAGACGAAGTATTGCACCAAGTGCGGCGTCAATCTCCGCCGGGTGAAAGGCGTGCTGAGCAAGGGCGGCGCAGGCGTTAAGAAGGGGAACGATTGGGAGCCATTCTTGCAGGAAGAACGAAGAGCGAGGAACGAGGCGCGGAAAAAGAAAACGCCGGAGGTAAAACGTCTTGAGGATATCAAGGCTGGTGTGATTACAAGCAGCGTCGGCTTCGGCTTAATGGTTTTTCTGAGCCTTTTGTTTGACGCCATCGCTTCCACAATGGAAGGACCGGAAGGCAACATTCTGCGCTCTCTTTGGGCCGTCGGTCTAATCCCGTTTATGATCGGCCTGGGCATCCTGTTCAACGGTCTCTTCGTCAGCAAACGGATTGTCGAGTTGAAACGCCAGCAGGAGTTGAAGGATCAGCAAGCGCCTCTATTTTCAGCCCCGGATACTTCGCCGGTCGCGCGACTGGTCGAACCCTCGCAATCTCAGATCTCGGATTTCAGCGTTACTGAAACAACGACCACTAAATTGCGCGAGCCTGTCGCGCCTTTGCCCCGAGACGCCAATTGAAAAGAGCATGGAGTCCTGGCCTTTAAGCCGCCATCGCTGAACCCCGGCAGCCTAAAGTCCGGATTCCATGCCAGAGGACACTGACTATGTTTTGCACTCGCTGTGGGACAAACAATCTCGATACCGACCGGTTCTGCAGATCTTGTAGCGCTGCGCTGGTAAAGCCCGGCGCCGCGCCTGGCCAGGTCGCATCTTCAGGGCCGGCTCAGCAGATTTACCCCCATTCGACATTCGGGGCGGGCCAGCAACAACCACAACAAGACAACCTCCCATATCCAAACTATCAGGGCTACTCTTCTCACCCCGGTTATCAAAACTCCGCGATGGCCGCGCAGGATTGGCGCGCGCTAGGAGCGGATAAAAAGATTGCGGCAGGTATATTGGGAATATTGCTCGGAGGGCTGGGAATTCACAAATTTGTTCTTGGGTACACGACCGAAGGGCTGATCATGCTGCTCGTAACAGTATTGACGTGTGGAATCGGGGGGATACTATTCACACCTATCGGCCTGGTGGAAGGAATATTGTATCTGGTCAAGAGCGATGAAGAGTTTGTGAAGACTTACATTCAAAACAAGAGAGGGTGGTTCTAAGCATGTTCTGCGCTCGTTGCAGGGGTAATATCCACGATAGCGATCAGTTCAGTAGCTCCTATGGAGATGTTGCAATCTTTGTTAATGCGAGACAGCCCTCAAGAGTTTGAGAATTGGCGGTCGGAGTTCACCATCCAAGATCGCATCTGGTATCTGGTGATTGCCGGATTGTCGTTCGTGTTGTTACTTATCGCGCGTCTTCTTCGGCCTTCGGCAAATGGATTCGGCACTCACCAGCAATTGGGACTACCGCCATGCGCGTTTCTGCATTTCACAGGAATTCCCTGTCCTGGTTGTGGATTGACGACTAGTGTCGCCCACGCGGCGCGGTTGCATTTTTACGAATCGGTTATCACACAGCCGTTTGGCATGGTCGTTTTCATTTTAGCGATTCTGAGCGTTCCGCTTTCGATCTATTTCATCCGCCGCCGCATCCCGTGGTCGAAATTCAGCCATTTGCGCGGCAGAAATTTCGTGATCCGCCTGACAATCGCGCTTTTCATTCTGAGTTGGCTGTACAAGATCGCAGTGATGAAAGGACTCTTCTGGAGCGGCTAACGGCGCCGGGAGTGTCAGCAAGTGGTTCACCTAGATCGCAACCGCATAGCGCTGTACCAGCGCATAATGTTCGTTTACAATCCGCCTTCCGGCGCGGCTAACAGTGCGGCGCGCGAGGAATCCGCAAAATTGCTTGAGAACAGGTACGCCAAAATTGCCCCTTCCAAAATTGATTCTGCCAAGATTAACTCTGGAGGCTACAGTCTATGTTTTGCACTCGGTGCGGCGCTAACAACCTCGATACCGATCAGTTCTGTCGATCCTGCAGCACGCCACTGACGAGGCCCGGCGGCGCGTCGGGCGCGTCTTCAGGATCGCCACAGCAGCCTTATTCTTATTCGACGCCGGGCCACGGTCATCAGCCACAGCAACCGCCACAGCAGCAGCCACAGAGTCATTCTCCCTATCCCGGCTATCAGGGACACCCACCGCCGCAATACGGTTATGCTAATCAAACGCACTCCCAGCCTGGCGCCAGTGGACGCGCTATTGCTTCGCTGGTCCTGAGCATCATCTCTATTATCTTTGGCTGTGTTTTTTTCACAGCCGTTCCGGGAATGATCCTGGGCAAAATGGAAATGAATGCGATTCGCCAGGGACAAGCTCCCCCGGCTGGCGATGGCATCGCCAAGGCGGGGTTCTATATCGGACTTGTCGTGACGATCCTTTCCGGCTTGGCGGTTTTGGGCTATATAGCTCTTATCTTTCTCGGATTAGCGGCAGCTTCAATTCGATGAGGAAAAATCGAATTATGAAACTGGGCTTCGCCTCCCTGAGCTTGACTCTATTGTTTGCCAACGCTTCTACAATTATGCCGCGCTCACAGGACGACCAATTGAAATCGCGCGCCGAACAGACCAATTACGAAGAGACCAGCCGCTACGAAGACGTGATGCGCTTCATCGGTGAGCTGCAGAAGCGCACGGACAAACTGCGCGTCGAATCTTTCGGCAAAACCGAAGAAGGGCGCGACCTGACGCTGATGATCTTCGCCGATCCGCCGATC
>Ga0154003_1000699_pt1 | contig 10641 bp, 5 predicted proteins | sample TSFL087MetaG_FD_104679 | JGI IMG/M metagenome (GOLD analysis project Ga0154003, IMG submission 104679) | Attine ant fungus gardens microbial communities from Florida, USA - TSFL087 MetaG | ecosystem: Host-associated > Fungi > Mycelium > Unclassified | place: USA: Florida, Lake Talquin State...
CATGTTGCGATTGCATGTACGGTTCGTAGTCCCGGCTTTAGCCGGAATCGTCTGGTTCTTGAGCCTTTCCGCCTAAAGGCGGGACTACAAACATCCGTACGCTGAACTGCAAACCGATATAACTTGTTATTCTCTTCCTATAGCGCTGGTTCCGTAACGAACGCGATGGAGAACGCGGTGGACGGTCGAATTGACGGCCGGGCGCATTGTATTTCGGATTGGTCTGGAAAAGGCGGTGGAGTTGTTCGACCACCTCTTCCAGCGGAAGTTCGGGGTCAGCCAGTAGCGAGACGGTGTGATCCAACATACTTATCTATATCTGTTCGGCCAGCCGGCGTGATCCTTTGGGTTGTGAAGTCCGGCATCTGCATCTTCGCCATTGCCATAATCGATATTGGAGACCTGTCGCTTACTTGCGTTCGACGAAGCATGTATGTTCACTGCCTGCGGCGCAGGATCCGGGTTGGTATTCCCCGCCCGTGGGAACATCCATAATGCCGCACCCCAATCCGCCAGTTCCCCTGATCCAGGCCATGCAATTGAAGACATGCAGAACCTCCAATGCCGTAGAAAAGACGGCGTTGACCCCGCCCGGATAGTAAGCTAACACTCCGCCATGATCGAATTTCAGGGCGGCCTCGAAGTTGTTGGAGTGAAAATCGCCATCCAGCAAGGTGACAAACCAATCCGGATGATCCGGACGCCCGCCGAGTGAACTCATCCCGCCGCCTGTGCCATACACTGTTTCAATCGGTACCCCAGGCGCGCTGGGATGGGCCCAAATGATCAGAGGCGTCGCTGTTCCCGGACAGCCGACGGTTTGTATCAATCCCATGACGAATCGGACGAGGTCTATACACTGCGCTCCATCCGCGATATTGTCGGCCAGCTCCCAGAAGTCATTACCATATATCTTGCCCAGATTGTAGACATTCCAATTGCGCATGATGCCTTTGACGATGTCGTGCGGAACCAGGGTATGGAGAGCCCCGATGATCTCAACCGCCTTGGCCATCCGTTTGTAAGTCACCTCCGAGGAATTGAGCGGCCTATCCATAGTCACAAAGACAGTATGGCTCGACCGGGCGATCTCGCGGTCCCAATCGTTCCACTTCATGATCCATCGGATCTGCTTCTGCGGTATCATCTTAATTTCACCGGGCAACGGCGAAGTCGCGTCGAGCAGAAGTTTTTGATTCATCCCGCCCTGCAACGAGCCGCTGAAAGCGAAACTCAGGGCCGGATCGTCGCTTTCACCGCGCAGCGTCACCGGGGCCGAAGGGGCAGCCAGCGGGAGAACATTCAGATTCAACTCTGCCCGAACAGTTTCTCCTTTGTTGTGGCTGATCGGGTTGCTGATGATGTTCAGTTTTTTGTCGATCATCCATTCCGGCTCGCCATAGAAATTGCCGCTGTTTTCCCAATTCTTCCGGTTGTCTTTGATGAAGCCGTGACCACCGGCGTCATGATCGCTTTTAAACCTGATGCTGCTCAAAGTCGCGCCCGGGTGGGCCTGTTCTTCAGCGCCACTCGTCGCCAGCCCCCGGGCCATCAGATCCACCAGTTCCTGTTTGCGTGAATCCGGCAGATTATCGAGTAGTCGGCTGTAATCAATCGCGGCGAGCGCGACGCCTAGTTCAACGCCGGACAATTTCTTGAGTTTTTCGAGCGATTCGATGGCCTCCTTGTCAGTGATAGCCCAATCGAAAAGGCCATAGGAGAGATTGGAACGCACCTCCTTGACGGTCGATGAGGGAGGTTTGATGTTGGCCACGTTACGTTCGATCTCATCCAACTCGGCCACCCGGCCTGCCGGCAGGTTATCGCGCAGCCGGTCTGCATATTTAGCGTTCGAGAGAAAAACGGCTTGTTCATACTTTGAGAGCGACTTCAACAGGTTCAGGGCTTTAATCGCTTCCTCATCTGTAATCGCCCAATCGAAAAGACCATAGCTCAGGTAGTCTTCGATCTTATCCAACTCGGAGCTGATCGAACGTTGTAGCATGGTATCGTGACTGCTGGGAGAATGAGCGCCGGTCTGTTGCACGACGTGCGTCAATTCATGGGCCAGCAGTCGATCCCCCGCTTCCGTGCCGGGTGAGTACCGTCCTGAGCCGAATACGATGTCACGTCCGATCGTGAACGCCGCCGCGTTGACCGATCGCGCAGATTCAGCGTCGGGCGCGCCGGTATGCACCCGCACCTGGCTGAAATCGCGCCCGAACCGAGGCTCGAAGAAATCGCGCGAGGATGCGGGCAAAGGCTCTCCGCCGCCTTGCAGGCTGCTGATCCGCGCCTGCATCGCCGGAGAAACCTGAGGAGTCTGACCGGCGACCTCTTTGGCCTGGAAGGCGGACTCTTCGTCTTCTTCCATTTTTCCCTCCATCGGTTGCCGTTGGATCTCTTCTTCCTCGCATTGTTCACACTTCCGCTGCAGCCGTGAAATCCGCGGCAAGGCGCCGCCGATGATGGGTTCCCGCGCCGCTGTCGGATCAGGCATGCGCATGACCTGATCTGCGACGCGGTCGGCCTCTTGTTCATACTGATCGCCGGGCCGGCTGACTTGCAGTTTGGTTTGCATGAAACGACTGCCTGCGCGATTTCCGACCAGAGAACGCAGTTGATGGATGAGATCTGGATTCTTTGGCTCATGCGCGCTACGCTTCGCCAGCGCCGAATCGAGCGCTTGATCCGTTTTTTCAGAGTTGATTGATTGCTTTTCCATTATCTCCTCGCTGTTCTTCGCATGGCTTATTGCGAATGTCATATCTATGGATGATTGCCTCTGCTCACTCACTGGAATGGATCTAATTGATTTAAGAGACGAAGCACAACCGAATTTTCTCTCGAAAAAGCGATGCGTAAGTTAGTTGCTGAAAGCGCTAAATTGGGAGCGGTCTGCCGCTCGACGATGTGGTCAATGGTCATGGTGATTCTGCGCCCATTGAGCATGTAGTAAGGCGCGCCGCCGGAGAACTGGCAACCGGCGTCAGTAAACAGCGCCCTGGCCTGTGGATTGGCAGCCACGGCTCTCCAGAACCGGTTCCGGTGCAAATCGAAGAGGTAACGGCTATTACCTGCGTTGAGGATGGCGGCGTCCCCAGGGCGCGCCGCGGCGTCCCAAAGTTGCTGAAGAACCCTGATGTCATTGCTATCAAATGATTTGGCAAGGACTCGCCGGAAGGCGGCGACTTGCGCCTGGGTGAATCCCGCGGTTATCTCCGGCGCGACCGATACGACGCCTTGTTGCGCTGCGGCGCCTGTGGCCTGCGAGGCGGAAGTATCGAAGGTTTGATCAAACGCCTCATTGATCGCCTTGTCCAGAGCAGCGTCTCCGGTCGGCGTCGTCACTGTCGAGACGACCTGGCGGCCGGCGGCGTCAACGAAGGTGACCGTAACCGTCCGGGCCAGCGCTTCCTTGGCGGCGCCCGACCCAACTTCTCCCACCACATCCGTAGCAGCGCTCTTCGCCACCTGCCCCAGGGAATGTTCACCGAATTCGATCGCCGCGTGGCTGGCGGTTTGCGAGATCGCACGGCTAGCGACTTGGTCAACCACCTGCTCCTGAATCAACACTGTCCCGGTCCGGCTGGCGATCCCGGTGAAGGCCGTAGGCGCGGCCTCGCGCAGTCCCAGCATCATCGCTGCCGCGAGGGTTCGCCCGCCCCGTGAGACGAATTGCACAACCGGCTTGCCAATGATCGAGGCCAGCTTCCCGACCGGGATAAAAAACGTGGCGGCGTCGACTACTGTCAGCGCGATATTCATCTTGACGGCCGAGTCTGACATCTCGCCGATCTTCAGCATCTGCTCGCCCGTGACGCAGAATTCCTCCTCAATGTCTCCTGAAGTCGATCCGGTGATGTTTAGATGGTACCAACGTGGTTCATAGGTATGCACCCGCACTATTTCATTGGGCTTGAGGCGCACTCCTCCGATGAATGTCTCCGTCGGCAGCGTGCGCGTCTGCTTCTTAAAATCATTGTTCGCGAAGACGTAGACATACGACTTGACGACTATGTCCTCGCCATCCCGGAACACTGTCAGGGGGGCGGGTCCGAATCGGGTCCCCCGATAGGGGAATACCTTGACTCCTGGCAAGTCTCCTGATTCGCAGCGGCGCAGCGCCTCTTCCACCGTCAGGTAGGTAACGTTCGGGTCCTGATCCTCCTTCTCTTCCTTGTCCTCGTCGCTCTTGTAAATCGGTGGGGCCTCATCTTCCGTGACGGTGAAAGTCACACTGGATTGCTTGGCAAAGAAGGTCTTGGGATTGGGCTGACCTGGGTCGATGCTATACGAGAAGCCGAAGAGTTCGCCTTCTTTGATGTCCAGCGTGAAATCGACGTCGTTTCCCTTGACCACCACGCTCGACTGATACTCGCCCGCCTTTAGCTTCCCTATTTCATCCAACCGATACCGGAACATCCCTTTGTTCGTGTGAAAGTCGATATAGGCTTGCCCGCCCCCCAGATAAATAGCGACATAGCCCACTGTGGAACCTGCGCTTGACGTCTCGCTGCCCTTGCGCGCGATGCTCTCGGTCGCGGGGGAAATGTTGTGCGGCGCGTCGCCCAAAACACGAGGAGAGATTGTGTCGCCTCTTCTTTCCGCTTCGGTATCCTTCAATTCCTGACGCCCCCCGGCCGGCGCCGGCGCGGCTTGCTGAATCGTATGTACCAACTCGTGCGCGAGGAGTCGCCTTCCTTCCACAGTCGCAGGCTCGTATTCACCGGAGCCAAACACGATATTGCGCCCGATAGTGTATGCCCGCGCCTGCGCCGCACGCGCCGCGCTCGCCGCTTCGCCGCCGGCATGCACGCGCACCTGGCTGAAGTCGCGCCCGAAGCGCGGCTCGAAAAAAGAACGCACAGGCCCTGGCAGAGGCTCTCCACCACTCCGCAGACTCTCGATTTGCGTTCGCACGCCCGAGGCGATCTCAGGAGTTTGTCCAGGGGACTCCTTGGCCTGGAGAGTTTCTTCCTCTTCTTCTTCCTCCATCGGCTGCCGCTGGATTTCTTCTTCCTCGCACTGCGCGCACATACGTTGAAGACGGGAAATCTGTGGTAAACCGCCTGGCCGCACGGTGGCCGGAGCCGTCTGATCAGGCGTTCGCATGACCTGATCGGCGACGCGATCGGCTTCCTGTTCGTACGGATCGCCGGGCTGGCTGACGGTGAGCATGGCCTGAATGAAACGCCCTCCCGCCTGGGAGCCGAGCGCGCGCCTGATCTGTGTGAGTGGATGCGCGTGGAGCGGGGCGAGCGGTTTTTCCGGGCGCCGATCTGATTGTGGGGCATTGCTTGTCAGTCTCTTCATAAAGTCAAGCCTTCACTCACGGTTGCTACTCAGTTTCGTTTGCCTCTTGTGATTTCCCAAACATCCACTCATCTCGACTATGTCCATTCTGAGATCGGCGCGAGCGCCGATCTCAGAATGGACATAGTCGAGGTCACCTATTGTTCTGGATCCGGGAGTTCAAGGGTGGAGACTCCTCGTCTTACTTCTTCCTTCCTCCTTTTGTGTCCTTCGGAGGTTCCTGTTTAGCGCCTGGTTTAGCGCTTGGTTTAGCGCTTGGTTTAGCGCCTGGTTTAGCGCCTTTGGGCTGACCGCTTCTGTCCTTTCCTCCACCAGGCTTAGGATGGGAATAATCCCGGTCTCCACCCTTTTTCTTGTCATCGTATTTCTTGTCATCGTGAGGTTTCTTATGGTGACCGCCTCGTCCGATCTTTTTGACTCCGACGCCAAGGATGCTGACGCCCGGCGAGCCGCTCGGTTTGAAGTTGATGTCACGTGTGCGGCCGCTCTGGTCGGTGATCCGAATCGCAGCCGCCTTTTTGATGCCGGCGCTGCTCAGGCTGAAAGATTGGGTTACGCCGGGCGATGTACCGAGGGCAACCCAGGTCTTTTTGCGACCGTGCGACGGTTTCTGAGACGACTTGCCGACGGGTAGCGCTTCTACCAGGTAGGAGCGCAGAGTATCGTCCGGCCTGACGAAGACGGTGATGTCGTCATCGCCCTGGGCCTCGATTACATGGCGCTTGATCTCGACCGCCAGCGATCCGAACGCTCCGAGCGAGACGAATTCATCCGGCTTATTGAGCCTGATGTCACCCAGCGCGGCGTTCGGGTCGGTATGTTTATTGGCTCCCTTCTCCGCTTCGCCCCCCAGCTTGAACGCGGTCACATGATCGACGTAGCGCAATTGATCGACCGGCGCGAGTTTTAGGGGCGTGACGATCTTCTCGCCGAGGACGTCCAGACCGATTGCCGGAGTGACTCCCGGCGCGAATCGCACCGAGCGGGAGTAATTGCCATCGAGGTTGTTGACTAGCGGCCCGGTGAACTCGCCGCCCTCGACAGTCAACCTGACCGCTGTTAGGTCGTTCGCTGATTTATCCAGAAACACGTTGCCGAACCGGTCGCGCGGTCGGACCAGCACGTCGGCGATGTTAATCGTTTGACCTTCCTCGAAGATTTGGCGATAGGCGATATCAAACAATGTGAACTGCGGCTCGGGCCGCACCTGGACGCTGACCTGCACACGTTTTTCGCGCCGGAAGGTCACTCCGTCCTCGGTCGTCCCGACCGCAGTTACGTAGAGGACGTAAGCGCCCGGCGTCGCGGTCTGACTGAACGCCGCGCTGAACGCGCCACGATGATTGGGGTCGGTCATCATAATGGAGGCTTTACTGGTGGAGGCGCCGAAGGAGATGCCTTTTTTCTGCGCGGCGTGAGCCTTGATGAACGCCGCGTTGGTGTCCCCATTAGTCAACCGGAAGATTTCCTCTTGCGCCTGGCTGAACTCAGCCGCCGTGATGTTGACCGCAGCCAGAAAGTTGTTGACCGATTGATTTGGCGCGATTACCGACAGGCTTATCGCGGCCTGAGTAATCGGCTTGCCGTCAAGGGTCACGATCGCAGAGACGCCGATCGGGTCGCCCGCAAAGTAGGTGGCGCGATCGAGGCGCACGTTCAATTGGAGTCGCGACTCGACAATCACGTCATAATCGTAGTCCTCACTGTCCTCGCCGCCTTCGTAACCGCCAAGCTGATCGCTGAATACGACGAGCGTCCAAACGCCGTGACGCGGTTTGGATTGATTGCAGGTGTTGCGCAGATAATCTTTCCCGATGCGATAGATCTGGTAGCGCGAGGCGCCCCTGAAGCCGATCTCTCCGGAGCCGAAACCCTCTCCCGCGCTCTCCGGCGTGATCAGTTCGCAGGTCGGCGTCAACAGGTGCAGCCTCATCCGCTTTGCATCCTCGGTATTCCAGCGCAGGACGAAGGCGACCTTCGTATCGTAGGGGGTGATGATCACCTGATGGCGGGCCTCAGGCGCGTTGGTCGTCAACCTTCCTGACGGATCGCTCGGCGAGGAGACCGGGACCAGGCCGGTTTTGATCGCGTCTAGGAAGGCAGCGGCCAGTTGTGTCGTGCTCAGTCCTGAAGCTTCGACCTCCCGCTGATCTCCGTTCTGGAACGAGCCGGCGGCGATTTGCTTAAGCAACTCATAATTCACTTCAGGTTTGTCCCGCACGCCGTAGCCAACCGAGAAGACTTTTATCTTCTTATCCGCCAGTGAGGCGCCCGGCGGGGCAGCCGGCGCGATGAACTCAAGCGAGTTGTGTACACTGGAATTTTCCGCGCCGTCCGTCATCAGTATGATCCAACGCCGATTCAAGTTAACGCCAGTGGTATCTGTGGTGAAGTAGTCGGCGCCGGGCGTCAGCGCGCGGTTGATGGCGTCTCCCATCGGCGTCCCGGCGAAGAAGGGGAGGTTATTGCTGATTGCGCCCTGAGCCGTTTGCATGTCGCCCGTAATGGGCCCTGGGGAGACGAGATCGAAGGACGACGGATTGGTCGGATCGGTCGCCGGAAACCTGACGACGCCGAACCTGCCGCTGCTCAAGCCGGTGTTCTGGTCAAATCCAAATACAGATAACATGTCGAGGAATTCATTTGCCGCCTGGGCCAGCGCACTGTAGCGTGAGAGGGTGGAGCCGGACGGTAGCGGGTCGCCGTCGGGTTCCCAACTCATGCTGCCCGAATCGTCCAGCAGCAACGCGATCTCTAGAGCCCGTATCTTCGCTGAGAGCGACAAATCCCGGTTGTGACCGGCGCCGAATGGCGGGTGGGTATCGCCGTCAAAGGAGACTACCGTCGCCGGCGCTTCGCCGATGGCGCCTGGCGCGGTGTACGTGATTGCGACACTGGCGGGGGTAGCATTGGGCAAGACCGTCACCGGCAACCCTGCTGATGAAAAGTTGGCCGGCAATGCGGGCGTGACGCCGCTCACCGTGAGCGACCCCGTGCCGTGATTCGCTATGCTGACATTCAGCGCCGTCCGCTCGGGGTCCTGGTTGATCAAGACGTCGTAGTCGAGAGCTGCCGGCGTGACGTTGATGGCCAGGAGTGGATTAAAGACATGGATCCAGGGTTGCTGCGTTTCCGCGTCGCTGCTGGCGACGACCCACACGAAGTTGTCGCGATCTTCGCCGGTATTGTTGGTGATCCTGAGCTTCAATGTCGTGCCGCTAATAAAGATTATCACCTTCAGTAAATAGACGTTGTTGTTGTGCGGCGCGAAGAAATATGCCCCCGCTGCAAAGGTGGGATTGGCCACAGACCCATCCAATAGATTGGCCGTATGGTTATGGTCTGTGTGCAGGGCGGGGTTGATCGTCACCAAGGCGCCTTCGGTTCCCTCTGTCGGGTTGACGGCCCGGAGATCTACCTGCGGAGGCGTCCCTGTGGCCGTGCCGGACATTGAGATGCGAATGAATGTCGTATCCAGAGTGACGTTGGGCGCGACGGTGTCGGGGCCGACGTGTCCGGCAAGTGGCGCGAACGCGCTCATGGCCGCGCCATTTGCGAGAGGCACAGGTGTATTGAGCGGAGTTCCCAGCAGTGCCGAAGTGGCTGCGTCTGGGTAGATGTTGAATGGCATGATTGTTCTCCTTAAGTTACTGAGAAGCTGTCGATGCTGGTTACCGACCCGCCAGCGGTCTGGACCGTGATCTTGACCTGGCCAGTAGGCATGGTCGGCACGGTCACGTTGATTTGTCCGGCAGTCGGCGTACCGAGGATAGTGGCTGCGGTAGCGCCAAAACGCACCGAGACGGCGCCGCCGCTGAAGCCGACGTTGAAAGCGTTTCCGAGGAGGTTGATGGTGGTCCCTGGCGGGCCGAGCTTGGGGTTGAACTGATTCGGTGATGCGTTGAAGGTCGGAACAGTGATAATGCGCAGAAGTTCGTCTACTTGTCCAAGCGGGGATATCTGTTTACGAAGATCGGTGATCATACTGGCCTGGATTTGAGTCGCGCCAGCGATGCGGACGAGTCTTGCCAGAGGGAAATGCGTATGGCCGGCGGCGGGTGATGGCGGCGAGGTGGCCCCTTCGGCGACACGCGCCACCCAGACCACCTTCTGCCGCACGGAAGTCTGCAGTCCTACATCGCTGCTGTTGAGCAGATCCTGGTCTTGCGCTCCACTTACTTCAACCAGAGCCAGCGAGACGTCCAGATAGACGGTATCGGTTCGAGTGGGAGGGGGCGAGGCCGGGGGGGTGGTGAGGAGCGGGACTCCGGCTTGACTGGAATAATTGATATCCGCCCCATTGATCACATCGATCCCGTTGACCAGAACGGACCCGGTCAGAATGCGGAAGTCGTTATTGGCCGGGATGGCCTGGATGGCGAACCCGTTGCTCCCGGAAGCCACGCCATCGCCGATGAAGCGCGAGATCAGCGACCGCAGCGTTCTCGATATAATGTCCTGCATGAGATTCAGATCGCGATCCAGCACGGGGACGCCCTGCTCGATGTAAACGCCCACATAATTTTTATTCAGATTGTTTTGCAGCACGTCATTCGGTGGTTTGGAAAAGTTACCCATTGTTATGCTCCTTCAAGTGATCAAAAGATCAGTCGTATTCGTCGTTCCAGGGTGAATGATCCGCTCTTCTGAATCACCGGGTGGCGAACGTAATCGATCATAAAAGGCGAGCCGTTCAATTTTCCGAACAGCCCGAATTCGCGCAGGCTGTAAATACCCGGTATCGGTTGATTGGGTCCCAGAGTGGCCGTGATCTGGATGCGGCTGGTCGGGCCAGGCACGATGGCGTCGATGTCATTCAGGTACTGCAGGACCAGATTTGGATTGGGCGCCTGGATCGTAAACTTGGTGGTGGTGTCCTCCAGTTGGTTGGTTGTGACCGACGGCGGCGGAATCGTGATGTCCCAGGAGGGGTCGCCCTGTCCGACCTGCAATTCTTGGATGCCGAGCGCGGTGTCGTTGCGCATGAATCCGGCCAGCAGCACACGGCAATTGGTGACGATCAGATTCGATTTCCACTCCGAGTCGAAGACCAATTGCCCGCCGTCGTCCAGGAGCCGATCGCGGTAGATGCCTTTGATTATCAAATCAGACATAGTTTCATTCCTTTCTCAACTAACTGCTCTGCTAGCTAAGTTATCAAACACTATTGAGACGACGAATCAGTACCGCGAGCGGTAGCGAGCGTGACTTTGGCCAGTGGCCGCTCGCTTGTATGTTGAGTTTATGCACGCGGCGCTGACCCGACCTCGCTCGCTACCGCTCGCGGTACTGACCCGCAATCAGTACCGCGAGCGGTAGCGAGCG
>Ga0154003_1000700_pt1 | contig 10639 bp, 9 predicted proteins | sample TSFL087MetaG_FD_104679 | JGI IMG/M metagenome (GOLD analysis project Ga0154003, IMG submission 104679) | Attine ant fungus gardens microbial communities from Florida, USA - TSFL087 MetaG | ecosystem: Host-associated > Fungi > Mycelium > Unclassified | place: USA: Florida, Lake Talquin State...
GGCAGTTGCCACGACGTCTTCACATCTGTCACAATGATGACTTCTCGTGAAGTAAGATGCGACGTGGCTCTGTCATATCATCGCGCGACACAAGACAAGTAATTTAACCACATTTGTGTGCAGTTGCGATTGATGTAAGCTTACTGTATCCATCTAACACGAGGGAGTCTGACAGTTTCCCTCCCTAGATCATGTCATCTGTAAATGGTTGAAGTACGCCACTATTTTTGTGAAATGATTGACATTTTTACATTCATTCTATTCCTTCATCTAAAAAGAACTTTCTGGTGGTCACAGTGGAAGGCGCATAGAGAACAAGGCACATCCCATCCTGTCCGTATACTTTGATCAGTTCCGGGCAGGGCAAAAAAGTGACATTCATATGCACAATCCATGTTGGATTGACCTGTAAATACGGACTGGAAATGCCGTGAACACAGCATCGTGACATTGCAAACTAATTCCGACGCTCAGAGCCGATCCTAACTATGTTACGGTACATTAATTAAAATCCTTTTGTCCCGCATATATACATCTTTTGTTGCAGTGGCTCCTTATTCTTCCGTCTACTTAAGCTATGACGATCCAGACTATCGTACACGACCCTTCCACATCTATGTCCTGTTCACCGTTCAGAAAGCCATCCGTTCATAAAGAGGATCCACGCATGATTTCTCCCCACATGCGGCCGAAGAATGCAGAATTGACTTCTTCTCTCCTCAAATCATTTGTACAGTCCTTTAAGGAGCTTGAGGAATTCAAGTATATCCCCTATTCTACATCTGACACCATTTCATTCTCATCTACACAACCATCTAGGCAGGGCAAATCCGTTGTTGTTGATGGCCAAAGTCTTTCCATTCCCGCAGTCACTGCGGCTGCCCGATATAATGTATCTGTGTCGCTGGATAATTCATCTCTCACTCAAGCTAAAATGGCTTCAAGTCGTCAAGTAATAGCCGATAAGATAGACTCGGGGATGAGTGTATACGGTGTCTCCACGGGTTTTGGTGGAAGCGCCAATACTCGCACGAATCGGCCTGTACTGCTTGGGCAGGCTCTTCTACAACACCAACATTCCGGTGTTCTGCCCTCATCGCAACATCCCCTCGGTGTCCTCCCACTCAGTGACCCCCTTAGCTCTGCGATGCCAGAGTCTTGGGTACGCGGTGCAATCCTCATCAGGATGAATTCCCTTATCCGAAGCCATTCTGGCGTTCGATATGAATTGATCTCAAAGATGAATGAGCTGCTCCGTGCCAACATCACGCCTTTCGTCCCCTTGCGTGGCACTATCTCAGCGTCTGGAGGTGAGTAGCGTCGGTCAATCGATTGTTGTGCTCAATCTCACCAATCTTATGTAAGATCTGTCACCTTTATCTTACATCGCTGGCACAATAGTTGGTAACCCTTCCATCCGTTGTTTTCATGGTCCCCCTGCTTTTGGGTGTCGCAACATCATCTCTTCTTGTGAGGCGTTGGCTTTACATGGTATTGAACCCATTCCATTAGCCTCCAAAGAGCACCTTGGTATCCTCAATGGGACCGCCTTCTCTACTTCTGTCGCTGCCCTTGCTCTTAATGATGCCGTCCACATGGCTCTTCTCACTCAAGTGTGTACGGCAATGGGCACTGAGGCTCTCGCTGGTACTCGAGGATCTTTTGACCCATTCATCCATAATGTTTGTCGTCCCCATCCTGGACAGGCGAGCGCTACATTTCTCTGTTCTATTTTTCGATCGTCTAACTATTGCTTAGATCGAAGTTGCGAAGAACATATGGGACCTCCTTGAAGGTAGTACATTTTCCCAGACACACGAAACAGAGCATACTATATCTGAAGATGAGGGCACTCTTCGGCAAGATCGTTATCCTTTACGCACCGCCCCTCAGTTTATTGGTCCTCAGATTGAGGATCTGCTTGAGTCCCTAAGAATTATCACTATCGAATGTAATTCGAGTAAGCCCAATCTCAATATTGTCGCGTGTCTCTCCTGATTGTATCTCTAGCGACTGATAATCCCCTTCTTGATGGCGAGACCGGCAAGATCCATCATGGTGGAAATTTCCAAGCAATGGCTGTTACCAATGTTATGGAAAAGACTAGGTTGAATTTGCACCACATGGGGAAACTTCTTTTCGCTCAGTGTGCTGAGCTGATCGATCCCTCCATGAACCGTGGCCTGCCGCCTTCTCTCGCAGCTACGGACCCTTCCCTCAACTATCACTGCAAAGGCATCGATATTGGCACTGCTGCACATGTTGCCGAGCTCGGCTATCTGGCAAATCCCGTCTCCACCCACATTCAGTCAGCGGAGATGCATAATCAAGCAGTCAAGTGAATTCTCTTCCAATAATCTCATTTTACCTCTGCTGACCTCCGTGTCAGTTCTTTGGCATTGATATCTGGTCGTCAAACTATCAGCGCTTTGGAGACACTCTCAATTCTCATCTCATCTTACCTTTATACTCTCTGCCAGGCTTTGGACTTGCGTGCAATGCAGTCGGAGTTCCTTTCAGGCCTACATAAAATTGTGTCCGAAGAACTGGATAGTTCCTTTGCAACTTTCCTCAAGGCCTGCGAGAAAGTGGCCATCGCATCCGAAGTTTTCAAAATTATGCACGACATCCACGATTCGACTAGCACTATGGATGCTCAAGAGCGCATGCACAAAATAGCTGCCTCTAGCACCACTGTCCTTTTGGACTACATTACAGGACCTACCTTCAAGCATTTGAAGCATATTGGATCTGTAATGAGTGCTATCCCTACTTTCCGTTCTCGGGTTGCTACCAGGGGCTACGTTCTTCTGGACAGTCTTCGACATGATTACCTTTCCGGAAAACGCGGTCCTGCACCTGCCAGCAAGTACCTGAGTCGTACTCGGCCGGTCTACGAGTTTGTGCGAAAGGAACTCGGCATTAGGATGCACGGTTCTGAGAATTATACTTCATTCAAGAACGGTTTGGGTGTCGATGATGTCACAATCGGCCAGAATGTTTCTTTCATCCACGAAGCCATCCGTGACGGGAAATTACAACCCATCATTGTAAACCTCTTTTCGTGATACTATTTTTGTACAAGCATAATTTAATTTATATATATACTATTAAATCCATTCCTAATTGGACGTTAGTTTGTGACTTGTGACTTAATCGGCGGGTCAACAGTGGGTCATTGGGGGGCGTTGATGAGCCCCGAGCAAAGATTGGTCACAGGAGATTGTCAGGAGGTTGCCGATCGCAATATTTGAGATGAAATAGGTGTTTTTGTGCGATGGCGTCATTAACGATCATTTCATCTGTCTGAAGCCATGGTGTTGTTTAGACAAACGTACGAAAGCCTCAGGCAATTGCGATCACAGGTGGTCATAATCACACATGTTGTTGTCTGTCTTCTTTTATTGTTTTTTACTGTATCGGAAAAATAGTGCAGACATGTAGTAACACCTCAGTCCTACATGTGATAAGAATGGATGGTTAATTTAATTTTTAAAGAAGCAAAAAAATTCTGCTGGTATGTATTCAGTGAAGTGAATCACCGTGATTTGTTGATGCCAGTGCAATAGTCCCATTCAATAAAGACAAACTCCAAACATAAGAGGTTGTATATCCACAGTCATCCATTAACTATGATGACTTGGGAGTCCAAAACAGGACACAACACGGCGCATGAGCTGATGGCGGTGATGTGGCCACCTCTAGCACTTACCTTGGCCAGCATTCCACAAAACCATTCCAATAAAGATTGGAATAGCTAAAAGTGTCTTTCAATGCTCAGAAACAGATTGCATTTCACAGTCATACCGAAGGCACAGCTTGCGCTAGGCTCCGATCCCGCTAGATGTGGGATCATTCCCACGAACCTCAGTCGCGTTCTGCCAACTTGCGAGTCTCCGAGATATTCAACGCTCTTCACTATGACAAACACCGATGACGTTTGGACTGTAGGCGACAAATACTCATGGACGAGCGCGTCTCGACAGTCGCTCCCGTCTTTCTTGTTCAAGGCATGACATTGGGGCTACTGTTCTGCTGTCTCTGATGTTGTATCATTCCTCAGTATAGGCCATCCATGGTACAGGATGACGGTACAAAACCAGTGGGTGCTTTTGTGACTCGTCCAGCGAGATGTCACTAATACAGTGCAATGGTCTGCTTGATCAGTGGATATGGGTCCGGGGCTCTGAACCCTCAGAAAGACAAGAAGCCAATGAAGATGAGGCCCGGAAAGAAGCGGAGATGTTACGTATGTTAGAACCACAATTTCTGACAGCGATCTCATGACGTCGCTCATACAGTAGAGGAACTTACGGCAAGGGTCAAAGCGATACAAGTTTAGTGAATTCCTCCATCTGGTACCCCAAACTCATTCTTCATAGTACGATCCATTGATTCCAACTCGACAAAACAAGAAGACAGGCACTCGCAGCAAGAAGGAACTTCGTGAGGAGGTTAGCTCGTGAACTCATCGTCTTGGACTTTCGTACTGATTTGTCACGGACTGAAGGCCCAAGCTGAAGCCACTGAGAAGTTGAAAAAAATAGCCATCAAGCATAATTATACAGTGGGAAAATGGTGCGATCCATTTCTTTGATTGCCGTTCTGTATTGTGAACAGTGCGCGCTGACAGGTTAATTTTTGCGCCACATGATAAAGTCGATATCATCTGGTCTCATATCGCCAGTACGTCAATGTGAATTTTCAGTCCTATAACCGTCAGTATATTTGTTCGTAAGGTTCCCTAGTGTCTGGCCCCTTGTCTACAACGGCAGCCTTCCTCGCCAAAGTCGCTACTTCTCCTGTATCTAAGACGCCCAATTATCGGCATGTTATTTGCATTTATGTTCCTAATGTATACGACAGAGATGCTGTTATTGAGGTAAGTGGCATGTTCCTGTTTGATTTTACCTAATTGCGTGGTAGGTCATGAAAATACTCCTTCGCAATCACGGGGTCAATCTCGTGGGCGTAAAAGCAGATCTTTATACAGTTATTGGTGAGTGATGTTTGGTTGCAACCAAAATGTATAAACATTTCCTTGTAGGTATTGATCGTAACCATCCTAGTGGAATATTATCGACAGTGGGTTGTCTGGTTCCCCTCTTCACTGTGACCTAATGTACCACAGATTTGGAAGAATACTGCACTTCTTGAAGAAACCGAGATCAAGGTATGTGGATCGATTCAGATATACGGATTTTTTGTTGATGCGATGCAGGCCTTGAGGGACCAGTTTTACGCCGATCTCAACCAAGAGCGAATGAATACCGGTGCTCTTGCCAGAGACAAGGATGAAGGGATGATACAAGGCGAGGTGCCACCAACAGTCAGACGAGAGCATAAGTTCAAACTAAGGAAGAAAGCAAAAGACGATTTCTTTGCTTCTGATGAAGACCTGGAGAAGTGAAGTACGAGCCCAAGAATGCTGCAACAAACGTGCAGAGGGCCAAACCGAGCTGACGGGGGAAATGATTTGAATCCAAGAGATTGATCGAATCAACTAATCCCGGCTGATAGGTGTCTTGTCTTATTTTAATTGCCTCTGGTAGTGAAGCATCGATTGAATGATGCCTTTAATCATATAGCTGCCTATGTACAGTCTATTCGAAAACTACTGATAATAATGCTGGTCAACAAGGCTGGAAAAGACTAGAGTCTAAGTATATGATTAAGCCACATTCTCGGGTCCTTCGTTGTTCTTCTGTCTACTTCATCCACGACGTCAGCTCCAGAGCGAAGGCGCTTTTGTCCAAGATTGTGATGGTGACCTCTTGGCGTGGATTCAGAATCGGATAAGGATAAGCTCTGGTCGTCTGAATCTATTATTGTCTGATATGTCGCTGTATCTCGTTGGTTCTGCTCACAAGCGAGCCGAGTTTCACCCTGTGTCAACAAGCCATCCATATTTTCAGCTCCTAATTCTGTGGAGGTCTTCTTCGCCTCTGTGATATTCATAGAACCATCACGCTCTGGGGTTTGTTGCGAAACCAAAGCAGAACGACTAGTAGACCTGCCCTTCAATGGTGATTTCCTAGGGCTTATGTCTCCAGTCAGATCTGCTGTAGCTTCTACTACTTTCGAATCTTTCCTCTCCGGTTTCTCAGGCTTTTCGGGCCTGCGGGTATTGCGGATAATCTCTTCGCCTGGTTCAGGTAGGTAGAAAACCTCATTTTCTCGCAAAATCTCCGATCCTACAAGTTGTCTCAACACCCAATGTAGATAAGCCTCAAAATCAAGAGTTTCAATGTCGTCAACAACGGGGGTGTCGCCTCGAATGATAGCTTCTCCATCGTCCACAATCTCCTCTTCTTCAATGAGGTCCTCGTCGTTCAGGCAACAACCCGGAACAAGAAAATAGATGCGTGGCCCATTCTCCGTCTTAGAGATGCTGATCTTGTGATAGCGGCAGTGAGAGCGAGTGACCGGAGAGGTAGCATTTGTCAGAGAAACAGAAGGAGCTTTGGTTAAGACGTCTTCAGCTTTAAGAAGTTCCGATCGAGAGCCAATAACGGAAGCCAAACGCTGGTTTTGTGATTTCTCTTTCATTGTCGTAGGTACCTTGGGACGTTTTTTACGGGAGTGAGCATGAATGAACGGCCGTGGTTCAGAACTTGCCAAAAGGGCATGGGAAGGTGAGGATTGTGTAGCGATCGAGCTTTCACTAGCGACAGTGGGGGTGATAGACGGTGATCTCAGAAACGATGTGTAATCTTGACGACGATTTCCTCGTCGAGCACGTACTACTGTCTTGGCCGACGATACAGACTTTCCCTTCCCCTTTGTGTCATCAGAAGAAACCACAATTATCTTCGCAGGTGTAGTAGGAAGTTCACGATCGAAAACATCCGACCGACTGCGTTTCCGTTTCTTGGTTCCTAGAGCACTAGTGCCTTGGTCATGGTCCGAGTCATTGTCCGCTTGATATGGATCTTCCACTGATATCCGGACCTTGCGAGGTATATCGACTCGGGGCTCCGATGAAGTTGAGATAGTTTGGGGCGATTGATTTCCAGAAGTTGATGTACCCATTATCGTTGACATAATGGTACTTGCTTGCCCAGTAGCTGATAAAGTAGCCAAATCACTCGCATGGTTTGGGCGAGCGGCAACGAGTGTGGGTTCGATGGCAAGAGAAGAGCGATTTGTGGCTGACGACCTATCAACCTGCTGGTGATAGACTTGGGGGCTCAAATTGGTTGAGACAGCCTCTGGCAACTTATTATCAGAAGTTGATGTACCCACTGTCGTTGACATAGTGGTGCCTGCTCGCCTGACAGTGGCCAGTTCAGTCGCATATCTTGGAAGAGAGTTGACGAATGTAGGCTTGATGAATCGAGCAAAACGATTTGTGGCCGGTACATCAGCCCACTGGTACGAAAGAAGTGAGCTCATATCTTGTACAGACATACCAGCTGCCAGATTATAAGGAACGATACCAACATAGCCAAGGTCCGCTCCATGACTAGGAGGAAGTAGCTGAGGAATTCCGGGTGTAGGAGAACATTCTACTGGATAGAATTCGACGTCGGGTGGGAGTTGAAACTCTTCTGGACTATTATTCATATTTTAGATCAGCCCCATTAATTGAGTGAGTTAAGCTTACGTCAAGGTGATGAGTTTCATTTCGTCTTCATCCTCGAATTTTAAACTCTTTGTATCCGACTCTTCGACTTCCTTAGGTGCCACTAAGCTACCGTTACCCATGAGCTTGAAGGGATCTTTCTCTTCCTCAGGAGCAAGTCGATTGAACACTTTCCCCATCTTTCCGGCTACCCCCTCATTGTCCCATACTCTAAATTTGACCTGCTTGGATTCTTGGTTCGTCGGTCGTTCATCTAAGTCTTCGTCCATAATGATATGGGCGCCAACGGTATCGCCAGCGCCCTTATGAGATGTGGACAAAACTCCCTCATCTCCTTTCTCTTCCACATTCTCTTCCTGCGCATCCACGAACTCTTGATCAGTTTCCCCATCCAAATCCAAATCCGCATCTATATCAAGTTCATCCGCCAAAACCTGATCAATCTCATTAATCTCTGCCTCGACGCCTGTCAATCCCTTCTCATCATCCCTCTCAGCCTGACTGGCCCCCCCACTCGATGGAGATGCCACTATTGACCTAATAGACATTACATTTTCCAAAGGCGGAGGGTAATCTTTTACATTGCCCACGTCATAGTGAACATCTTCCTGCTTGTTTCCTCGTGCTGCAGAAGACGACGGTGATCTCTCTGCTACCGATGAGGATGTGGTAGAGGTCGATTTTTCATGTTCTATCGATTCTTCATCAGATTCTTCATCTTCATTCGGCGGACCAGGAGTAGAAAGACTGTATGGATATGGATCATCGTATAGAGTAGGTAGCGTTGGTTTTCCCTGGGTAGTGTCAACCGAGAAAAGGGTCTGCAAGCTTGCCAGACTCGGAATCATATTTGTGATGGGCTCTCCAACTGGCTTGTCAACTGGTGCTTCAACGGGCGATGAAGGAAGATCAAGCGAAGATTCTTGAGCAACAGTGCTCATAGACTCCTCTTCCACTACCGCAGTATTGACAGTCAGTTTAGATGTTGGCGATACATTCCCATTCGCGTCTTCTGCCACAGATGTAGACAAATGTAGTTGCTCCTGTTCCCGGAAAGTAGGGACAGTAGCCGGTGAAGAAAATAACCCTGGATTCGCTTTCAAAGCCTTCAGGATCACAGGATCTACTGTTATAGAAACAGGCGTAGGTCCAAGTCGAGGTGTCCCCCCAGGACTGAGCACCTTCTGTGGTGTCCCGGGAAGTTGGATGATTGTGGGTAAAGCACCGCTGCGATCAGGGCTATGTGGAAAATTCTCTTGAGCGGGAGTAACATTGAAATCCACTGAACCACAACGGTCCATCATCGGGCTACCAGGTTGCACAAAATATCCATCAGCGTCAGCTATGAAGGTAGCAGATAACATTTGTAGATGGGAAGCATTGTGAGTGTTGTCAACGTCATGAGTGATAAAAGATCGACCAGTAGTAACATAGGGAACGTCCCGGGCGGAATCATGGATTTGTATCTCATCATCCAATCCTCCTGGTGATGTTGATTGCATATCTCTGACATCAGTTACCATCGTTTCCACTTCAAACACTTCGACCTGATTTTCCACCAAGATGGACTGGATCTCGATATCATCATCGTCGTCATTGTCATATGAGAACGACATGAGATGCCCTTCTTCTGAGGTCTCTTCTCTTTGTTTGGGAAAAGATTCGACATCAATGTCGGATACAGTTTCTTCAATATCACCGATTGCAACCTCCATATCAGGTACAACTTGATCAGAACGCATGCTCATAAGATCTAGGTCCAAACTAATGGCCCGTGAAGATGGATCCTGGAGAAGAATAAGCAATTCTCCTGTCATCTGTAGAAAGGAGAACATACCACTGAGACATTTAACTCAGATACCATGGTGGGCTCTTCAACATTATATGAAGTGTCCATGTGTATGGCAGTAATTGTAACGTCCGCGGTTTCATCCTCAGGAGCCGACTGGTGTCCCAATTCCTTTGGTGAAGCGGGCTCTGTAACCGGTTCTTCAATCAAGACCGGGGAAAAATCATCCGTAAATTGTTTTTTCAGAGAAATTGCGGGTAGTTCTTCTATTCCTGGCTCTTCAGCCAAAATTGAGGGTAATTCTCCCATGACTGGCTCCTCAACAGTTACCATCAGACGTCCTTCGGCATCATCATCAGAAATAGTCTCCTCAGTCATCACACCTTCTCGCAAAATAGACGATGCAGCAGGAACAGTAGAAACTGTAATCCCTCTATCAGTCCTAACCCTTTGGTCGACATTTTGTATCTTCGATTGGGAAAATACAGAGAATTCTTTGAACTTGCTCTCCATAGGTTCATTTGTACCATGCACAGCAGCATGATAATGGATCGAACTTTCTGCAGAAGATACACCATCCCAGTGATCTAATGAAACATCAGTTTAGATTCAAAGATAGAAATTTAGAGTTGACCTTCTAGATGCTTGGCGAAGATATGGACTTCTTTGTCACTTCCATCTTGGGAGGCTTCCAACGCTATTTCTGCAACGCTCGTATGTCGTGCTTGTGTTTCAGCCCTTATTACCTGTGATGGAGTAGACGCTCGCGATGCATCTGAAAATACGTAAGCTAGAAAAAAGATGAACACATCAACACAGACCATCCTCATACTCAGATTCATCCAACTCTATTGGCACGTCAAAGCCCGAAGAAGTGCCCAGAAAATGTGAAAGCTTACCATCGTCTTGACTTTCAAGTTCATCGTCTTCTGGATACCCCAAATCACCGAGTACGAATGTCGCCACTCCAGGCTGGTTGCCGTCTTCTTCTTCAGATCCATCTTCTCCTTCAGATCCATCTAGCTCATCCATTTTATCATCGATATCGATGACTCGCTTCTTCTCGCCCTTCCTGCTCTCCTTTTCCTCTGCTCGCCCCTCCTCACTCATCCTCGTCTCAACCTTCTCGGGGTCTTCCAAAAGGACAATGTCGTTATCATTTATTGTTGGCACCCACTTCATATGAGTCACTGTATGCTGACTAGGTGCATCAATATTCGCCGTACGCAGTTCAGTTGACGCATTGGCAGTAGCAAGAGCTGGTA
>Ga0154003_1000701_pt1 | contig 10637 bp, 7 predicted proteins | sample TSFL087MetaG_FD_104679 | JGI IMG/M metagenome (GOLD analysis project Ga0154003, IMG submission 104679) | Attine ant fungus gardens microbial communities from Florida, USA - TSFL087 MetaG | ecosystem: Host-associated > Fungi > Mycelium > Unclassified | place: USA: Florida, Lake Talquin State...
ATGCTATGGCCGGCTGATTCTGGTTGACGCCTGGGGTGGCGCGCAACGCCAACTCTCATCCGAGATGATGATCGATCTTCCGGGCGAGTGGTCGAACGACAACAACCTCCTCGTTTACGACGATGGCAGCAAAATTGTGGTCGCGGACCCCGACGGCAATCTGAGAACGCTCGCCGAAGGGCATCATCCCAGGTGGCGCCCGACGCCCTGAGCTTGAATAAAAATCGCTCTCGGGGGCATCATGAGTAGGACTTATAGGACTAACGAATCCTATAAGTCCTAATTCATGGCGCTCCAAGGAACTTTTCGCAAAAGAGCAGGAGGATTTGAAAAGTAAAGATGAGTTTTCCAAGGGCGAGTGGGATTTTGCTGCATCCGACCTCGTTGCCCGGGCGCTTCGGCATTGGCGACCTGGGCGCTTCGGCTTATGAGTTCGTAAATTTTCTGGAAGAAACCGGACAGAGTTTGTGGCAGATATTGCCGCTCGGCCCCACAGGATACGGCGATTCGCCTTACTCGTGTCTGTCGGCCTTCGCGGGAAATCCGTTGCTGATCAATCTGGAGGCGTTGGTCGCCGACGGGTTGTTGGATCAGAGCAACCTCGATTCCGCGCCTGAATTTCCGCCATCTCCGCCATCTCCAATTGATTACGGGCGGGTGATCGAATTCAAAAGCGCGATGCTTAAGAAGGCTCATGCCAACTTCATCGGGAGAGCTTCGGATCAGGCGAAAGACGAATATCTGGCGTTCATAGGGCAGGCGGATTGGTGGTTGGAAGATTATGCGACCTACCGCGCGATCAAGGACGCGCACGAAGGCCGGGAGTGGACGAAATGGGATTCCTACCTGCGCGACCGCGAAGACAAGGCCATGCATTTTTTCCGCGAGAACAATGCGGTCGAAGTCAGCGCGCAAAAGTTCTACCAATTCATCTTTTTCAAGCAGTGGCTCAACCTCGCCCATTACGCCAACGAACATGGGGTCAGAATCATCGGGGACGCCCCGATCTTCGTCGCGCACGACAGCGCCGACGTCTGGGCCAACCGCCATCTGTTCCATCTCAATGATGAAGGCCTTCCTGCGCTGGTCGCTGGCGTCCCGCCGGATTATTTCAGCCAGACGGGCCAATTGTGGGGCAATCCGATTTACCGCTGGGACGTGATGAAAGAGAGCGGTTACCGCTGGTGGATAGAGCGACTCCGCCATGCGCTCTCCACGGTTGACGTCCTCCGACTCGATCATTTCCGCGGCTTTGAAAAATATTGGGCCGTCCCGGCGGCCGAAACTACGGCGGTCAACGGCTGGTGGGAGGAAGGGCCGGGCGCGGACTTTTTCGAGCATGTCAAAATGGCGTTCGACGGAGGCGATCTACCGATCATCGCCGAAGACCTCGGCTACATCACTCACGAGGTGATAGCTTTACGTGATCAGTTCGAACTTCCAGGAATGCAGGTCCTGCAATTCGCTTTCGGCACGGACCCGCAGGCCGACGCCTACAAGCCGTACAACTACGTCAAGAACAGCGTCGTCTACACCGGCACGCACGACAACGACACCACTGTCGGCTGGTTCACCGGCGAAGGCGCCGGCTTGAGCACGCGCAGCCACGACGAGGTGACGGGTGAACGCGACCTAGCTTTGAAGTACCTGGGCACGGACGGCCATGAGATCAACTGGGATTTCATCCGGCTGGCGCTCAGCTCGGTCGCCGACACCGCGATCATTCCTCTGCAAGACGTGTTAGGGTTTGGCAGCGAGGCCCGGATGAACGTGCCGGCCCGCGAAAGCGGCAACTGGGGCTGGCGCTATACCGCCGATCAATTGACGCCCGAAGTCCGGCGCCGCCTCGCCCAGATGACCGAGGTTTATGGCCGCAACCGCGCAAGAGTGGGACAGAAGGGTTAGCCACAGAGCCCACAGAGGACACAGAGGGGATTCAATGATTTCTCTGTGTTCTGCGGCGCCTGTGGCTATTCATCCATGTGCAGACTGCTGTAAAGTCTGTCCCACGGACTCGCCCTTACGCCTTCGATAAAAATAGATCGTCATCGCCAGCCAGAAGAATCCGAGGCAATAACCCCCAAACACGTCGCTCGCCCAGTGCGCGCCGAGGTAGACGCGCGAGAGGCCGACCAGACCTATCAAGGCGCCGAGAACGACGAGCAGCGCGGAGCGAAGCGGAGAAGGACGCATCAGCGTGTAGACGAGGTAGAACAAAAAACCGTAAAGCGCCATGTAGGATGTGACGTGGCCCGAGGGAAAGCTCCTGGTGGAGGAATGCGCGTAGACCTCGACCATGTCCGGCGTCGGGCGCGCGCGCCCGACAATGAATTTGATCGCGTTGGTCAAGAGCCAGATCGAGCCCAGGCTTATCAGCAGGCAAGCCGCTTCTATCTTGAGCCGGAATCGGAGTAACAGCGCGGCGACGCAAAGGGACACGACCCATTGGCGTCCTAGATATCCCGGCCACGAGATCGCGACCATCAGCCAATGAAAATAGGGGTTGTCGAATCGTTGAATGAATCGAGTGATCCGCAGGTCGCCGAAGATATAGACCATAACGGCAACCATCCCGGAGACCGCGCCGAACGCCAAAAGCGCGTTGATAGTGATTTTCCTCAAATGATTTTCCTTGGTCCTGACTCCCGCCTTTGTTCGGTACCGTACCGATTAGACGCCGACAGTATGTCTATGATAACGCCGGATAGGTCATTACGGTGGTTGTATGACCTCGGCGTCGTAAATCACATCGCCGCGCCGGATTAATCAAATTATGGAATGCGAAGCATAGCGCGGCTCTCACCCCCAACTGTGGACAGAAAAAACTGCGGAGCAAGTCATGTCTTCCCCCTGAAGGAGGGCAGAAAAACAAGAAGAAGTTTTTTTGCCTAAAACTCAGATAAAGACCAAATAAGGAGTATACGTGTATGAAGAAGTTCATTTTTGCTTTTTCCCTGGTTCTTTTCTTGACCTCTCTTGGACTGGCGGGCGCCACTGGCTATCAGTCAGACGCCTCGGCCCAAAAGGCCGCAAAGACGGTCAGCGGCGAAGTCCTGTCGGTCGATCCTGCCAAGAACGAATTGGTCGTCAAGGATGAGACTGGCAGCGAGGTTCGCATCATGGTAGGCAAAGCCACAAAGGTTACCAAAGCAGGCAAAGCCATCTCACTCGCTGACGTCAAACCCAGCGAGAAGGTGATCTGCGAAGCCGAAGAGGCAGCTGGCTCCTGGACGGCCAGATCGATCCGCGTGTCTTAATGAAGACTGATTAGTCAGCCTCTTTTCCTCCACAAAATGAATTTATGACGCCTGACTGGAGCCGGGGTCGCCCCGGCTCCAGTTATTTATTTATCGATCCCTTCGGCGGTCTGGATGAAGTCGGGATTCGGATTTATGATCAGGGGCCTGGAGGTTGATCCAATGAGAATAGTTATCGGTTCCGATCATGCAGGTTTTGAAATGAAGAAGACGGTCGTGAGGCGCCTGCTCAAAGTGGGAGAACTGGAAGTAGTGGACGTGGGCTCTTACAACACCGATCCCGTCGATTACCCCGATTACGCTGAGGCGGTCGGACTGGCCATTCAGGAGGGGCGAGCCGACCGCGGCATCATTATTTGCGGAAGCGGCGTCGGCGCGTCGGTGGCCGCCAACAAATTGCCCGGCGTCCGCGCGGGTTTGTGTCATGACACATATTCAGCTCGCCAGGGAGTGGAGCACGATGACATGAATGTCCTGGCGCTCGGCGCGCGGGTTATCGGTCCGGAATTGGCGCGCGACCTGGCCATCACGTTTGTGCGCGCGACGTTTTCGGGAGGAGAACGCCACCGCCGCAGGCTCGCCAAGATACAGGCTTTGGAAGCCCGCTAACCAATCAGGCTGGCCTGCAAATGAATTTCGACGCCCGCCAACGCCTGTGAGACGGGACAATTCTTCTTCGCAGTCTCGGCTTGCTCCTGAAAAGTCTTCTCGTCGATGTTCGGGACTTCGGCGTCGGTGCGCAGTTCGATCTTGCTGATCTTGAAGCCCGCATCGGTTTTGGTCAGGTGGACTCTGGCTTCAGTAGCTATGCGGTTCGGCGTGTAACCGGCGCGGCCAAGGCCCGCGGCCAGGGCCATTGAAAAGCAGCCGGCATGCGCCGCCCCGATCAGTTCTTCAGGGTTAGTCCCCACCCCCTCTTCAAAGCGCGATGAGAACGAGTACTGGCCTTCAAACGCCCCGCTCCCAAGCCTCATCTTCCCCTTACCCTGCTGCAAGCTTCCTTCCCAAACGGCATTGGCCGTGCGCGCTGGCATAATTCCTCCTGGCGTTAACGTGTATATTTCAATTACGGGGAGTGAACGGCCAATAGCTTACGAAACGATCTGTGGAGGCGCAAGCCGGCGAACTTTTTCTGCGACCATTTCACGATTCCTGTCACTAACTCCAATCAGGTCGCGCTCCCAGGCATTTTGCCCAACCATTTTCTGAGGAGAAAAGTATGGAAACATTTTGGCAGGACCTCAGGTTCGGCTTTCGTCAATTGCTAAGCAAACCCGGCTTCGCGGCGATTGCGACGCTGTCGCTGGCGCTGGGAATAGGCGCTAACACGGCCATTTTCAGTCTGGTGGACGCGGTGTTGCTCAGGCCGCTGCCGTTCCACGACCCGGATCGGCTGGTTATGGTGTGGGAGGACGCGGCCAAAATCGGTTTCCCCCGCAACACGCCGGCGCCGGCGAATTACGTCGACTGGAAGGCGCAGAACCGGGTCTTCGAGGACATGGCCGCGATCAACTGGCGGAGTTTCAACCTGACGGATGAGGGCGAGCCGGAGAAGGTCGAGGCGCAGGCCGTGACCGCAAACTTCTTCCCGCTGCTCGGCGTCAAGCCGGATCTGGGGCGCGTCTTCAACGCGGAGGAAGATCAGCCGGGGCGGAACAACGTGGTGGTGATCAGCTACGGCCTCTGGCAGCGGCGGTTCGGCGGCGATCCGGCGCTGATAGGGAAAGAGATTCTGCTGGACGGGCAGAAGCATACGGTCATCGGCGTGGCGCCGGCGGGCTTTCAGTTTCTGTCGAAAGAGGTGAGCCTCTGGGTCCCGGCGGCTTTCAGCCCGCAAGAACTGGCCAATCGCGGCAGCCATTACCTGACGGTGGTGGCGCGGATGAAACCGGGAGTGACTCTTCGGGAGGCGCGCGCCGACGTCGCCGCAATTACGCAGCGCATCAACCGCGATCAACCGACCTGGCATGGCTTCGAACTCGGCTCCGTCGTCATTTCGCTGCGCGAACAACTGGCGGGAGACGTGCGCCCGGCGTTGATCGTGCTGTTGGTGGCGGTCGGGTTTGTATTGCTAATCGCGTGCGCGAACATTGCGAACCTGCTGTTGGCGCGCGGCGCGTCGCGCTTCAGAGAAATCGCCGTGCGTACCGCGCTGGGCGCGGGACGCAGACGCATTTTGCGACAGTTGTTGACCGAGAGCGTGTTGCTGGCCGTCGCGGGCGGCCTTGCGGGGTTGCTCTTCGCGTGGTCGAGCTTCTCATTCCTCAAGCAGATCATTCCCGATAACATGGCGCTGAACACGGGCGTGAGAATTGACGCCAGAATCTTCGGCTTCACACTGATGCTTTCTCTCCTAACAGGGATCGTCTTCGGACTCGCGCCCGCGCTCCAGGCCGCGAAGATAGATCTGAACGAGGCGTTGAAGCAGAGCGGCGGGCGCACGGGAATGGGCGTCGGGCATCGACGACTGCGAGGCGCGCTGGTCGTCATCGAGATCGCGCTGGCATTTGTCTTGCTGGTCGGCGCGGGGCTGCTGGTCCGCGCCTTTCTACGGTTGCGGGCGCTGGACATCGGCGTCAACGCCGAAAACGTGCTGACACTCAGGACGATGCTCCCGCGCAATAAGTACGGCGAACTGCCGAAACGGGACGCTTTTTATCGGCAGACGCTGGAGCGCGTGCGCGCGCTGCCCGGCGTCGTTTCGGCCGGCTACACGACCGCCATGCCGTTGACCTGGAAGGGGGGGACCAACGGATTCGTCATTGAAGGGCGCGATCAGGGGCCGGGACAGGACGCGCAAAGCCGGCAGATCAGTACAGGCTACATGGAGACGATGGGCGTCAAACTTCGGCAGGGGCGATTTTTCGGCGACCATGATGACGCTCAGTCGCAGCCGGTCGCCGTAATCAACGAAACGATGGCGCGCCAGTTCTGGGCCGGCGAAAACGCGCTCGGCAAACGTTTCAAGCTCGGCTCTGTAGATTCGCAAAATCCCTGGGTCACGGTCGTCGGCGTCGTCGGCGACGTAAAGGAGATGGGGTTGGAAGCGCCTACCAAGGCCGAAATGTTCTTCCCGTATCAGCAACTCCCTCGGATGCTTTGGAACATGCCTCGTGACCTGGCCGTGCGCGCTACAGACGATCCGATGAGCGTCGCGGCGGCCGTACGACAGGCAGTGTGGTCTGTAGATCGTAATCAGCCGGTCTCGAACATCAGAACGATGAATGAAATCCTGGCGGAAGAGGTCGCGCAGCGCCGCATCGGGATGACGCTGCTGACGGCGTTCGCGGCGCTTGCGCTCGCGCTGGCCAGCCTTGGCATCTACGGCGTGCTCTCCTACTCAGTGGCGCAGCGCACGCAGGAGATCGGCGTTCGTATGGCGCTCGGCGCGGGCCGTAAGGACGTGTTGCGGATGGCGCTGGCGGACGGGATGCGGCTCGCGGCGGCGGGCGTCGCCATCGGGCTGGGAGCGTCGTTCGCTCTGACGTGGCTGATGGCGGGCTTGCTCTTTGGAGTGAGCGCCAACGACCCGCTCACTTTGGGGGGCGTGGCGCTGCTGCTGATTACCGTTGCGCTGATGGCCTGCTTCATTCCGGCTCGGCGGGCGACGCGAGTAGACCCGATGGTAGCGCTTCGATGCGAGTAGGCGCCAGGTGTCAGGCTCCAGGTTTCAGGTTTCAGCCGTTTGTGGCGACTGAACAACACCTGACGCCTGTCTTGTCCTGTTTTGAATTTTCGCATTCTCGCGCCAACCGAATCGCGTATTGCATGTCTAGATGGACAACACCTGAGGTCCGGTTGTCTCGACTCTGAATATTGGAGGGCGAATTGATTCAAGACTTGCGTTTTGGCGTGCGAATGTTGTGTAAAAGCCCCGGCTTCACGCTGGTCGCCGTCCTGACCCTGGCGATCGGCATCGGCGCGAACACGGCGATTTTCAGCGTGATTAACTCGGCGCTGATTAAGCCGTTGCCCTATCCCGGCGCTGAGCGGATCATGAACGTATGGGAAATGAGGCCGAATGGCGGGAGGAATGGCGTCTCCGGCGGCGCTTTCAAGGACTGGCGCGCGCATAGCGCTAAATTTACCCATCTCGCTCTCATCAAGGATGTGCGCCTGAACCTCACCGGAACCGGCGCGCCGGAACATCTCTCCGGTTTGCAGGTCACCACTGAATTTCTTTCTGCGCTGGGAGTCACTCCTATGTTGGGACGTGGCTTTGTCGCCAACGAAGACGCGATTGGCGGTAACAATCGAGTCATCGTCCTGGCGCATCAATTCTGGCAGCGGCGCTACGGAGGAGACGCGGGAGTGATCGGTCAGACCGTCTCGCTGAACCAGATTCCTTACACGGTCATCGGCGCGCTGCCTCCCGGCGCGCTGCTGAATGACGAGACCATGTTTCTCATACCGTTCATCATTGATGTTGATTCCGATACGGTGAGGTGGTCGCGCGGCTACCACTGCTGCGGAGTGATAGGGCGCGTCGCGCAGGGCGTTATTGCATCCGAGGCGCAAGCGGAGTTGCGGGACGTTAAACAACGACTCGCAGCGGAATATCCACCTTCCAAAAAAGACTGGAGCGTGTCCGTCGCCCCACTGCAAGAGGATTTGACCGGCGACGTCCGGCCTACTCTCAGAGTGCTGCTGGCGACAGTGGGCCTGGTGCTGTTAATCGCCTGCGCGAATGTCTCCAATCTGCTGCTGGCGCGGGGCAACGCCCGCGCCAGAGAAATGGCTATCCGCGCCGCGCTGGGCGCCCGCTCCGGGCGGATCATCCGCCAATTGCTCAGCGAGAGTTTGTTGCTCGCCTTGATAGGCTGCGCTGTGGGGCTGCTGCTGGCGGCCCTCGGCGTCAAACTGCTGACAAACATGGTCACAGGTTTGATTCCTCAGGCGCTGCATCCTGAGCTGGATATCAACGTCCTCGCGTTTTCGCTCGTGGTCGCATTCGGTTGCGGGCTGCTGTTCGGACTGCTCCCTGCCATTCGCGCGAGCAAGCCGGACTTGAATCACACCCTGAAGGAGACGGAACGGGGCGCGGTGTCCGGTTCGAGGAGGCGTTCACAGTCCTTACTTGTCGTCTCGGAATTCGCGATCACACTGATCTTGCTGATCGGCGCCGGTTTGTTCCTGCGTAGTTTTGTTCGGCTGTTAAATACAGACCCCGGTTTCAATACGCAACGGGCGCTGGCCTTCGACCTGTCATTTTCCAAGACGAAGTATCCTAAAGCGGAAGACCAACAACGCTTCCTCAAAGAACTGAACGAGCGGATTGCCGCCTTGCCCGGCGTTGAAGCGGTGGGCGCGGCGACCACATTGCCGCTGAGTAATCGCGCTAGGGGTGGAAGCGTCAGCCGGGCCGACAACCCTTCGCCTAACTCTTACGGCGTCAATGACGATTTTGTGAGTGGCGATTATTTTGCGGCGCTGGGCATCAATCTGCTGCGCGGACGCCTGATCACGGAAGCCGACAACCTGCCGACAGCGCCGCGCGTGCTGGTGATTGACGCGAAGGTCGCGCGCGATCTCTACCCTGATGAAGATCCGATCGGTAAAACTCTCAATTATGCGGAAAAGTCCTGGGAGATTGTGGGTGTAGTCGCGCCCATCCGCCATGCCGGCCTGAATTTCAATCCGGATCCCAGAATTTACGGCCCGCGCGCGCATTTTTCCTACCCGACGGCCGGGATGGCGCTACGTTCTTCGGCGGCGCCCACCGCGCTTGTCGAAAGAGTCAGGAAAACCATTCTCGAAGCCGATCCCGATCAACCCATCGCCAACGTTCGAACGCTCGAAGAAGCGGTTCATAGGTCGTTGGCCAGGCAGCGTACGACGCTAATCCTGCTGGGCCTGTTTGCCGTGGCCGCTATCAGCCTCGCCTGCATTGGCATTTACGGCGTGATGTCCTATGCCATTGGGCAGCGCGCCCGCGAACTCAGCATTCGCCTCGCCCTGGGCGCGCAACGGCGAGAGATCGTCAGGCTGGTCCTGGTGGGTGGCATGAAGCCGGCGCTCGTTGGCATTGTGATAGGGCTGGCGGCGGCATTCGCGCTGTCACGTCTGGTTGAGAAACTGTTATTCGAGGTCAAAACGCATGACCCATTGGTCTTCATCGCTTCCGTGTGCCTGCTCGCAATAGTGGCGGCGCTCTCCGTCTATCTGCCAGCGCGCCGCGCGGCGCGGCTTGACCCGATAGTGGCGTTGCGCGCCGAGTAGAAGTTGCAAACCCTCGGAAACGACAGCCCGCTCGTTGATCTATATAAAGTCTCTCCGGAGATTGCCCAAGCCAATGCCCTGATTAATGACGTGCGAACAAATGGCGGCGGCGGCATTGGCTGGAACATTCTATATGCCCTGGGCGCCAAGATCTGGATTTTGCAAGGCGCCGACCGGATCAGTACCGCGAGAGGTAGCGAGCGGCCGTTAACGAAGTCTCCGCTCGCTACCTCTCGCGGTACTGACTCGTCGCCTCAATCCAGATCTTGGCGCCCCCAATATATAGGCTGTTTGACCGACATTCCGTTCAAAACTCTGAATTGGCAGATGCGGGAGTCTCGCCCTCCCGCCGTGTCCGCATTCGGGAATCGTCAATCCCGAATGCGGACGGTGGCTTGTTAACAAACCTCCAGACTCCTCACGCAACTCGTTTATTCTCAGTCCATTCTTTTATGAAACGAGTTGGCACGGCGATTGGTTATCAGAAGGGCAATCGGACGTGTGTCCCAGATCGCCGAAGAGAGAATTTATGCAAACACTCTGGCAAGACCTGCGCTACGGCGCGCGGATGTTGATGAAGAACCCCGGTTTCACGTTGGTGGCGGTGATCACTCTGGCGCTCGGCGTCGGCGCGAACACGGCGATCTTCACGGTGATCAATGCGGCGTTGTTACGGCCATTGCCATATGAGGACGCGGAGCGACTGGTGGTCGTCGCCACGACAATGCGCCGCGACACGGTCGAGGTTCGTAGCGTGTCATACCCGGACTTCGTTGATTGGCGGGATCAGAACACCGTCTTCGAGTGGATTGCGGCGCGAACTTCAACATCCTTCACTTTGACCGGCGGCGCCGAGCCAGAACGCGTGAATGGCGAACTGGTATCGGCGGATTATTTCCCATTGCTCCGCGCGCGAGCGGCGATGGGCAGGACATTTCTTCCTGAAGAGGACCGCACGCCCGACACGCATCGTGTGGCGCTGGTGGGCTATGGTTTGTGGCATCGGCGTTTCGGAGGCGCCTCTGCGCTCATCGGCCGGACGATTCAACTGAACGATGCCGATTACACCGTGGTCGGTGTCATGCCGGAGGGTTTTCGCGGCGTCTCGGATGACGCCGAGATTTGGCTACCGATGATGATGGTCTCGTCGATCAGGCCCGC
>Ga0154003_1000703_pt1 | contig 10622 bp, 2 predicted proteins | sample TSFL087MetaG_FD_104679 | JGI IMG/M metagenome (GOLD analysis project Ga0154003, IMG submission 104679) | Attine ant fungus gardens microbial communities from Florida, USA - TSFL087 MetaG | ecosystem: Host-associated > Fungi > Mycelium > Unclassified | place: USA: Florida, Lake Talquin State...
AGGTTCGAAGCGGAAGGGGGCGAGCCGGCGCAGGTGATAGAGGCCTGGGAGCCTCGGAGATTGGAGGTCACAGACCTGACGAGCCTGACTCCGGAAGAGAGAGAGGCGGAGGTCAGCCGGAGAACGAGAGAAGAAGCGGAGACGGGATTCGATCTGAGTCGGGGCCCCCTGTTCAGGGTGAAGGTCTTGAAGTTGGAGGAGGCGGAGCATGTGTTGCTCTACACCATGAGCCACATCGTGAGCGATGGATGGTCGACGGGAATCCTGGTCAGTGAAGTCGAGGCGCTCTACCGGGCATTCAGCCTGGGAGAAGAGTCGTCGCTAGAGGAGTTGCCGATCCAGTATGCGGATTACGCGATCTGGCAAAGATCGTGGCTTCAGGGCGAAGTGTTGGAGAATCAACTCGCTTATTGGAGACGACAACTCGCCGGACAACTGCCTGCGCTGGAATTACCGATTGACCGGCCTCGTCCAGCAAGGCAAACCTACCCTGGGGCTCAACACTGGCGATTACTGCCAACCGAACTATCAGATTCATTGAAGGCGCTCAGCCTCAAGCGGCATTGCACGCTGTTTATGACGCTTATGGCTGCCTTCAAAACCCTTTTGTATTATCTGGCAGGGCAGACTGATATCTGTGTCGGTACGGATATCGCTAATCGCCACCGCGCGGAGACAGAAAGACTGATCGGGTTCTTTATCAACCAACTGGTGCTGCGTACGCAACTGGCGCCAAACTCGAATTTTGAAGAACTGTTGAGGAGGGTGAGAGAGGTCACACTGGAAGCGTATGGGCGCCAGGATCTGCCGTTTGAAAAACTGGTAGAGGCGCTGAATCCTGACCGCGACGAGCGCCGTACCCCACTCTTTCAAGTAAAGATGACGCTTCAGAATGCTTCGACCGAAGAGTTAATCCTTCCCGGCTTGACGCTCAGCCAGATAGGGACCGGAATCGTTACTGCAAAATTGGATATGTTATTGGATCTAACTGACACCGAGCGCGGTCTTAGCGCATCTCTACAATACAACGCCGACCTGTTTGAAGAGCATACGCCCATGCGCATCCTCAAGCGATTCCACACATTACTCGAGCAAATTGTGGAACGGCCGGAGGCGAAGCTACAGGAGTTGGTTGAATCGCTCATCGATGAGGACAAGCGCGAACACCTCGAGCAAAAAAGCGAACTTGAGAGCGTCCGTCTGAAAAAGCTCAAAAATATCAAGAGGCGGACCATCCGCGAAACACATGCGGTGACCGATCAATGAAAAAAAATGATGTGTTGAGCATGTCGGAAAAAATGCGTCCGGGCGCCATTAGACGTAAGCCCCTCAGCGTGTCGCAGAGTGGATTGGTCACGGCTGAGCCCCAGAAAGGCGCAGACCTTCCACTGGTGATGCGTCCGTCAGTCGCGGGGGTGGATGTAGTGACCTGGGCGCTGAAACACCGTGAACTGATACAGGGGCGCCTGCTGAAGCATGGCGGGATACTTTTCAGAAATTTCGACGTTTCATCGCCGGAAGTATTCGAGCAATTCGCCGTGGCTTGTTCAGCCGAGTTGTTAGAATACAAGGAGCGCTCGTCGCCTCGCACGCGGGTCAACAATAATATCTATACTTCAACTGATTACCCGGCCAGCCAGAGCATCTTTTTCCACAACGAGAATTCGTATCAGCGCGCCTGGCCGATGAAGATCTTCTTCTTTTGTGTGACGCCATCGACCCAGGGTGGAGAGACGCCGATTGTTGACTGCCGCAAAGTCTTCGAACGTATCGATCGGGAGATCAGGCGACGTTTCATCGAAAAAGGCTGGATGTTGGTCAGGAACTTCGGCAATGGGCTATCACTCACCTGGCAATCCGTGTTTCAGACCGAGGATAAAATTGCAGTTGAGGATTACTGCCGCCAGGCGGGCATTGAAACCGAATGGCGAGGAGATCGACTGCGGACGAGGCAGGCGCGTCGGGCAGTGGCGCAGCATCCCACGACTGGCGAAATGGTCTGGTTCAATCATGCCGCATTCTTTCACGTCTCAACGCTCGAAACATCGGCGCGCGAAGTCTTGCTGGCCGGGTTGAAAGAAGAAGACTTGCCAAACAATACCTATTACGGCGACGGCTCGCCGATAGAGCTTTCCGTCATCGAGGAGATACGCGAGGCGTACCGAAAAGAGGCGGTCAGCTTCGCCTGGCAGGAAGGCGACATCTTAATGCTCGACAATATGTTGTCCGCCCATGGGCGCAATCCTTACGTCGGCCCGCGAAAAATTCTGGTGGCCATGTCTGAGCCGTTCGGCCCCCCCACGGCGCCAATTCGGTGAGAAGGAAACAGAGATGCAAGCGGAAGCGCTAGAAGGCCATCGGCTTTCACCGCAGCAGAGACATCTGTGGATGTTACTGCGACACGGGCGGAATGAGTCGTACCAGACGAAGTGCGCCGTGGCGATCAAAGGCCGCCTTGAGAGCCGCCATCTCAAAGCCGCGGCGCAAAGAGTCATCGCCCGTCATGAAATTCTGCGCACAACCTTTCAGCGCTTGCCCAAGATGATCATTCCGATGCAGGTCATCGAGGAGACCGGCGCCGCCTTTTGGCAAGAAGATAATATGAGCGGGCTGGATGAGCGAGACTCGTTGATTGAGACATTTTTTCACGAGGCTTCCGGTCCTTTTGATTATGAGCAGGGCCCCCTTCTCCACTTCCGTCTGATCGAGCGGGCAGAAAAGGATTACATCCTGATCCTGCGCCTTCCGGCAATCTGCGCCGATTCCGTGAGTCTACGAAACCTAGTCGGCGAACTCTGCCGCGGTTATGTCGCGGTCATTCGCGGAGAGAAGTTGAATGGCGCCGTGGCGCAATACGCCGACCTCGCCGAGTGGCAGAATGAATTGATCGAGTCCGAAGAGACGCGCGCCGGGAGAGAGTACTGGCGCAACCAAACTCTTCAGCGCCAGCCCATGCCTCAACTTGCATTCGAAGGAGGCCCGGCGATTGACACGATCTTTGAGCCTCGCCTCGATGAACTGGTCATTGCGGCGCCATTGACCGCTCGGATCGAATCCTTCGCTCGAAGCCAGGAAACGTCGCTGGGACAGGTTCTGCTGGCCTGTTGGCAAATCCTGCTCTGGCGGTATACGGGACGTTCGGAGGTCGAGGTCGGAGCCGTCTTCGATGGTCGTCGCGCCACGGAGATCGAGGGCGCGTTGGGGTTGTTCGCGAAGTACTTGCCCGTCACTTGTCATCTGGAAGAAGGATTACAGTTTAGTGATCTAATCGAAGAACTGGACCGGCGCTTCCGAACTGTGCAAGAGTGGCAGGAATATTTTTCATGGGAACAGATCCCCGGATCGCCGGAGAATGCGCCGGGAGCATCTTACCTCCCGTTCTGTTTCGAGCCGGAGCCGGAGCCTGCAAATTTCTCGGCGGGCGGAATCTCATTTACGATTTTCAAACAATATGCATGTATCGACTGTTTTAAAATCAAGCTCTCTTACGCGCGGAGAACGGATGGGCTGACCATAGAATTCCACTACAACGCCGAATTGTTTCGCCCGGCCGACATTCGATCTCTCATCGGTCACTTTCATACCCTGCTGGAAAACGCCGCCACCAATCCACTCGCGAAAATCGGCGCCTTGATAATGCTCACCGACGCCGAACGCCAACAACTTCTCGTCGAATACAATTCGACGAAGAGCGAATGGCTGGGAGAGAAATTCGCCCACGAACTGATCTCGGAGCAGGCGCATCGCAGTCCGGAAGCAGTTGCCGTCATCTATGGGGAGGAGTGGTTAACTTATTGCGAGTTGAATGACCGGGCGATCAGGCTCGCCAACTATTTGCAGATCTCGGGAGTCGGACCGGAGGTGGTGGTCGGACTCTGTATGGAACGCTCGCTCGATCTCGTCGTCAGCTTGCTGGCTATCCTCAAGGCCGGAGGGGCGTACCTGCCGCTGGACCCTTCATATCCGCAAGCGCGTCTCTCTTTTATGCTCGAAGACGCCGGCTGCAATGCGCTGCTAACACAGACTCATCTGCGCCCGAGGTTATCCCAGGTGGGGCATGCGCAGGTCATAGAGGTTGACGCCCAATGGGATTTCATCGCTCAGACCCCGGCGCACGAATGCGAGCCGCTGTTGTCGCCGGACAATCTCGCCTACGTCATTTATACGTCAGGCTCGACCGGCAGGCCGAAGGGGGTCATGCTGCGCCACAGGTCGCTCGGGAATTATTTGCTGTGGGCTATCGATCATTATCCGCTGAGGGCCGGCTGTGGCGCCCCGGTTCACTCGTCGCTCAGCTTCGACCTGACGATTACGTCGCTTTTCACCCCTTTGCTGGTTGGCGGCTACGTTCATCTGTTACCAATCGAAAATGAAATTGAGGCGCTGGCCGCGGTATTGAACGAGCGCCGCGGATACGGTTTGGTCAAACTTACTCCGGCGCATCTGCAATTGCTCGTCGAACTCTTGAAAGACATTGATCTCGGCGGCGCTGCGCACTCGCTTGTGATCGGTGGGGAAAATCTGCCGGCGCAGACCGTCGGATGGTGGCGGGAACGAGCGGCTCAAACCAGACTCTTTAACGAGTATGGGCCGACAGAGAGTGTGGTCGGCTGCTGCGTCTATGAAGCCGGATCACACCCGGAGGCGGAAGGAGGACGGTCCGTCGTTCCCATCGGACGCCCAATTGCCAATACCGGCCTCTACATTCTCGACAGACGGCGACAGCTCAGCCCAAAGGGAGCGGTTGGCGAACTATGCGTCGGTGGCGAAGGGCTGGCGCGCGGTTATCTCAATCATCCTGAATTGACAGCCGAAAGTTTTGTGCCCTCACTCTACTCTGAGGAAACGGGCGCGCGCCTGTATCGGACGGGGGATCTGGCGCGCCATCTTCGCGACGGACAGATCGAGTGTCTCGGTCGCATGGATGAGCAGGTGAAGATTCGAGGTTATCGGGTCGAGTTGGGCGAGATTGAAGCGCTACTGAGAGATCATCCGGCGGTCCGCGAAGCGGTGGTAGTGGCGCGTGAAGACAGCTCAGGGGCAAAAGTGTTGGTTGCATACTACACCGTGGTGGAGGAGTTGGGGACAGGAGCCCTGGTCGGCGCCGAAGTGTTGCGGCGGCATCTGACGACGGTACTGCCGGAGCACATGGCGCCGGCTGCGTATGTGATGTTGGAGGCGCTGCCGCTGACCTCCAACGGTAAATTGGACCGCCGGGCGTTGCCTGCGCCCGACGGGAATGCTTATGTGGCCCGCGAGTATGTGGCCCCGGTGGGCGAGATCGAAATTGCGCTGGCGCGGATCTGGGCCGACCTGCTTCGGTTGGAACGGGTAGGCCGCCACGACAACTTCTTCGCGTTGGGTGGCCATTCGCTGCTGACCGTGATCCTGATCGAGCGGATGCGTAGTGAAGGACTACACGCCGATGTGCGCTCGTTTTTTGCCAGCCCCACACTGGCCGCGTTGGCAGCTACAGTGGGTGGCGAGAGCCGACTGGTTGAGGCCCCACCGAACCGCATTCCGCCCGGATGTCGGGCCATTACTCCAGAGATGCTGCCGCTGGCGCAACTGAGCGCCACCGAGATAGAGCGCATTGTAAGTAACGTCCACGGCGGCGCCGCCAATGTGCAGGACATCTATCCGCTGGCGCCGCTGCAGGAAGGCATTCTGTTCCACTACTTGCTGGAGACAGAGGGCGATCCATACTTGGGGCGCGGCCTGTACCGCTTTGATACCCGCAGCCGGATGGAAGGTTTTTTGCAGGCGCTGCAAGCCGTGATCGACCGGCATGACATCCTGCGTACCGCGGTGCAGTGGGAAGGTCTGTCGGAGCCGGCGCAAGTGGTGTGGCGCCGGGCGCAGTTGATCATAGAGGAGATCAACTGCGACCCTGCGGCGGGCGATGTCGGCGAACAATTGCGAGCCCGCTTCGATCCGCGGCATTACCGGCTCGACATCAGTCAGGCGCCGATGATGCGGGCGTGCATCGCCCCCGCCGGGCATGACGAGGGCGAGCTTAAAGATCAGTGGGTGATGCTACTGCTATTTCAACACCTATCGATCGATCACGTCACGACGGAAATCTTGCTGGAGGAAATCCAGGCGCATCTGCTGGGTCGAGCCGATCAGTTGCCGGCGCCGCTGCCGTTCCGCAATTTTGTGGCGCAGGCGCGGCTGGGAGTGAGCCGGGAAGAGCACGAAAGGTTCTTCCGGGCGATGCTGGGCGCCGTGGATGAGCCGACGGCGCCATATGGGTTGATCGATGTTCAGGGCGACGGATCGGGCATCAGGGAAGCGCGGCGCGAAGTCGATGCAGGGCTGGCCGGCCGCCTGCGGCAGACATCGAGGGCGCTGGGGGTAAGCGCGGCGAGTCTGTGTCACCTGGCGTGCGCGCTGGTACTGGGGCGGGTGTCCGGACGAGACGACGTGGTATTCGGCACGGTCTTGTTCGGGCGCATGCAAAGTGGCGACGGTTCTGACCGCGCGCCGGGCATGTTCATAAACACCTTGCCAGTGCGGATCCGGGCCGGCGAAGAGAGCGTGCGGGACGGCGTTCGGCAGATCCATTCGTTACTGACACAGTTGCTGAGGCATGAGCATGCCCCACTGGCGCTGGCGCAGCGCTGCAGCGCGGTGGCCGCGCCCACGCCGCTCTTCAGCGCGTTCTTCAACTATCGCCACAACCGGACGGCCGATGTCCCTGCCGACGCCCTCGCGGAGACGCTTAAGGCTTGGGAAGGGATCGAGTTCCTCGCCGTCGAGCAACAGACAAATTACCCATTCAGTTTGAGTGTGGATGATTGGGGCGAGAGCTTCACCCTAGGCGCAAAGGCGCAATCGCCGATCGATCCCGATCGCATCTGCGCATACATGCGCGCTGCCTTGGAGCAGGTGGTGGCGGCGCTGGGGCATGCGCCCGCGACTCCGATGCGCAACCTGGACATCCTGCCCGCCTCGGAACGGCGCCAATTGCTGGTGGAATGGAACGCCACCGAGGCTGAATATTCGCGCGATCGATGCGTCCACGAACTATTCGCGGAGCGGGCGGAGCGGGCTTCTGAGCAGATCGCGTTGATGTGTGAGGGGCAATGGGTGAGCTACGGAGAACTGGACCGGCGGGCGAATCAGCTGGCGCATTACCTGCAAAGGCTGGGAGTGAGGCCGGAAGTGGTGGTCGGAGTGTGTTTGGAGCGGTCAGTGGAGATGGTGGCGGCATTGCTGGGAGCGCTCAAGGCCGGCGGGGCCTATCTGCCTCTGGACCCGGAGTCCCCGGTGGGGAGGTTGGGCTATGTGCTGGAAGATGCCGGGGTGGGAGTGGTGCTGACCCAGCGGAAGTTGCAGGAGCGTCTACAGGCATTCAGGGGACAGACAGTCTGTGTGGATGAAGGGTGGGAGAGGATCAATGAGGAGAGCGATAGAGAGCCCGAAAGTGGGATGGAGGCGGAGAACCTAGCCTACGTGATCTATACGTCGGGATCGACGGGCCGGCCGAAAGGAGTCATGGTTCGGCATCGGAGCCTGGTCAATTACTCACAGGATATCTGCCGGCGGTTGGGGCTGGGAGAAGGCGGAGAGGGCCAATCGTTGCAGTTTGCGACGGTCTCGACGATCGCCGCGGATTTAGGCAACACCTGCATCTATCCGTCGCTCCTGAGCGGGGGATGTCTGCACATCTTGAGTTACGAGGTAGCGACCAATGGGATGCGCTATGAGGAGTATCTGAGGCGTGATCCGATCGATGTGCTGAAGATCGTGCCGTCGCACCTGAACGCGTTGCTGGGTACGCAGAGCGAGGGGGGGAAGACGCTGCCGTCCAGGTATCTGATCCTGGGAGGAGAGGCGCTGTCCCACGAGTTGGTAGAGCGGATTAAGGGGCGAGGCGAGGGCTGTGAGGTGATCAATCATTATGGGCCGACGGAGACGACGATCGGATCGCTGATGGCGAAGGCGCCCGAGACGGAAGAGGCGTGGAGAAGCGCGACGGCGCCGATCGGACGGCCGATAGCGAATACGGCGAGCTACATCCTGGATCGAAAATCGAACCCGGCGCCCGTGGGAGTGAGAGGAGAGTTGCACATCTCAGGAGAAGGAGTGGCGAGAGGCTATTTAAGGAGGCCGGATCTGACGGCGGAGAGATTCACCCCGAACCCGTTCAGTCGAGAGGGAGGGGAGAGGGTGTACCGGACAGGGGATGAGTGCAGGTATTTATCAGATGGGAAGATCGAGTTTCTCGGACGAGCGGATGATCAGGTAAAGATACGCGGATATCGCGTCGAGTTGGGAGAAATCCAAGCAGTGCTGGATGAGCACCGAAGTGTAAGGCAGAGCGTGGTAGTAGTTAGAGAGGATGAGAGAGGAAATAAGCGACTGATTGGGTATGTGGTGGGAGAAGAAGACGCGACGCCCGCGGAACTGAAGAGGCATGTTCGAGAGAGACTGCCCGCGTATATGGCGCCGGAGGATATTCTGGCGCTGAAAGAGATGCCTGTTACGGCGAACGGGAAGATAGACCGGAAGAGGTTGCCGGCGCCGGAAAGCGCGGGCAGACGTCCGGGGAGGGAGTATGTTGGCCCGCGGACGCCGGTCGAGGAAATACTGGTTGAGATCTTTGAAGAGGTATTGAATCTGGACCGGGTGGGGATCCACGACGATTTCTTCGAGATCGGAGGCCATTCGTTATTAGCCATCCGAGTGATCTCGCGAGTAAGGAGTACGTTTGATGTGGAGATAGGCATCAGGAACGTGTTCGACGCGACGACTGCCGCAAAGTTAGCCGAGATCCTCATCGCGCAGGAGCCGATGCCGGGGCAGACGGAAAAGATCGCCATGATTCTTAAGAGGCTCGACAGCATGACGGACGAAGATATGATCGCGGAACTTGCCGCCATAGAAAAAGCTCGCCCACAGGACGGAGAATTGAAGGAGGCAATTCAATGAGAGGTTCTAAGGGTCGCCAAGATAAGAGAGGCTCTTTATCAGTCAAACGTGAACTGCTGGCTTCCTTACTCTCTCGAGAAGGCATAGAGCTTTCGCAAAGAATCTCTAAGAGGAAGACGTCTGGGACTGCCCCGCTCTCGTTCGCGCAGCAGAGATTGTGGTTTCTAGACCAGTTGAATCCGGGTAGCGCGCTCTACAACTGCCCGAGGGTAGTTAGGCTGGAGGGGAGATTGGACCTCGATGCGCTGGAGCGGGCGATCAATGAGATCGTCAGAAGACACGAGGTGTTGAGGACCAGGTTCGAAGTGGAAGCCGGCGAGCCGGCGCAGGTGATCGACGCCTGGGAGCCACAGAGGCTGGAGGTTGTCGATTTGACGAGCTTGCCGCATGAAGAGATAGCGGAAGAAGTCGGACGGAGAGCGAGGGAGGAGGCGAGAACAGGATTCGATCTGAGCCGGGGGCCGTTGCTGAGAATCAAGGTCTTGAGGCTGGAAGAGGATGATCACGTGTTGCTCTATACCTTGCACCATATCGTGAGCGACGAGTGGTCGACGGGAATTCTGATTAGAGAAGTCGGAGCGTTCTACCGTGCATGCGGCATGGGCGGCGCGGGAGAGAAGTCGCCGCTGCCGGACCTGGAGATCCAGTACGCCGATTTCGCTGTCTGGCAGAGAGCGTATTTGACTGGAGAGGCGTTGAAAAACGAGGTCGGATACTGGGAGGAACGACTTAAAGGCGCCGCGGCGCTGGAACTGCCGACCGACCGGCCGAGACCGGCGAAGCCCAGCTTTCGAGGGGGCATGGAGAGGCTAGAGCTGAGCCGTCCAGTTCGCGAAGGTCTGGGAATGCTCAGTCAGCAGGAAGAAGTAACCCTCTTTATGGCGCTGATGGCTGCCTTCAAGGTGGTCTTGATGAGGTACAGCGGACAGGAGGATGTCAGCGTCGGAACCGTAATCGCAAACCGCAGCAGGAAAGAAGTGGAAGGACTGATCGGATTCTTTCTCAACACACTGGTCATGAGGACGGACCTCTCAGGGAATCCGAGATTCAGGGAACTGCTCAGGAGAGAGCGAGAGGTGGCGCTGGGGGCGTATGCGCATCAGGAATTGCCGTTCGAGAAGCTGGTGGAGGAACTCAACCCTGAGCGTGACTTGAGCCGGAATCCATTGTTTCAGGTGATGATGACGCTCGATAACACTGAGACAGAGAGGTTTGAGATTGAAGGACTGAAGCTGGGAGGCGTAGAAAACAAGAGAATAGGCGAAGAGGAGATGGTGGAGGAGATAAGGACGGGGACGGCCAAATTCGACCTGGAGCTATTGTTGATGGCGACAAAGGAAGGGATTGCAGGCGTTATGGAATATAGCCGAGATCTCTTCGAGGAAGAAACGATCAGGTGGATGGCGAGGCATTATGAGAAGGTAGTGGAGGAAGTAGTAAGAGACCCGGAACAGACGATCAGAGAGATCGAGCTGGTAAGCGGAACCGAACGCGATCAGATTTTGATCAATTGGAATCAGACGGCGCGGGCATATCCGAGAGATCGGTCGATCCACGAGCTTTTCGAGGAGCAGGCGGAGAGGACACCCGAGGCGGTGGCCGTCGTCTTCGGAGATCAGAGACTGACCTATCGAGAACTCAATGCGCGAGCCAATCGGATGGCGAGAGCGCTGGTCGCGCATGGA
>Ga0154003_1000704_pt1 | contig 10620 bp, 10 predicted proteins | sample TSFL087MetaG_FD_104679 | JGI IMG/M metagenome (GOLD analysis project Ga0154003, IMG submission 104679) | Attine ant fungus gardens microbial communities from Florida, USA - TSFL087 MetaG | ecosystem: Host-associated > Fungi > Mycelium > Unclassified | place: USA: Florida, Lake Talquin State...
TCTAGGCAGATCGGGTGATAAATCTGCGTTGAGGGATGCAGCGGTAAGAATTGGTAAAGATCCGATTTCAATTTTGATACTGGGTATTGAAAATTACTCAACTGATGGACAAAATGGTCGTGCGGATTCACAAATTCTTGTGACAGTGAACCCTAAGACCAATAAGATGAAAATAGTCACCATCCCCAGGGATTCGAGAGTACAAATTAATCATGCTGGGCAATACACAGGTATGCATAAAATCAATGCTGCTTATACTTACGGAGATCTTACGGGTTATGGTGCTGACAAGTTGCAGGTTGAAACGGTGGAGAAAATGCTGGATGTTCCAATCGATAAATTTGTTGCAGTCGATTTTGATGGTTTTCGTGATATTGTTGACATCTTGTCACCCAATAAAGGTATTAAAATTAATATCAAGCAAGGCTTTTATGAAAAGGATATTTATAATCATGGGAAACGAATTTATTTCCAGGCAGGTCCTGCCCATCTTAATGGTGAACAAGCCCTTGCCTTTGTACGGATGCGAAAACGGGCGGTCAATGCCACCTATTCCCGTGATGAAAGACAGCGGCAATTCTTGAGAGCTGTGATCAATCAAGCGATTTCAGCTAGAACGATTTTTAAAGTAGGGGCGATCACAGATATTCTTGGAAAGCATGTAGATACGAACCTTGATGCTAATGAGATATATGCACTTGAGAGGCAGTATTATTCGATGAAGAAGTCTTCTATAAAAACCACTAATATTGGTGGTCAAAATGAAAATATCAATGGCGTAGATTACTTTATTCCTGATGGTCAAAGCTTGCAAAATGTCAGCAATAAGTTGCGCAAGTTCTTAAATTTACGACCAGATCCTAATTTTTCAACCAATGCGGATACACAGTAGGTACGGGTGCACCATAATCCACGCTTGACAAGTGGATGAAGAGGTTAATAATTGGCGAACATGTTGACTGTCAACCTTAGTGAATGCGTTAATTAGATCATTGAAAATATCTGCTTCAGTATGATAGATAGTGTAAAAAAACGCTCAGTTCATGACGAACTGAGCGTTTCAACAAGATAATGAATGGCAAAGTAGTCATTCGTTTTTATTTTAAAGTGGCAAGCTGCTTTCTAATGACTGGTATTTCTTTTTCAATTTCAATCAATAGCTTGTCAGCTGAAGCAGAATGACCAACGGTAGCTTCCATTTTTTCTAAGTCCGCTTGAATGCGTATATAATCACTTTTTAAATCGGCTAAACGATCTTCTAACTCTTTCCTTGTTAGCGACATATATCTTCACCTCTATTTTATTATAACGTAATTAAAGCATAAACGAATGAAAGATTGTTGTCATGGATCAGCTATTTTATATTTATTGAATCCTATTTTATGGAGCATTCTATCCATGAACAATCAATTCTTTGGAAATCTTTTATGGAGCACTTATGTGCAAGGGCATATCGCCGATTAGAATTTAAATCTACTTTTGTGATAAATTAATTAAAATAGACTAATTTGTCACTGATAATATGAGGGGATTTTAAAATGAAGATCAAAGTACTTCTAATTGCACCCTATGCTGGTTTAAAAGAGCTGGCACTGAGGCTGGCAAAAGAGCAGGATGAACTGGAAGTGATGGTGAGAGAAGGTGATTTGGAAGAAGCGATTGCGGTTGCTCACGAAATTGGAAGTGAACGGTTTGATATGGTCATTAGCCGTGGTGGGACGGCAAAGCTTTTGAGAGAGCATATTGAACAGCCGGTTATTGAGATACCTTTATCTGGTTATGATATTTTGAGAACATTAACATTGATTAAGGACTATAATGACAAAGTAGAGATGGTTGCTTTCCCGAATATTTGTCAAGGTGTTAATGCGGTGTCGAACCTTTTAGATATAAATATTCCATATAGTGTGATTGGACATTCTAGAGATGTCAGTCGCTTAGTTCTTGAGGCTAGGGAGAAGGGTGTCAAATTAATCATGGGTGATACGGTCACGATTAAGACGGCTAAACACTATGGACTTCAAGGCATTCTTATTACTTCTGGACGAGAATCTATTCTAGAGGCCTTTCAACAGGCGCGTCAATTATATTCGGTTCTACAAAAATATCAGAAACGTGGGAGTATGCTAGAGACAATAATAGATCAATCTGGTGGCGGCGTAGCCATTGTAAACCTTCAAGGCACTCTGTATTATTGTAATGCATTATTTATAAATATGTGGAGGTTGGGGGAGGATGTCTCGAGCATTCCTTTGTCATTTGATACTTTAGACGGATTAAAAATGATAAGTCCCATCATGGATTTTCAAAGTATTACTTTTAAGACTGTTATTCAGGGACAAGCATTATTTTGTCAAATGCGTCGCTTTGACAATGAGAAATATTTATTGGAAACGGATTGGACTACGAATAAGCAGGGTGAGGATTTCACTGTTGATTATGTGCGGTCATCCATTCATTCCTTCACACAGATTCCTGGAACGAGTCCATTGATTACCCAAGCTGTCAACCAAGCAATCAATTTAAAGGATGAGAAGGTATTGGCAATCTACGGGGGAAAGGGTGTGGGGAAAAAAACGCTTGCTTTTGCGATGAGGGGAGAGTCTCGGTTTCAGCACTATCCCTTTTTAGTCGTGACACTAACACGGGGATCCGACAATGCTTATAAGGGACTGAAGCAGTTATTTGAGAAAAGCCAAGGGGTTATTTTGTATGTCCAAGGCACTCATCTGCTAAGTCAAAAACGACAAGTTGAACTCGCTGATTTAGCTCAACATGTAAAAAATAAACAGATCATTTATGCTTTCTACGATGACCCTGAGACGATCCTAGAGCCGGAATTTTTGAAAACCTTTTCCACACGGACTGTATATATTCCCTCACTACGAGAGAGAATAGAAGACTTGGACGAGTATATTCGATTATTCATTGGGCAGTTCAATGAAAAATACGGCAAGCAAATTGCTGGTATTCATCATCATGCTTTAGAATTTTTAGTGACATCTATTTGGGAAGGTAATGTTCAAGAATGCGAGTGGCTTGTGGAAGAGCTTGTTCAGAGCACCAATGGTGAGTACATTCATTCAAAGGATGTGAAGCAAGTATTGTCTGATTCATTGACGGAGCTTGAGGTAAGTGCTGATAATGAGGGGGCACTAAATATTGATGTGAGCAGGTCGTTGGAGGATATTGAAATACAAATTATTATGCATGTATTAAAGCTCGAGAATATGAATCAAACTAAGACAGCTAAAAGATTAGGAATAACACGAGCAACCTTATGGAGAAAGTTAAAAAAATATGAGCAAACACACCCATTATACGTTTAAAAATTAAACGTATAATGGATTTTTTGTCGAAATTTCCATTATATTGTTGATTTATTAATTTGTGCGTTGTAAAATGATACATGTAAACGCTATTAATAGTACTCATAACATTATATTTGTTTAATTATTAAACGAAAGGGGGAAGTGTTATGAAAATTAAAGCAGCTTTGGATCGTATCCCAGGGGGTATGATGGTGGTACCATTATTATTAGCTGCTCTGATCAATACGTTTGCACCGCATTTGTTAAGAATTGGGAATTTTACGCAATCTTTGTTTGTAGATGGTGGTAGCACATTGATAGCGTTGTTCTTGGTATGTGCCGGGGCGCAAATTAATGTCAGGAATGTGGGTGTTTCCTTAGGGAAAGGTATTACTTTATTAGGAGTAAAATGGCTTGTTGCTGCTATTATTGGTTGTATTGCTTATGTATTTGCAGGAACAAACGGTTTGTTCCTAGGATTAGCACCGATAGCGATTATTGCTGCTATGAGCAATAGTAATGGTGGTATGTACATGGCGCTTGTCGGTCAATATGGTAAAAATGATGATAGGGCTGCGTATTCTGTTTTAGCGCTTAATGACGGACCATTTTTGACCATGGTTGCCTTATCTATTTTTGGCGCTATAGGGTTTGTCAATGGTTTATTTTCAGCAAAGGATTTCATTTCTGTTCTCTTACCGGTTGTTGTCGGAATGGTCTTAGGGAATCTAGATCATGCTATGCGAGATTTTCTTTCAAAAGGCTCGGATATGTTGATTCCATTTTTTGCTTTTGCATTAGGTATGAGCATCGATTTTAGGTCGATTGTGACCGGTGGTCTTTCAGGAATATTGCTAGGGGTCATGACTGTTTTAATCACTGGGACCACAGGTTATTTTGTCTTTAAGCTATTTGGTTGGAACCCTATTGTTGGAGCATCGGAAGGTTCGACGGCGGGAAATGCGGTGGCAACACCAGCTGTCATTGCATCGGCGAATGCCGCCTTTTTACCACTGGCAAAAATAGCGACAGTACAAGTTGCAGCAAGCACGGTGACAACGGCTATTCTGTTGCCTGTATTCGTTGCCTTTTTGGTCAAACGATTAGAGAGAAAAGGCAAGCTTGCACAGTATGTTACAGATAGAAATTAAGTTGATAGAGTTTGGAGGGGGACTTTTGTGAAACTGGCAATGATTGCCGACGATTTAACGGGTGCAAATGACAGCGGGGTTCAGCTTGTTAGGTACGGTATTGATACGTCAGTGTTATTTAAAAATGAAGTTGAAGCTCTCACAAAACATGAAGGCATTGTTATTGATACGGATAGTCGGTCTTTATCAAAAGAGGAAGCTTATAAAAAAGTAAGAGATGTTGCTGAATTCTTAAAACAAGGTGTATTTGATGTTATATATAAGAAAATAGACTCTACATTAAGAGGAAATGTCGGTGTCGAAATAAATGCCTTGTACGATAGTTTTCAGCCAGATGTTGTTATCGTTGCCCCTGCTTTCCCTAAAAATCGTCGTTTTACGAAAGATGGACATCATTATTTGGATGATAAACGTCTAAATGAAACGGAAATTGCACTTGATCCGAAAACGCCTGTCAAGGAGTCCTATATCCCTAAGTTATTAGAAGAGCAGACGGGAAGAAGCGTTGGTCTCATCAATTATAATGAATTGACTGGTGATAATCAGGACATCATTAAAAAGATAAAGAACTACGTTCAGAGTGGCATACATTATATTGTATTTGATGCCGTGTCCGAAGACGATCTTAAAAAAATTGCAACAATTGGTGTTCAAGGTCAGTTAACGGTCTGCTGGGTCGGATCAGCAGGGCTAGTGAATTATTTACCTGAAATGTATCATTTAAAACATTATCAAATTGAGCCAAGAACATTCAGTGCGGAAAATCCCGTCATGATGGTTGTCGGGAGTGTCAGTCCAGTGACGCGTGCTCAGCTTGATAAAGTATTGGAATCCTCGGACGTAGTTGGCTTAGAACTCGATTCGGTTGCAGTTGTGACAGATGCCGAGACAAGGCAACGAGAAATTGAGCGAGTTGTAGAAAAAGCTACCGCTGTTTTAGAAAATAAACAGGATATTGCTTTATATTCTTCTGGTAGTCGTGAGGATATTATTGAAGCTCAAGAAGCCGGTAATGCCTATGGTTTAGATGATCGTCAAGTCAGCAATGCCATTTCTGAGGCATTGGGTCAAGTGGCCACTTTTTTAGTTGAATCATTTACATTTAATGGTTTGGTTTTGACGGGTGGAGATACTGCAAAACAAATATGTAATCAATTAAATGTGGTTGGTTTTCATCTTATCGACGAGGTAGAGACTGGCATTCCTTTAGGCTTGGCAATAGGAGAAAAACAGTTTTTTGCCATCACGAAAGCAGGCGCTTTTGGAACGGATTATTCGTTGTTGAACTCAATTAAAAAGTTTCAAGGAGATGTATGATATGAAGCCGGTAGTTGGAATTACAATGGGAGATGCAGCAGGAATTGGGCCAGAGATCATTGTCAAAGCGTTGGACACGAAAGAGCTTTATGAAACCTGTCGCCCGATTGTTATTGGTGATGCAAAGATATTGGAACATGCGCGGGGGATTGTGGAAGCTGATCTTCAGATTCATACGGTTAAGGAAGTGAGTGAAGCACAGTTTGCTTACGGGACGATTGATTGTATCGATTTAGATTTATTGCCAGCTGATCTTCCATTTGGACAAATTTCACCCGCAGCAGGGGATGCCGCCTTTCGTTTTATAGAGAAGGCTGTCGATCTTGCTAAAAAACATGAGATTCAAGCCATTTGTACGGCGCCACTTAATAAAGAGGCATTGCATAAAGGTGGTCATATATTCCCAGGACATACTGAGATTTTAGCTGAATTAACGGGCACACAAGATTACTCCATGATGCTGTCTTCGCCTAAGCTTAAGGTGATTCATTTGACAACGCATGTTGGTTTGATACAGGCTATTGATAACATTAATCCTGAGCGTACTTATATGGTGATTAAGCTTGCTCACGATACGTTGACACGCGCTGGAAAGAAGCAGCCGAGCATTGCTGTCTGTGGCATTAATCCACATGCTGGTGAGCACGGGTTGTTTGGCAGAGGTGAGGAAGAAGAAAAATTGATTCCGGGTATAAAAAAAGCTCAGGCAGAGGGTATTAATGTGTCAGGTCCACATCCCGCAGATACATTGTTTTTTAGGGCGGGACGGGGTGATTTTGATATTGTGGTTGCCTGCTATCATGATCAAGGCCATGCGCCTATCAAAGTGTTGGGCTTAGAGGCTGGAGTGAACATTACTGTTGGCTTAAAAGGTGGAGTTATTCGGACCTCTGTGGATCATGGGACAGCTTTTGATATTGCTGGAAAAAATATGGCTGACAAACGCAGTATGCTTGCAGCTATTGAATCTGCTATTGAACTTGCACCTAAGCAATGAAAATAATTTAAAAAGAGGGCTGAGGTAATACCCAGTCATTGAACAGAGTGATACTTGCCAATACATGTGTTGGCAAGTATCACTCTTTTGTAAATGAAGTATAGAACATTGAGCATGTGGATGGCCGTTTTCAGAATGCTCGCTTTCCTCGGGCACGGCCTTCGACACACAGGATGTGTTGCCCGTGGAAAGCGAAGTAGATTGTTAAAAAGTGGTTAATGGTTAATAAGGAAATTCAGGTAAACTTAGCACATCTCTTGTGCGTCGGGGGAAAGTGAGCATTCTAGAGTGGGGATATCAACTTTACTCCCCATGGATGATTAACATCAGTTATTAAAAAAGCTTTGTATTATTTATGTTTTGTGCCCCAAAGGTTAGATGTTAGAGTGTGACTCTGATTTTTGGTGGTCACCTCATAAGCGAAATCTTTTTTACGGTTTCAGACTCGTTTTGTTTCAGCCTTTTTAGTTGCTTTTGGAAAGCGGTTTCTTTATACTTATAATTAAGTCATCTGATGACCTGTTGATTGAAGAATGTATGCGAAGGAATTTCCTGAGGTGAGGATTTATTGAATTATAAAAAAATAAAAAATAAGAAAATCTATGAAGTTGTCATAGATGAGCTTTTGCACATGATTCGTGCGGGGAAATTGAAGCAGGGTGAGAAGCTGGATTCTGTTCAGCAGCTTGCTGAAAATTTTCAAGTGGGGCGCTCAGCGATTCGGGAGGCTTTAAGTGCTCTGCGTGTTATGGGGCTCGTCGACATGCGACAAGGTGAAGGGACTTATGTAACTGAACATAATCCAGCAGCCTTATCTAAAGCTATGTTTAGTGCCCTTTTAATGGATGAAAAGGACATCAGGGATCTGTTGGAAGTCCGTAAAATTTTAGAGTTAGGTGTTGTCCAATCCGCTGCTGCTTACAGAACAAAGTCGGATTTGAAGGATTTAAAAGCAGCGCTCATGGCAATGAAGGAGGCAGGGGATGAAGAATTAGGAGAGAAAGCTGATCTTGACTTTCATATGAGCCTTGCACATGCTTCGCAAAATCAGTTACTTGTTCACTTAATGTCAAATGTGTCTGAAATTATGGTTGAAGCCATGCGTGAAACACGAAAATTATGGTTGTTTTCTCAGCATCATACAGTCGAACAGCTTTTTTTAGAACATCAGGAAATCTATGAAGCTATAAAACTGAGAGATGGTGAAGCGGCACAGCGGTGCCTGCTCAGGCATTTAGAAAAGGTCGAGATGACATTATTAAACTATCATCAGAAATAACAGGGTGATGTTCAGCAGTTTTTATTGGTAGCGATAGCATAATGAGGGTGTTTCCGAAGTTATATCGATCAAGAAGGAGAGGGGTATATTGAAAGTATCCTTGTTTGTGACCTGTCTGTCAGAAATGTTTTATCCTCATGTAGCAAAAGACATGACGGAAGTCTTAGAACGCCTTAACTGTGAGATTGAATTTCCAGCAGGACAAATTTGCTGCGGGCAACCAGCTTTTAATAGTGGTTATTTGCAGGATGCGAAAAAAGCAGCAAAACAGATGATAGAGGCATTTGAAGCGGCTGAATATGTGGTAACGCCGTCGGGCTCTTGTGCGGCCATGTTTAAAGAATATCCAAGTATGTTTGAAGAAACTGATATTACCTGGAGGAAAAAGGCGGAAGGGCTTGCTAATAAAACCTATGAATTATGTCAGTTTATTGTCAATGTGTTGGGTGTAGAAGACCTGGGGGCATCTTTTCCTGCAAAAGCGACCTATCATACTTCCTGTCACATGATTCGATTATTAGGGGAAACGGAAGCACCTTTTAAATTATTAAGTCATGTTAAAGGTCTTGAGCTTGTCCCACTGCCAAATAATCATGATTGCTGTGGGTTTGGTGGTACGTTTTCTGTAAAAATGGCTCCCATTTCTGAACAGATGGTTGATGAAAAGATTAAGCATGTAGAAGAAACAGGCGCTCATGTTCTGATCGGGTCAGATAATGGCTGTTTGATGAATATTCAGGGGCGGATCACACGTCAAGGTAAACAAGTTAAAGTGGTGCATATAGCTGAAATATTGAATCACCAAGAGGAGGGGGGAATATTACATGCCAATGAAAATAGGAACGGAGCCCTTCTTTGAACGTGTGGATCATAGCCTTCATGATGATTTTATGCGTCAAGCGATGGTATCTGCGCAAGATAGTTTAAGAAATAGAAAGCTGGCGGCAACGACTGAGGATGAATCATTACTGGATTGGGAGCTCTGGAGAAATGCTGGAGAGGAGATCAGGAGACACACACTTGAGAATCTTGATTACTATCTTGAGCAATTGAGTGAGCACTATGCGGCGAGAGGAGGCCATGTCTTTTTTGCATCAACGGCTGAGGAGGCCAATCAGTATATTCAAGAGACCATTCAAAAAAAACAAGCGAAGCGTGTCGTTAAAGCCAAGTCAATGGTCACCGAAGAAATTGGGTTAAATGAAGCGTTGGAAGATATCGGTTGTCACGTACTTGAATCAGATCTTGCTGAATATATTTTGCAGATTGACGATCATGATCGTCCTTCTCATATTGTTGTGCCTTCTTTGCATAAGAATAAAGAGCAAATTCGCGATGCATTTAAGGAAAAGCGTGGGTATTCAGCATCTGAAAAGCCGGAGGAACTCGCTGCTTTTGCTAGGGAAGATTTACGTGAGGCTTTTTTAAAAGCTGAGGTAGGGATAACGGGATGCAATTTTGCTGTTGCTGATTCGGGAACCATTGCGCTGGTGACAAATGAGGGAAATGCCAATATGGTAGCAACATTGCCAGATACACTTATCACTGTAATGGGCATGGAAAGAATTGTTCCTTCATGGGAAGAGCTTGATGTGCTCGTTACCCTTCTTTGTAGAAGTGCCGTCGGGCAAAAATTAACAACCTATGTGACAGGTTTAACGCCAGATCTTGAAGCAGACAGTATTGACAGTCCAAAGGATTACCATCTGGTCATTGTTGACGGTGGACGTTCTAAGGCATTAGGGACGGAATTTCAGTCAGTTTTACACTGTATCCGCTGTGCGGCTTGTGTCAATGTGTGCCCTGTGTATCGTCATATCGGAGGGCAAGCTTATGGCTCCATTTATCAAGGACCTATCGGAGCAGTACTCTCACCCATTCTTGGGGGTTACGAGGAGTACGGGGAACTGCCTTATGCCTCAAGTTTATGTGCAGCGTGCACAGAAGCGTGTCCGGTGAAGATTCCCCTCCATGAGCTCTTGATTAAGCATCGTCAGCGGTATGTAGCTGGGGGAGGGCATCCGAAGGTGAGTGAAAAGCTCTCTATGAAAGCCTTTGGTATGGGAGCGAGCTCACCATTACTTTTTAAAATGGCAAGGGAAGTGGTTCCGACCATGTTAGCGCCCTTTACGCAGGATGATCGTATTGAGCAGGGACCTGGGCCGATGAAGCTTTGGACAAAAATTCGTGATTTTCCTGCTCCAAGTCGCACGAATTTTCGCAAGTGGTTTGCAGATCATACGCAGAAGATGGGTGATGACTTATGACACGAGGAATGATTCAACACCGTGAGCCCTTTTTGAATACAATTGCTGAAAGACTTGGAAGAGACCGTAGGCAAAGCCTTCATAAACCATCCTGGCAATACCAACCGCAACTTGAGGTTTACAAAGGGCATTCTCAGGAGAACTTACTGACCATTTTTAAAGAGGCCTGTGAATCGGTTCATACAGAAGTGCGTGAGATAGTCACAATGGATCTTGCCAGGCGATTGAATGAAACCATCGAGGATTATGGTGGAGGTCCTATTGTGATTGGAAAGGATCAGCGATTTGTAGATTTTAA
>Ga0154003_1000705_pt1 | contig 10609 bp, 10 predicted proteins | sample TSFL087MetaG_FD_104679 | JGI IMG/M metagenome (GOLD analysis project Ga0154003, IMG submission 104679) | Attine ant fungus gardens microbial communities from Florida, USA - TSFL087 MetaG | ecosystem: Host-associated > Fungi > Mycelium > Unclassified | place: USA: Florida, Lake Talquin State...
ATTTCGCTCCTGCCCGTTTTTCCCCGACAGGCTTTGGCCTACTTTATCAAGCAGGACGATGATGTGATCGGTAATCTGCGACTCCGCCTGTTGCGCCGGCGCTTGCTCCGCCGGCTGCAACGCTTCAGCCCTAACTACCGGCGGCGTCGGCAATGCCCGGTTTGCGCCCTTCTCGACGGCGGCGGCGTTTGCCTTTACAGGCTCGTCGGTCAGCGTCTGGGCGCGGTGCAAACTAGCCGGCGGGGCGCTCGCCGCCACGCTTCGTAGGGCCTGTCGCATCGCGGCCGCCGAACTGTAGCGCTGGTCCGGGTGCGGCGCCATGGCCTTTTCAATAACCTGAGCGACCGGGGCCGGGACTTCGGGATTCATCGAGGCGATCGACTTCAAAGGATCGGGCTGGCTCATCAAGATCGCCGCTATGCGCGTCAACGCGTCCTGCGGCATCTCGCCAGTCAACAGGTGATACATCGTCGCGCCGATGCTGTAAATGTCGCTGCGGGCGTCGGTGCCCGTGCCGCGAATCTGTTCGAGCGAAGCGTAATTCGGCGTATAACCGCGAATGCTCTGGCTGACTTGTGATTGATGGGTGACGATCCCTTTCGCCAAGCCGAAATCGAGGAGAATCACTTCGCCGCGCGGCGTCAGCTTCAGGTTTTGCGGCTTGATGTCCCGGTGGATGATCGGCGGTTTTTGCGAGTGCAGGTATTCGAGCGCGTCGAGCAGTTGATCGGCCCAACGCAGAACCTGCGAGGACATAAAGACCCCCTGGGCCTGCGCTTTCCTGTCGGCGAGCAGTTGCTCGAGATCTTTGCCTGGGATGTACTGCATCACCAGAAACTGTCTTTCGCCGATGGCGAAATAATCGGTCACGACCGGTAGCGCGGCGTGACGCAAACGATTGAGCAGTCTAGCTTCGTGCGAAAAGGCCTTCCGCAGTTGCAGGTCGTTGTAGAATGTCTCTTTCAGAGCTACCGCGTTGCCAAACTTTCTATCCGTCGCTTGATAGACCGCCCCCATTCCTCCTTGTCCCAGCAGGCGCATGACCAAGTAGCGGCCTTGCAAGAGCGTATTTGGAGCTAGCATTACAGGCTCTCCTTATTTAATCCTCTGTTTGTGTATTCGGGGGTACAGCTATCGTGTTTACCAGCGATGAGGGCACCCTCCACCTCAGACATCACTGACAGTAACTTCCCGGTGCGATTGATGTTCAATATAGGAGGAGCTCAATTTCCATTACCCGCCTGCCATCGCCATTCAACCCCTCAACGTAATGGAAGTGTTGTTGACATATCTCAATGAGCATATACACTCGAAAGGGTCAACGATCAAGTTAAAGGTGTGATATCTGGGTATTCCCAAAAGCCTCCACCGAGCCGGGGCTGCTAAATGACGGTGTTGACTCAATATTGCCAGCGTTCAGGGGAACGTGAGGAATTTGGGACGCCGTAGTTATACATCGGAATGGGCTGAAATGGAAGCGAATTGAGTATTAAAATTCCAATCCACCACTAAGCCTGGCGTCGTAATAGTATTAGTCAAATTCTGTCGCGGTCAGGGCTTCACTTTTCGAGCCACCTCACCTCTGGCTGTCTATTTCCCAAAGCAATTCCACAGCGACAACTTAGCAATTAGCTTGACTCCCCCTGCCTAAAGATTGAGAATCGCGCCGTCTTTTCTCATTACGCATTTAGTGGCTTACATAGATTGCTATCAATGGCTGAGATTGATTACGAACTGGCGCATTTCTTCGCGTGGGCGCGGGCGCGGGCCTATCAAGAATTCGACGAGAAGATGAAATCCGATCCGTCGCTCGACCCCAACTGGACTTTTTCAGACATTATGCAGCGCCTGCTGGAAGAGTATCACCGATCCAGCCAGCAACCATCCCCGCAGGCGGAAACCATAACCCAATCCGAATAGCGTCGCCACGAAGGAGATTCTATGTCCACTCAGCAAACATCCGTTTCAACCAAGCATCCGATCGCCGCGCGATTCAGCCAGCAGACATATCTTGTGCGGAAGAAGTTCTGGCAGTTCTTCGGCGGCTCGTTTTACATCTATGATTCGAACGGCGCGCTCGTTCTCTTCTCCAAAATGAAAGCCTTCAAGCTCAAGGAGGACATCCGCGTCTTTACCGACGAGTCGTTGCAGACCGAGGCGCTCTCGATTCAGGCGCGGTCAGTCCTGGACTTCTCAGGCTCCTACGACATTTACGACAGCGCGTCGGGGCAGCGCGTCGGGGCGTTGCGGCGCAAGGGGCTGAAATCGAGTTTCTACAAAGACGAATGGGTGATCCTGGACAACACGGAGAGAGAGGTCGGGTTGATTCAAGAAGAGAACGCGTTCCTGGCGCTGCTGCGCAAATACCTTCTCGGCGCGCTCATTCCCCAGAGTTTCAACGCGCAGATAGGCGGCCGAACGGTCGCCACGTTCAGCCAGCATTTCAATCTCTTCGCCACGAAACTAACTCTGGATTTTTCGGCCGATCCGCAACACCAGTTCGACCGCAGGGTAGGCATTGCAGCCGGCATTCTGCTTTGCGCGATCGAAGGCAAACAGCAAAGCAATTAGATCGGTATTCACATCGCTGTGCGGGTTAACAAAACGCGAATGATGTGGGTAGAGCGGTTCGACGGCGATCTTTCTGGTTTTACCCGCGATGATCCGCGTCATCCGCGTTCTATTGACGCGTTCTTTGATGGGAATATCGATTGCTGATCCCGTATATATGATTGAAACCCGATCGAGATCAATCGAATAAGCCTTAATAACCTCCTATCCCGTAGGCACGGCTGTTGCCACCCAGGTGGCGATGGATCGGAAGGGATACAGAACAACCAGAAGTTTTTTATCAACCTTCGTCTTATGTCAGATTATCTACTGCGTATTGACGTTCAATCCTTGCGCTGAATCGTCGTCGCGAATGATAGGCGCGGACAGCGCCATTTTAATCGAGGGTTTAATCGCGCCGGAATTCAATGCGCGCTTGAACGTAGCGTTTTCTGAGGCATATGAACCGATGAATCTGGCCGGAGCCTTCAGCGAGGCGTCAGTAATGTCGCAATTGACGCCGGATCTGGTCATCAGGATGTTCCCCTCCGCCCCGCGCGCCAACATCAAAAAGCATTTACCGCTCATGCGCCGCGCGCTCGCCGAGAGAGGGCTTGTGGACAAGGCGATTATCTTGATGGCGCTTGCGACTGTGCGCGCGGAGTGCGCCACTTTCGATCCGGTCAGCGAGGCCCCGTCGCCGCTCAACACGGAACCGCCTGGTCCGCCATTCAACAAATATGACCGGAGACATGACCTGGGAAATTTAGGACCGCCTGACGGCGCGAGGTTCAGAGGTCGCGGCTTCATCCAATTGACCGGCAGAAAGAACTACAAGCTTTACGGATCCTTGCTAGGGTACGATCTGATTGGCAACCCGGAACTGGCCAACGCGCCTCAGCCCGCCGCCCAAATACTGGCGGCGTACATCAAGGAGAATGAACCTTTGATCAGGAGCGCGCTGGCGACGGGCGATCTGGCCGCGGCGCGGAGAATAGTCAACGGCGGACTTAACGGTTTGGACGGCTTCAGAGCCGCGTTTCTGGCCGGCAACCTCTTGATCCGCGATCACGAGAGCGACGTCGCTCTATCGAGAGAGTCGAAGGGACGCCGGGAAAGCCGGAAAGCAAAAGAATTAAAAGCCATCTCCATTTCCACCTCGGCGTCCAAGAACGTCAAGTCGCTGGAGAAGAAGAAAGACGACGCGGCTGATGGAAAGACCAGGGCGAAGAGGAAGGACGACGTGGCTGATGGAAAGACCAGGGCGAAGAAGAAAGACGACGTGGCGAATGAAAAAGCCAAAGTGGAGAAAAGAGACGAGGTGTCGGACAAAAAGTCGAGGAGGAAGAAGAAAGATGACGACACCGCCGAAAATAACGAAACGAATGTAAAGAAAAAAGGCAAGGGATTTTTTCTGTTCCGTCCGTTCCGGGCGTTACGCGCCGCGTCCTCGCAGCCTTGATCAACCAAATCAATACCCGAGCGGGAATCCCAGAGAAGATTATTTATGGGAATCTCGTTTGCTACCGCTCGCGATTGATTTGGTTGAAGCCAATCAGCCGCTGGCGGTCTTCGTCCCACAATTTCATTGAGGCCGTTTTCAAACTCTCCCGGATTCCCAAGACTGTTGATTCCTGGAAGAGCGGGTTCTCTTCATGACACCGCTGCAACTTGTAGTTCGGAATTTTCGGACTGAGATGGTGGATGTGATGGAATCCGATGTTGCCGCTGAACCATTGCAACACGCGGGGCAGTTTGAAATACGAACTGCCCAGCAACGCCGACGTCGCGTAATCCCACTCGCCGCGATCGCGCCAGTAGGTCTCCTCATATTGATGCTGGACGTAGAAAAGCCACACTCCCACCGCGCCGGCGATGATAATAATCGGCGCCAGGATCATCAACAGCGCCTTCAACCCGATCAGGCTCCACAGCGGGCCGTAGAGCGCCAGCATTCCGAGGTTGGTTATATAGAGGTTGTTGCGCTCGCGCCTGCCCGAATGTTTGCTGGCAAAACGGTGCTTTAAGAGGAAGATGAAGTGCGGCCCGACGCCCAGCATGACGAACGGGTTTCGATAGAGCCGGTATTTCAGACGCCCCCATTTCGACAGCGCCAGGTACTCTTTGACCGTCAGTGTGGTTACGTCCCCGACCCCGCGCCGGCTCAGATCGCCGGAAGAGGCGTGATGGATCGCGTGCTCGCGCGTCCATTGATGATAGGGCGTGTGCGTGAGAACGCCGCAAACCGTGCCGACGGCATGATTTACTTTTGAAGATTTGAAGAATGAACCGTGCCCGCAGTCATGCAGAATGATGAATATCCGCGTCATCAATCCAGCGCCCAGCGGCGACAGCAATAGCGTCAGCCAGTATGAAACGGAAAGGCTGCGATACATCAAATACCACGTCGCGACGTAAAGGACGAAGCTGTTGGCGATCTGCCAAACGCTGCGCCAGTTGTCGGGGACCTGATAGTCCTTCACCAGGTCTTGCCAGTGAGGAGTTACGGTGGCGGATTTGATCACGTCGGAATCGAATTTCATACTGTGATGTTATGTGGCTGGAATAATGGCGCCAACCAGGAATGACCGGCAAGCCGCCCTGAATTCAAGGTATTACGAAACTATTACATTAAGATATGGCGCGCGACGTGCTGTCCGGGTCTTTTTAGGCCCGTTTAATACGGATTGCAGCCGTCGAAAGGTGAAAACGGGCGCGTCTGACTCCGGCAGTACGTACCCGTTTTTGTCTCAAGGGTGTCTCATAGCGGGTGGCCAGTGTTTCCAGTCAAAATCTCACTGGCCGCCTGCGCGTTTCGAGGCGACCAGGCGCGGTAACGCCTAGCCGTCTCTGACCAGTCACACGCCATAACGTGTGGTGGCTTCGACGATTTTAAATCAGCCGATCCCGATCACACCAATGGCGCCTATACCAAAGAAAGGCGCACAGATGAAATTCACATCCACGACCTCAAAACGCGGCTTTGGGCATCGCGTCAACGCCTGGCTCGATGAGCCCCATGGAGAGACTTTCAAGCATGGCAAATGGCGTTTTGGTTCCCTGCCCTGGTTGGCTTCTCAATCTTGAACGCCCTGTTAACCGCCGTCGTCTTCGGATCAGGCGGCAATCTACAAACTTATCTGGGCGCGGTTATTCTGAGTGTCGGCGCGTTGCTGGCCTGGCTCGGCATCGGCGCTCTTCACTACTCCGATAGTCACGATCGCCAGTTAGCGCGCGGAGTGTCGGCGCTCGATAGCGTGACGTTGATTTTCGTGATAGCCCATTTCTGTTTTCTCTTGTGGGTATATGGTCACGTATCCACGCTGAAATTAGCCGAGGCCGAATACAAGGAGTCAGCCGAGAAGTACAACGCGAAGGTGGAACAGGCAATTGCCGCCAATGTGGAGATTGCAAAATCCGCCGAGCGCGTCGCCGCCGAGACGACGAAGGCTGAGAAGCTGCGGAATGACACCGCGTATCAACTTCGGAAAGCAGCCCAGGCCGGCGCGCGAATTCAGCCGCGAAGCCAACCGGCTTCCGCCCCGGCTTCCCTCTCAACATCGCCTATCGAACTCGAACGACCGGAAAAGCCGAAGCGATCTTCGACCGAGTTTCTTACGACGCGAAACTGCGCGAACTGGGCGCGCAGTCCTGCATTTATACGACGCACAGTCACCAGCGCGTCACGCCCGATCATCCGATAGCCGAAGACTGTTTTCGGATCGTCATTGCGCTGGCGGACACGATCGGCGCAACAGACTTTCCGCGCCTGTGGGAATGGGCAAACAATCTTTTCGACGACAAGATCGACGCCGGCTGCAAGGACGCCTCGCGTATGTACTACCTGCCGGCGATTGCCCATAAAGACGCGCCGTTTGTCTTTCTCAGCTATATCGGCGCCTCGCTGGACTGGGCGGCGCTCGATCTGCCTGAAGAATCCTCAAACGCGCCCAACGAAGAATCATCGGTCGATCTGTCGGCAGATCCGACCAGCACACCAGATGCCTACTATAACGCCGCAATCGATGGCGAGATTGAGCGCGTCAGGATGGCGCCGGCGAATGGCCGAAATAACGCATACAACAAAGCCGTGTACAATCTGGCTCGATTGGGCATTGACCGCGCCGTCATTGAATCCACGCTGATTCCGGAAGCCGAACGAATTGGACTGACGAAAACGGAAATCAGAGCGATATTCAAGAGCGCATAGGAGGCCGGCGTTGGAAGGCCGCGAATTATTAACCCATTGCGGCTCCCACAACAAAAAACAAAAGCTACTAACGGCGCAGGAACGCAGAGCGCAAAACAATCGGCGAATGCGGGCGCAAGCTCCCAAACGGCGCAAGGCAACCAGGCCGGCGGGCAGAAGAAGAAAGCGCCGGCGGGACGGCGGCGCAAGGTCGATCCGATTGACCTTGTATTGAGCAAGGCGACGCTTTTCCATGATCCGGAAGGCCGTCAATACGCGTCGATCAGAATCAATTCCCACGTTGAAACCAGGCCGATTGACTCTAAGCAGTTCCGGCTATGGGTTCGAGGCGCTTATTTCGAGGAAGCCAGCGCGCCTCTTTACGGCGAAGAATTCAGCAAAGCCTATGAGACTATCCAAGCAATGGCGACGTTCAAGAGCGGCGAGCGGAGCGTACATCTCCGAGTCGCCGAATTTGACGGGCGGATGGGCCTTTCTAGCCACAAGTGGCATATATCGACTCAGGGTAACCGTTCACCTCATGGCTAAAGGATATTTTGAACCAATAGACATCAGCAAGCGACAACGCCAATCTGACGCCGTGCTGACGCTCGACGCCAAGAATTCTTGGCGTCGCTCAGATATAGGCTTGCGGCTGCGGAAATGGGTTCACTACTTTTTGATATACTCAGATATTATGCGGGTCTACAAACATCTCAATCCCGGCAGCACGAACGCTCATCCAGTGCGCTCGACGCGAACAGCCATCACCGCCTCGTCGGACATACGCGACTGGCTCAGTCAGATGGGACAACGCGCGAGCCGCGACGGCGCTGTGACCGTTACGTTCATTGTCGATACCGACGGCGTGCTGTGGATCGCCGACCGCCATTCCGAACATACTGCGTGTGCGGCAGGGCGCGGCGTCCTTTCGGCAGGTGAAATAACCTTCGACCTGACTGGGCCCGACATCGTCGTTTGCGACGTGACCAACCAGTCGCTCGGCTACTGCCCCGAGCCAGAATCGTGGCCTGCGGTCGCCTCGGCGCTCAAGCGTGCGGGTATCGGCCATCCTGGATGCTTCACGACGGAGTTCGTCTTCCGTCAATGCTTCGAATGTGGCGCAAAGAACATCGTCAAGGACGGGTGGTTCGAATGCGGCGTGTGCGGGGGCGCGCTTGAGCCGACATGGAACTTCATAAAAGGGTGCGCCTAAAGGCAATGCAGGTGTACCCGGTCGGCGTCGAGTTGAGTCGGCGGTTGCTGATCAAGGAGGCGGTTGGCAAGGCCGAACCAGACGCTGCGCCTTACGGCGGATGATCAGGTCAGAAGTCTTTCGCATAAAACTCAATTATCACTGGCGCAAAATCCGAAATTTTACATCCGCAGATCATCAAGAAACTCGGATGCAGGCTTCGCACTCGTCACAAGCAGATAATCCCGCGCGCGGGTGCATGCGACGTAAAGCAGATGGCGCTCGGTATTGTAGACTTCTTCCAAGTCTGCTTCGTCAGGTACCGTCTCGATCCTTTCTTGCGAGGGAATAATCTCGTCGTCACACGCCATGACAACTACCGCGCGGAATTCCAGCCCCTTGGTGAGATCCATGGTGCTGATAGAGGTATATCCGGTGGTCGTTTCAACATTCTCGTCGAGTATCTTGAACTGAAGCCCAGCAACTTCAACTGCCTTGCGAGCCCGATCGAGTTCTGCTTCGGAACGGACGAAGACTCCAATTTCTTCGGGCTTTACGCCTTCTTTGCCACGGTCAGAAAGCCAAGCGCCGACCGTTTTTTCTTCATCCGAGATGCTGTTCAAAACACGAATCGTCGGGGATGGCCCGTTGAAAACTGAAATTGTGTTCCGCCGCTCTTCCGTATTCCCGTCAACGTCGGACATTTGGGCGCCAAGCAAACGGTCAGCCTGAACTCTGATCTGATGCGAGGTTCGGTAATTAATGTGAAGCGTGCTGGAACGCCCGCGAACGTCCACTCCAAGCGCTTTCCAGGAAAACGGAGCCTGAAAGATTCGTTGGCCCAGGTCGCCTGCAAAGAAAAGGCCATTCGGCTGGCCCGCTCCAAGCGCCGAGAGAAAACGCAACTGAGCGATGCTGACATCCTGGGCTTCGTCTACTACGACAAAATTGAATGGCGAATCATTGCGCTCGGCAATATTGGCGGCTAGTCGGTTGAACATTCCTGAATAGGTGATCAGGCCTTGTTCGTTCAGTCGAGAGCGGACACGATCGAAGATCGACCAGAGCGCGATACGTTGCTGTTCCGGCAGTCGCGTCTTTTTGCCCAATCGCCGGACATCACGATAGGCTTCCCAGGAGTCCAACTGCCATGCGTCAACGACTTCATCCCACTCCTTTCGCAAAAAACTATTGTTGAATTTATGGCCTTCTGTTTCTTTCTCTTTAGCCGCCTCAGTCAATAAAGATTGAATTACGGCGCCGGGCGCGATTTGCGGCGCGCCGAATCGAGGTTCATAAAGTCGCCGCCCAATCGTATTGATGGAATATACTTCTATGTTATCGCCGAGACGCGGCTCGTGATGGAGCAGGCGCCGAAGTTTGGTTCGTAGCGCGTTCGACAATGTGTCGGAGAAGGTGGTCAGTAAGACTCGCGCTTGACGGTTGTTGCGCGCCAGAAATGCAGATCGATGGAGCGCGACAATGGTCTTTCCAGTACCCGCCGAACCTGCGACGCGCGCGGGGCCATTGTATTCCCGCTCGACCAGCTGTCGCTGCGTCGGATGCAGGAAGATCATCCATTTTTCCCAGGGGTAATTCAGCGCGCGTTCCAGCTCTTCGGCGTCGGCCATCATACGGAAGCGGCGCTGCGCGTCGGGATGATCGAACGGATTGGTTCCTTTGGCCGCCGGTTGAGGGATTTGCGGCCTGCCTCCGGTCGCCAGTTCAAGCAACGCTTCAGCAGCTTCGCGGGGCAAATGGTCAGCCAGTTCCAGCACAGTGTCTTCATCGGCGTGGCGCACGTCATTCATCCATTCGGCAGGTACGCCATAACTCAATAACTCATCATCCGAATAACGCGCGAACAGGGACGGCCTTGGCGCCGCCGTCCGCGCCGCCTCGACGTGTCTTTGGGTAATGACCTCCTGGATGGTTTCGCGGATTTCGACCAACTGCGCCGCACCGGTCTTCGGGTGCGTTTCCAGCTTGCGGCGTTCCGCCCAGCGGTAGGCTTCGTCGTGATGCGCGACGTAACATAGCAATAGACTGGCCTCAGTCCTGTGGACGATCAATCGGATGTCTCGCGTCACACGGACGGACCAGAAACGCGGATCACGAGCCGCGTCCAGCTTGTGAAGCTGCATCCCCGGGTTGGCAGGGTTCAATTGCAGGTCAAACGCGGTCATCTTGACAGCTTTTTGCTCTTCGCCTGTCAGTTTCGCCAGGCTGTCGGTAAATGTGTCAGCAATGCGAAATTCCATCATTTCACCTCCTACACCTTGAATACTTTCATCACCTCGTCGCCAAGATGGTTGATCACTTTTACTGCAATCCGGCCTGATGCGGGTTTGTCGAAAGGGCGTGAAACGTCGCTGTTTAACGTCGCCCATGCTTCTTCGTTGATTTCGGCCTTGAGCGTGGTCTTCAGCGATTTGTACGGATCATTCGCGCCCAGAAAATAGGCGTGGCGCACAAAGAAGCACTCTTCGTTGTAATCGGTGTCGATGAACCAGCAGGCGATGTCGTCCGCTCCGTCGCTTCTAACTTCGCCGCTGTTAGGATGAAAGATATCCACGCCTTTGATCTTCACCTGGATATGACCGTTTCCGGCGCTGAGGATGTCAATGTCAGGTTCGCCGAAGATGATGAACAGATTGCCCTTGCCGGTGTTCTTC
>Ga0154003_1000706_pt1 | contig 10607 bp, 4 predicted proteins | sample TSFL087MetaG_FD_104679 | JGI IMG/M metagenome (GOLD analysis project Ga0154003, IMG submission 104679) | Attine ant fungus gardens microbial communities from Florida, USA - TSFL087 MetaG | ecosystem: Host-associated > Fungi > Mycelium > Unclassified | place: USA: Florida, Lake Talquin State...
ACGCGATCGGGTAGGACATCGTAATGGTTCAAACTCCAGTCCGATCCCTGCGCCGCCCGTTCGAGCGATTCGCGGTCGACATCGGCCCCCGGCGGCAACCCGATCTCCGCGAGCATCATCCCGCCCCCCTGGCCGCCCCCCTGGCCGCCCCCCTGGCCATAACCGTAATGCCCGACGCGTTCGGCTACGACGTTGCATACGATCTCTTCGCCGACCTTCGCTTCGAGTTTGTCGTAATTCACAGCCAGGCGCAGCGCGCTCGAATTGCGAAGCCTGATGTTTTCGCGCCGCTCCGCAGCGCCCAGTTCCCACGGCTCGTAATGCGTTTCGACAACCTGCGCCGACGCCCGGGTGGCATCGCCCGAGCGCCGGATTTCAACGCGGTAATTTCCCTGGCTGAGGAACGATGAAAGATCGACCATGATCGGATTGTTCAATTGCCCGCCCGGCGGCATGGCCACCGAAGAAACGCGCTTTCCGTTAACGATGATCTCGGCCCCGCCCGTCGCGCCCGACATTGCGACCTCTCCCTCATTCAGGCCGATTAGCGTATCGAGGACATTGATCGTCGCCTGAGTCGAAAGCCACACTCCATATCGGTCCTTGTTGCGCAACAAGAAGAGCAACCCGCGATTCACCAGATCGCTGTTTTTCTTCCCGGCTCCCTGTAGTCCCGTCGCCTCATCACGCTTCAGCGCTTTGACCGCCAGCGCCGTCGTCTCGATTCTTCCCGCAAGTCCCCAACCATAAAACGGTGTATTTGACTCCAGGTTCCAGTAACTTGTTCCGGCCTCTTCGCGGGCCAGCGTTCGCAGTTTTGCGACGGCCTTCTCGGCGTCCTTCTTTTCGCCGGCGTCCATTGCGGCGAGCGCGTATGAGGCGATCAGGTAAGGCTCGTCGATTTCTTCGATCCGTTTCGCCAGATAATCGAGCGCGCGGCTCAATGCGGCGGCGAAGGCTTTATCGGCGTTCACCTCTTTGCTCTTCTCCATCGCCAACACGCGCGCGATGAAGGCGGTGTTGAGCGCCGTGCGCTTCGCGGCTTCCTTTTCGTCCCGGTAATGCGGCGGCCAACTGCCGTCAGGCCGCTGACTGTCGAGGATGAATTTGCGCGCGTCGGCGATCACGTCTTCGTCAACGCCGATGAAATCGCTGGCGTCGTTCAGGAAACGCAGCGCGTAGGCCGTCAACGCCAGGTCGGCCTCGCCGCGACTCCAGTAAGCGAATCCGTAGTTTTCGGCTCGATAACCGAGCAATCGCTCGTATCCCGCCTGCGCGTAGCGCCGCGCCTTGTCGGCGATTTTTCGCATGGGCGCCGAGATCTTTTCGTTCTGAGGTTCGAGGTAGCGCAGGATCATCAGGTTCGGATAGGTCGAAGAAATTGTCTGTTCGGCGCAGCCGTAAGGCCGCTGCAAAATACCCTCGATTCCTTCCAGCGCGTGCGCCATCAGGTTGGGATAAATCTTCAACTCGGCGCGGACCGAGCCTTTGATAGCGTCCGTCGGGACTACGACGTCGAGCGATCCGCTTTCGCCGAAGACCACGCTCGCGGTCTGGGCGACCTCTTCGCCGTCGGGATGAACGCTGACCGTTTTTTCGACGGCGTCGCTCGCGTTGGAGCCGAAGGCCGTGACGCGCTGCTTGCCGTCCTTGACTGAAGCTATGGCGCGGAAGTCGAAGACCACTTCACCGGCGTCCCCGGCTTTGACGTCGGCGCGTTTGCGCGCGGCGCCGAGCAGTTCGAACCAGTTTTCCGCCTTGATCTCGGCGTTGACGGCCTGCGTTTTGTCCAGGTAGTTGCGCAAGACGACGGGCAGCGAAATCTCGTCGCCTTCGGTCAAAACCTTCGGCGGGTCGTGTTCGGCGAAGAAGGGTTGGAAGGCGCGGAACTCTTTTTCAACGATCCCGATCTGGCCGTCGACAGTCGAGCCGACGACCGACATCTTCCAGGTCGTGATGTTGTCGGCGAGCTTGAATTTCAAATGCGCGCGGCCCTGTTTGTCGGTTTCGATCTGAGGCTGCCAGAGCATCGTTTCCGGGAAATATTCGCGCAGGCGCGGAGTCGCAATTTGCCGCGTCGCGGCTGTGTTTGGCGCCGCCGGTTCGGAGCGAGTCCCGGAACGGGTCACGATAGAAACGCTGGCGCTAGTCTGCAAAAGATTCGACGCGTCGGCTGTGATCATCACCGCGTTCTCTATCGAGCCTACATTGAGCGTCGCGTTAACATTCGTCAACTTCAACGAATAGACCGTGACGCCTTCGATGACCAAAGATGTGAACCCGCTTACTTCGAAGCGGACTTCGTAAACTCCCAGCGCAAGATTGCTCAGAAGATAAGCGCCGTTGGCGTTGGTCTTCGCCGTCCATACCGAGCCGCTATTGACGTGCTTGGCCGTCACGGTGACGTTCGCAATGATCGCATCATTCGCGTCGGTGACGATTCCGGCGATTGCGCCGCCTTCGCCCGAGAAGTTGACACCCCTCGGATTCGCCCGCGTCGCGCCTTTTTCAACATCCTCTTTTGCCGACTCTTCAGCGACGATTTGCAAGAAACTGGTTACGTCGTAATCGTCATAAGTCCCTTCTTTGCCGTCCGCGCCGAGGCTGCGGATTGTGACGCGGGCGATCCGCTGAGTGACGGGGATGATTTCGGTCTTCGGCTTCGGCTTCTCGCCGTATAGCGCCTGATCAAGTTGCGTCACGCGGTCGGAGTAATGCGAAGTTGTCCTGAAAGTCGCGTAATAGCGATTCCCCCAGCCGTCCCGCGTTTCGTCGAAATCAACGCCCGATCGCTTCAGAGCCTCACGCAACTCGCCTTCGTTTTGTGGGATCGACTTCGTTTTTTCGAAATGGGCCGCCAGAGCGAGTTCGATTTGCGCCTTGATTTCGGCGGCGTATTTGATCAGGCAGGTGGTGAGCGTGAAATCGTCCGATCTCCATCTCCCCCCCTTGTTCTCGAATCGCCCGTTTGGCCCGCCGCTTCTGACGCGGATGGAAAAAGCGCCCTGCTCGACTTCGAACTCGAAGCGGTACGGATTACCCCAGCGGTCGCTGAGATCGTCAATGTCGACGGCCTCGCGCGACATCAATTCGCGCTTCAACGTATCGCGGTCGCGGATGAGGCTGCCGGTTCGGGCGTGATGATTTTCGACCGTCCGCGCTATGGCCGAGGCGGTATGGCGGAAATATTCCCAAGATTTGCTGAGCGCCGTGAAGTCATCGTCCGTGCCGAAGCGTTTATCCGGCCCGGCGGAGATAAACTCGAACACGTCGTTGACGGTTTCGACCGAGAATTTCGGGCGGTACGGCGTTCCCCACGGATCGCGCATTTCGTCAAGATCAACTCCGGCCAGCAGCATCTGACGCCGTAACATCGCTTCGCCAGTCGGGTAGACCGATTTCAACGAATATCGCCAGTTGAGCGCGGCCTCAACAGACTTGAATTGAGAAGAAATGACAGGGCGAAAAACATTTTCCGGCCGGGTCTCGAAATCGCCCGAGACGAAATATCGCTGGCGATACCCGCCCTCGCCCCGATTGAGCAGAATCTCCGCCACCAGGTCGAGCCCGTCAGGCGCCGGTTTTGACATATCGATCTGAGCCAGGTCGCGGCGCGTAATGCCGGCAAGGCCCTCGCCCGCGCCGAGCATTTCACGAAAACAGTCGTAAAAGCCGAAGTCGCGACCGCCGAATTCCCGGTCAGTTCGCGCGCGCTCTTCGATCGCCTTGTCGAAGACCACCACGCCGAGCGCGCTTTCCGCCGCGCGGCCCTGAGGCGTGAGCGCGCGCAGGTCGGCGCGCGCTTCTTCGCCGGGGCGGTAAGAAGCCCGGTTAAGCGCCAGATCGAGTCTCAACTCACGATTGCGCGGATAGACAACATTCGCCCGACCCGTCAAATCGTGGATTTCGCGTTCGTGGCCAAAGGCGGGATAAGCCAGGATCGTCAGCTCATCGCTGAATTCGTTATTGAACTGGAAGGTGATTTCGGCGCGGCCGTCTTTCAATTGAACCGCGCGCGTGGCGAGCAGCCGGGAGCCGCGCGTCAGATCGACCGTCCAGTTTGCGCGCGGCGAATCGGAAGTCAACCGCGCTTTGATCGGCTCGCCGGCGCGGTAGAGCGTCTTGTCGGTCTCGACGCGCATCGCCGGCGTGGAACGATCCCAGTATTTGTGAATATCCTGTCCGGATATTCCCTGATCGTCCCGCGCGATGAGCTTTAAACGCAGATTATCGTATCCTTCGGTTTTGCCGACATCGAGCGAAGTGACTTTGGCGACGCCGTAGTCATTGGTTTTGACGGTCACGAGCGCCCGCTCAGCGTCGCCCTGCCGTGACTTTTTCTCGCCGTCATCTTCGTCATCGAAGACCTGACTGATTTTCACGTCGCACCGGGCCGGAGCGCCGTCGGCATAGAAGGTCGAAACATAGAACTGAAGCGGCAATCCATCGCCGGTCTTTCCGCGTTCGATCAAATAGACGTGAATCGGCTCGGCGGTGACGCGCAGGTCGAAGCGCCGCTGTTCGGTCCGGCCCGTGGTCAGATCGGTCAGATAGGCCACATAGCGCAAGTCGCGGAAACGCGAATATGAACTTGGCCCTAAATCTTTATGCTCTTCCGCGAGATCGATGCGGGCGACGAAGCGCCCGTCATCGTCGAGAGCGCCTTCGTACTTGTCGCCTTCCTCGGTCTCCCATTTCTGTTCGCTGTAATTCCAGCGCCGTTCGGTCTCGCGGACGACGCGGACGCGGCCACGTTTGACCGGCTGGCCGAAAACGTAATCGGCGCGAACCTCGACCTCGGCGTTTTGTCCCGGCAGATAATAGCCGCGGTCGGGTTTGACGTTGACGGCGAAATTTGGGAGGTCGTAGCGGCTGATTTTGACCCAATTTGATCCCCACGCCCTGCGCGGGCTTTGTTCGCCGATGAAGGCCTCGATTCGGTAATCGCCCAATCGCGCGCCGTCCGGAATCTGCCAATCAACATTGGCGACGCCGAACCGCGAGGTCTTGAAATCGGCGCGGAAATGGGTCGTCGTTTCCATGTCATAAATCTTCAACTCGCCATCGATGTTCCCCCACGCCTTCCGGTCTCGATCCAGAGCGAGAACACGTATGCGCAGCGTCTGCCCCGGCTGATAAAGAGGTTTGTCCGTGCTGACCAGGATCTGGTCCAGATGCAGAAGGACGACCTCTTCCCTGGCCTCCTGCAAAAAGCCGTCGCGCCTGGCGACTACTCCGATCTCGACATCATCAGCTTTGAGGGGGCCGGGCAGTTTGAATTCCAGCAATGCCTCGCCCGTGGAATCGGTCACGCCAGAAGACTTCAGCTCTCGTTTATTGTCGTCCTCTTCGTAAGCCATCCTGGCTTCCACATTCACGCCGGAAGCGGGCTTGCCGGTCAGCGGATGCAGCGCGCGCGCGCGGATGGCGTATTTCGCCTCCTTGCCCACTTCCTCCGGCGCCGAGACCATCAACCGGAAAATGTCGGGCATGATTTCGGACAGCGAGACCAGGCCCGAGACCGGATCAGTCTCTTTGCCTGAAGGATCAATTGCGACTATTTCGTAACGCAGACGATACCAGATCAGTTCTCCGCCGTCGTAATCGCCGACGCCTGTTTTGACCAGTGGCACAGTCGAGACGCTGGCGCCTGCCGGGACAGAAAACACACTCATCGCCGTCGCGCGAATCGCGTCACGCGGATCAACCAATTGCAGCCTGGTTCGCGCCGTCAACTCCGAGGAACTGGAATTTTCAATCGCGAGCGAGACAGCCGCGCCCTCCTTCTGCAATGAGAATTTCGTGGCTGAGTCATTGACACGCAGCATGGGACTGCTCGCCGAAAACCTGGCGGCGAAGATCGAAGCCGAAAAAAGACACACCAATATCGAGCCGATCAAACGATGGCGCATAAGGACTATCTCCTGGTCTCCGGTGATGAGGTTCTCCCAGCATCAGCCCGAGGTCGCCGAAGCGATGGGCCGCGCCGCCGCGCTTTTGACAGTGAGTGTCTGTGATCAATGGCGGCCTGCTCGTGAGTAGAACGTGAGGCGTCAGCAGGCTTGCAGAAAAAACTGGCGCAGGAGAATTGTATTCAAAATCGCCTGGGCAGATAGCCCAGGCCGGTCAAAATCTGTTTGGCCGGGCCAATGCGCCGGTCACGGATGGCGACGAAGCTCGCTCACCGCGCGCGAGCCATCGGCCCCTCAGCGCCCTTCGGGGCGCCGCTGCCGCCGCGCCGCGCCAGCACGATTTCGGCCAGGATCGCCAGGGCGATCTCTTCGGGCGTTATCGCGCCGATGTCCAGCCCGATCGGCGAATGGACACGGCGCAAATGTTCCGCCCCCACGCCTTCGCGCCGCATGTGTTCGCGGATCGTGGTCGAGCGGCGACGACTGCCGATCATTCCGATGTAGCGGGCAGGTTTCTCGATCACTTCGCGTAAACAGATCTCGTCATGCCTGTGTCCGCGCGTGACGATCACCAGGTGCGAAGCCTGCGTGATTTTTAGCGATCGCAGAGCTTCTGTGAAATCGCCGGCGATCAGGCGAACGTTGGGGTCGGGAAATTTCTCGCGCGACGAGAACTCGGGCCTGTCGTCGATCACGGTGATTTTAAAATCAAGCAGCGCGGCGGCCTTCGCCACAGCCTGTCCGACGTGGCCTCCGCCGCAGACGATCAATTCCAGCGGTGGCCGCGAGATTTCAAAAAGCAGCCGCGCGTCGCCGATTCGCTTCTCGACTTCCGCCCCAATCCCGCCCGCTAACGATGCGCCCCATGCGCCCAATTCACTTAGACGCGCGACGGCTATCTCCTGCCGCTCGTCCTTCATCAGCGCGACAGCGTGGCTCGCGGCGATCTCATCGAGCGCCCGATCTCCGAGCGAGCCTCCGGCGGCCGCGCCGCCATCTTTGACCAGCAGCCTCGCGACGCCCGTCGCGGGCGGCCCATCCGTTTCCATCAGAGAGACGACGCACATCGCCTCGCCGTCGGCGAGCGCTTGTTTCAAAGCGGATGAGATTTCAGTTGCGGATAGCATAGTGATTGGCGCCTAATTCCAAACTTCAATGAAGACCTCCATATCGCCGCCGCAGATCATTCCCTCTTCATCGGGAGGGACGTCCGGGTTGTCGCGCAGGCTGAATTTACAAAGGCGCGGCTTGTTTTCAGCCAACGCCTCGCGCGCTTCGGCCCAGACGTCGGCCTCGACGCAACCGCCCCCGACCGTGCCCATCATTCCGCCGTCTTCAAAAACCAGCAGCTTGGCGCCCGTCCGCTGAGGCGTCGAGCCGGAAGTCGTCACAATCGTCGCCACCGCGAGCTTCCTCTTATTGCTTTGCGCCCTGCTGATCTCTTCGTAAACCTCGCTCTGTGTCAATAAACTCATTGCTCTTTCAGATTGGGTTGCGGTTTCGTATGCCGGATCGCCGGATCAGCGCGACTAGATACAAAGCCGCGCTTGCCGCCGCTTGCGGCGCTGATCCGTGAGCCGATTCAGACATTGGAAAATCATGTAAATCAGGCTCGTATCATAACGCAAGCCCGCTAAACGGACATATGATATTATGAGTTGAATTACCTGAACGCCCTGATGAATGACATGAAATCCAAGGTTCAAAAAATAGGTTTCGTCAGCCTAGGCTGCCCGAAAAATCTGGTGGACAGCGAGGTGATGATGGGACAACTCAAACAACACGGTTATGAATTGACCGCCGACCGCGAGGCCGCCGACGTGATCGTCGTCAACACTTGCGGGTTCATTCAATCAGCCAAGGAAGAGTCGATCAACACGATCCTCGAGATGGCCGAGTTGAAAGATTCGGCCAACCTGAAGCGGCTGGTCGTCGCCGGCTGTCTGGTAGAACGCTATCGCCGCGACCTGCTCGACCAGTTACCGGAAATCGACGCCGTGCTCGGCACGAGCGAGATCGAGAAGATAGTCGCGGCTGTAGATCCGGCGGCGGTCGATGCCCAGGACGCGGCCTTTGTGTATTCCAACACCTGGATGTCGCGCGGGCTGCCGACCTACATCTACGACGAGAAAGCGCCGCGCCTGCTGGCCACGCCGAAACATTTCGCTTATGTCAAGATCGCCGAAGGCTGCGACCACACATGCGCGTTTTGCGCGATTCCGCAAATGCGCGGGCGTTACCGTTCGCGGCGGGCCGGATCGATTCTGCGCGAGGCCGAGCAGCTTGCCTCGGCCGGCGTCAAAGAACTTGTTCTGATCTCGCAGGACTCGACGCAATATGGGTTGGATCTTGGAGTTAAGGACGGGTTGGCCGATCTATTGCGGTCGCTCGCGCGCGTCGACGGCGTCGAATGGATTCGCGTGATGTACACCTATCCGAACTCCTTGAGCGACGCGACGCTGGCGGCGATGGCCGAAGAGCCGAAGGTCTGCAACTACCTCGACATGCCGCTGCAACACGCCAGCGCCGCCATGTTGAAGCGAATGCGGCGCGGGGGCAACCGGCAGTCGCTTGAAAAGCTGCTCAACCGCGCGCGCCGCTTCGTCCCCGACGTCACGCTGCGCACCACGTTCATCGTCGGATTTCCCGGCGAGACTGACGAGGATTTCGGAGAACTGATGGGATTCGCGCGCGATGTCGAATTCGACCGCATGGGCGTCTTCACCTATTCCGATGAAGAGGGCACCCATGGATATGAACTCGGCGACAAGGTCCCGGCGAGCGTGATGCGGCGGCGGCGAGCGAAGCTCATGCGCCAGCAGGCCGGGATTTCAAAACGGCGCAACAAGACTCTGATCGGAAAGCGTTTCAGGGCGCTGCTCGAAGGCGCTTCGCAGGAGAGCGAACTTTTGCTGCAAGCCCGTTTAGAATCGCAGGCGCCGGAGGTCGATGGGCACGTGTTGGTCAACGACGCGCCGGAAGATTTCGCGGGCGGGGTTGGCGATTTCATAGAGATCGAGATCACCGAAGCCCACGAGTACGATCTGGTGGCGCGAGTTGTTTGAACATCACGATGACTCAGAACAATCCCTTCGATTCCAAACGCGGCAAATCTCTCAAGGTTGAGAGCGCCGCCGATTTCATCGCGGTCTTCGTCGCCACCGGTTTCGGCGCCGGCTTCATACCATTCGGTCCCGGCACCTGGGGGTCAATCGTCGGATTGCTTATCGCTTACGGATTGATAGCCGCCTTCGGCTCCGACGTATTATTTCTGCAAAACATCCTGATCGCCGCCGGCCTGGTCTCCGCCGCCCTCGGCGTCTGGGCTGGCGATCGCGCGGAAAAGATTTTCGACCGCAAGGACGCCAGCCAGATCGTCATTGACGAGGTCTGCGGTCAGATCATTTCATTCGTTTTCATCGCGCCGTATCTGGCGGGGCTGGGCGCGAATCGGCGGTGGTGGATGCTTGCCGGCTTCGCGCTCTTCCGCGCGTTCGACATCTTCAAACCGTATCCCATCAACAGGCTTCAGGATCTGCATGGCGGGCTTGGGGTGATGATGGATGACTGGCTCGCCGGGGTCTACGCCGCTGTGGCGTTGTCGTTGTTGTTAACACTGGTTATCTAAACATTGCCGACCAATCTATTTATGCTTAACGCTGAAATCATAGCCATCGGCTCCGAGATGTTGACGCCGTTCCGCATGGACACGAATTCGCTATGGCTGACCGAAAGGCTCAACGCAATGGGCGTCGAGGTCAAACTCAAGACCGTGGTCGGCGACGACGAGGCGCGGCTGGAAGAGACCGTCCGTGACGCGATGAAGCGCTCCGAGATCGTCATCGCCACCGGTGGGCTTGGGCCGACCGAAGACGACATCACGCGGAAAATCTTCGCGCGCGTCTTGAAGCGCCAACTGATTCTGGAAGACGCGATCCTCGAAAAGCTAAGGGCGCGATTCGCCCGCCGCAACATGCCGATGCCGGAAAACAACGCCCGCCAGGCGCTCGTCATCCACGGCGCGCAAATCTTGGAGAACAACAACGGCACCGCGCCTGGAATGCTGATCACTGAAGGCAAATGCACAGTCGTCTTGCTGCCCGGCCCGCCGCGCGAGATGAAGCCTATCTTCGACGCCCTGGTCGCGCCAGTCTTGAAACAGCGCGCGGGCGACATGCTGATCATGCGCCGAACCTTGAGCATCTTTGGCCTGGGCGAATCGGCAGTGGACGAGTTGGCTGCGCCGATCTACACGAGATACCAGAACCCATCGACGACCATCCTGTTCAAAGACGGCCAGATCGAATTGCACCTGACGGCCCAGGCGCGCAACGAGAGCGAGACCGTGAAACTGCTCGACGAACTCGCCGGGCGACTCGATAAAGTTCTCGACGAATACATCTTCTCACGCGACAACGAAACGCTTGAAGAGGTGGTCGGCCAATCGCTCAAACTGCGCGGCTACACGCTGGCGACGGCCGAAAGCTGCACCGGCGGATTGCTCGCCGGACGGATCACCGAGGTTCCCGGCAGTTCGGAATATTTCCTTGAAGGCGTCGTCAGCTATTCGAACGAAGCGAAAATCGATCTGCTCGGCGTGCCGAAGAAATTGATCAAAACTCACGGCGCAGTGAGCGAGCAGGTGGCCGGGGCGATGGCCGCCGGAATCCGCAAACGCGCCGGCTCGACTTTCGG
>Ga0154003_1000710_pt1 | contig 10580 bp, 4 predicted proteins | sample TSFL087MetaG_FD_104679 | JGI IMG/M metagenome (GOLD analysis project Ga0154003, IMG submission 104679) | Attine ant fungus gardens microbial communities from Florida, USA - TSFL087 MetaG | ecosystem: Host-associated > Fungi > Mycelium > Unclassified | place: USA: Florida, Lake Talquin State...
GGCGCTTTCTGTAACGAGAACATCACTTGAAATAGAGGCGATCGGCTCGGATCGCGCTCCGGCTGAAGGCGTTCAACCAACAGTGCAAAAGGGTAATCCTGATGCGCAATAGCGGATAAAGTTACTTCACGAACTTGTTCGAGAAACGCGATGAAGGATGGGTTACCGGAAAGATCAGCTCGCAAGACTACCGGGGTTACAAAATAGCCGATCAACTCGTCCAGTTCCGCGGCGCTTCGACCCGCCATAGGGACGCCTAGGAGAATATCTTCTTGAGCTGTATATCGATGTAGCAGCGCATAAAATATCGCTTGTAGAGTCACGTAGAGAGTCGCTCTATGGTCTTGCCCGATCGACTTGAGCGATTGAGCAAGATCAAGACTCAACCAGACAGGTTGGGAGGCGCCACTGAAAGTCTGCAGTGATGGTCGAGGCCGATCGGTGGGCAGGTTTAGTATTCCTAAATCACCCGCCAGGCGGCTCTGCCAGTATGACCAGAGCCGCTCTCCTTCTTGGCCTGCCAGCCTGCTTCGTTGCCAATAAACGTAATCGGCATACTGTATGGGCAAGGCACCGAGCGGCGCGGCCGTGGATTCGATTTCAGCCTGGTAGAAGAGGCCCAATTCATGCATCAGCGCCCCCATCGACCAGAGGTCGGCTACGATGTGATGCGCAACGACGAGCAGGATATGATCTTTCGGCGATCGGGTGAGGAGACTCACTCTCAGTAGAGGACCTTGCTCGAGATTGAATGACCGATGAGCCTCTTGGGCGAGATATTCATCAAGAACCTCGTCGCTCCACGAAGACACATCTGTCTCAAGCAGCAAAACTTCCATCTTGCTGTGAACTCTCTGGAAGGGTTCCCCATCGCGACATAGAAAAGTGGTCCGCAATGAATTGTGGCGATCTACTATCTTTTGTAACGCGCGCTGCAAAGCTTCGGCGTCCGGAACCGACCTAATACGCGCCGCCCAAGAAATATTGTAAGCTCCGCTGTACGGCGCCAGCTGATACAAGAACCACAAGCTCTGCTGCCCATAAGAGAGCGGATGCTCGGTTACTTCTTTTAAAGCCGGTGTAACAGATGGCCTCGAAGAATGCGAAGGCTGTTTCAGATGATCCAGCGCCTGCTGCGCGAGCTGAGCGATGGTGGCGTCTTCGAGCAGGGTTGCCGAAGGTAAGACCAGGCCAAACTCCGACTCGAGGTGATGCGACAGCTCAATCGCCGTCAGAGAGTCAATTCCATAGCTAAGTAGCGACTTGTTAATATCGACCTGTTCGGCGCTACGGTTAAGTTTGGCCGCGAGAAACGACAAAAGGCTGTTCGTGAGCGCCTCTATGGCGATAGCGTCTATGGTCAGCCGTTTATTTACAGAAGGAAAATTTACCGATTCAACTTTCGACGGTAAATTCTCGCGCCATTCGCTGACTGTCGCCAGCTTGCCCGCCTCGTAGTGATTTCGACATTCATATCGTTGGATTTTCCCGCTGGTAGTCTTCGGCATACTACCTTTATTAATCAGCGCAATGGCATGCGCCTGAACCTCGTGTTCCCTTGCCACGGCTTCGCGGATGCTTTCAATCAAAGAGTTCGGGTCTTTTCCATCGTGCGCTAACTCCTTAACTATCACCAGCCGTTCTTCATCTGCCCGCTCAATAGAAAACGCGGCGCAAGCGCCGGATTCCAACGCCGGATCTGACTGTTGAACCGTTAATTCAATATCCTGCGGATAGTGATTACGCCCGCGGATGATGATCAAATCCTTGATTCTGCCCGCCACGAAGAGTTCACCGTCTTTGGTATATCCGAGGTCTCCGGTGCGTAGAAATGGCCCCTCCTCACCCCCTCCCAGATATGCCCTGAAAGTTTGGGCAGTCTCCTGGTCACGATTCCAGTACCCGCGCGCGACGTTCGGCCCCGATACCCAGATTTCTCCAACCATCTCAGCCGGGCATGGCGTCAGAGATTCGGGATCGACGATGACCACACGCTCACCCGGCAGCGTCTGGCCGCAGCTGACAATTATTCGCTTACTATTAGCTCTGGGCGACATCGAATTGGCGCCCTCGATCGCCTTCTTCTCGATCCCTGGTTGCGCTTTGTTCGGACTGGCTGAGACCAGCAAAGTCGCCTCAGCTAGACCATAACAGGGATAGAAGGCTTCTCGTCGAAAACCGCAGCCCGAAAAGGTTGCGGTGAACCGCTCCATCGTCTCGTGAAAGATCGGCTCGGATCCATTAAACGCCGTGGTCCAGCTAGAGAGGTCCAGTCGCGCCCGCGCTTCATGGCTGATCTTACGGACGCATAAGTCATAGGCGAAATTCGGTCCGCCACTTGTCGTCGCTCGGTAATCTGAAATCGCCAGAAGCCATCTGGACGGCTTCTGCAGGAAGGCTGTAGGCGACATCAGAATGCATCTGGCGCCGAGATAGAGCGGTTGGAGGACGTTCCCAATCAACCCCATATCGTGATACAGAGGAAGCCACCCGACAATGATCGACTTCTCAGTTTGGCGGAACGCCTGCTGAATCATTCGCTGATTGCTGAGGAGATTACGATGACTAACAATGACTCCCTTCGGAGAGGACGTCGAGCCTGATGTGTATTGGATCATCGCTGGCGCATCGCCATCTATTGCGGGTCCGCGCCACTTCTCCCCCTGTTCGCTAGTTATGTCATCTGTGGTCAGCCATCTCAGATTCTTCGTGTAGGGCGCGTCGCTAAAAATGCGTTTTGCTCTTACCGCGACTGGTTTTATTGTTAAGGCTAAAGCCGCCCGAGTATCCTCGATGATTTTCTGTAGCCGGAGCTGAGACTTGTTAAGTCGCGGCGGGTAGGCCGGCACAGCAATAGCTCCCGCGTAAAGACAACCTAAGAAGGCGGTGATGAACTCCAGCCCGGGAGGGTATAGTAATAACACGGGCTTGCCGGTCGCTCCGGCGAGTTGTAAGGAAGCCCCAATTGCGCGACTGCGTCGATCAAGTTCTGCATACGTCAGATCCATCTTCTCCGCTTCCCCATCGGCTAAGAACGTATAAGCCAGCCGATTTCCTCGATGAATGGCATTCTCACGGAGGAGATCAATTATAGTAAGCGAACCATGATCCCTGACTGAACGCGCATCAATGTCAATGTCTGACATACTAATCCCGTCCTTCTCCAAATGCTGTTTGACATCGGCCACCAAGGTCAGAAGTCGCTTCCGCGGATGGCCGCGTATGCATTTGTCCTTCACTTCGGAGAAAGCAAGCTCAATTGAATCGGACTTTGGACAGAGTCATCTCAGAGAGAGAGTCTAAAAGTAATCAAACTCCCGGCGGCGAAATGAGGTTTTGTGTTGTCGCCGCGTCGACGGATGGTCGAACTATGTTTCGGTTGGGTATCACGTTCTCACCATTTAGCGCGTGATTATTAGTGATGGTCTGTCCCCTGGCTGGTCTGCGTTATCTGGCATTCGTCATCTTGAGGTTAAAGAGCGTTGCGGAGGAAAACTTATTTACACCGGCGCTAGATGTCCTCCGCCTCTGAGCGTTTGCAGGTCGATATCCGCAACACACCGCACCTTGACATAGTCCAGCGTCAGATCTCCTTCCAGATGAACTGTGCCCGAGCGATTCTCAAAATCAGCCTGACTCAAATCCAGGGCGTCTCGATCAAGCCGCACACCGAGTTCGGTTCCGCCTTTGGTCTCAGTAAATTTGATATGGACATACCCCATATCGATCCGGTCTTTGAGGGCTTTGACCGTCTTTTCTGGTCGCAGGCTGGCTTCGACGGGATGGTTGCCTTCGCAAAGTTTTTCGACAAGACTCTTCTCACGAGGTTTGTTTGGATCCGGGGGTGGCGGGGGAGGTGGTGGATTTTTCGCCATTTCCTCCATTTTCTTGCGCAGACTTAACGGCCTCATGTCTGTCCATACTTCTTTGATATAGGCCAGGCACTCTGGCTTAAGGCCGCTCTTACCCACATCTTTCCAGCCGAGGGGGATTTCCTTATAGTCTGGCCAGATGGAGTATTGTTCTTCGTGGTTCACAACTACTTTATAGACTGTGGTATCTTCTCGATCATGATCGTACAAGCCCATTCTTAACTCCTTTGAAATCTGTGTTATCTCTATAGCTGGTTACCGAAAGGTAGACTACCGCCTTTCAAGCCGACGCTCTTGTCTGATGTTATCGCGTTTGTTTGCGATCTCGCTGATTCCGCTCCGGAATCCTCACGACGAGACTATCGGTGACGGCGCCTTCTCCTTTTAAAGCCGGCTGCAATCAACCATTTGAATCCCGCGCATAAATCGGGAGACGCCTGGGTGCGCATCGCTTCCAGCGTGCAGTCTCGGTGAGGCCGCCCATTGATTCTCGAATGCGCCTTCTGCCAAGACTGCGCGCTGGAAGCGATGCGTACCCAGGTTTTCGTCAACCAATGTATTGATTGCACAGTGGTTTTATTTGCACACGCTTCAATTTAAATAGCTATCGACCTTCTTCAGTTAACCTGAAGATGGACTACCGCCTCTCAAGCCATCATTTTGGCCTAGAGCGTGTTTTTTTAAGCTTCGATTTGAGCCCGCAAAGCAGGCGTAAGCATAAAGCCTGGGCGTGAGCCCCAGGAGAGCGGTAATAAAGGGCTCCTCAGCCCATGAAGTGAGTGATGGCCTGCTGTCTGCCGCCCGTTTCACGGGCTTAATGGCGCGCCTAACTCGACCCAGGGTTTCGCCTTCGGCTCCCTGGGCTTTATTCTTGCGCCCGCTGCGGCAGGCTTTAGAATAGAGCTTTTAAAACACGTTCTTCGTGTTATCGCAATCGTTCAGCGCCGCAGTGTTCCTGCTCTTGAATGGCTTAATAATAGCCATTCCCGCAATGATCAGCGGCCTGATAAGTTACCGATCGTCAATGCGGGGCGTTCGGAATCCGTTAAAGATCAGCGTTGTCACTCTAGACCTTTCTCAGCGTTTCTCTATCAACAATCATGTGCGCTTGAAATTGTATGGATTTTAGCAAAATTATTACCCTATCCGAGTTACTTACATTTCGTTCGAAAATGCCATGAATGCCTTTGAATAAACCGTCTCGTACAACAACCGTGTCTCCCGGACCGATGCTGTCCTCAAGCTTTACATAGCCGGACTCGTCATGTTGTGACCGAATTAATTTGATAATTTCGTCATCGACCGGGATGGGGGTTTCACCAAAGCCGACCACGTCTCGGACCCCTCTTGTATATCGGATCTTATGACCATAGGCATTGAATCTAAATCGCGCAAAGAAATATCGAAGAAACAATGGCTTGATTAACCAATTGGGCTTATTAACATATCGGTCGAGACTGCGCTCTCTGATTTTTGGCAGATATGTCTCAATACCCCAGGCATTCAAATTACTTTCAGCTCGCACTTCTTGTCTTGGATTTGTATGAATCGCGTACCATGAGCAAATATCTAAAGGATGTCGCGCGCTCACTGAAATCCCCCTTCTCGCCGCCATTCGGGAGGTTTACCCTGCCGATAATTCAAGAGTATCCTCAAATATCCGGATACTGCCGCGAAACGTCTGTTAATAGGAGCGCGTATGATACAGATACCGCAGGCTAACGCGGATAGGGGGAGAGTCACTGCGTCCGTATCACACGCGTTCCTATAAAGGGTCGATCAAAAAGCATCGTGAGCTTGAGGACTTCATCCACTCAACGGCTAAACGCCGATGGTATATTCGATGACGACAACTTAAAACCCAATCAGATAACAACGGATGATTGTCTTGCCCTCAGCCCATTTACCATTTGGAACGAGTCTTTACCGTCCCTGATAGTAGACATCGATGGTAAATATCGTAGATATCTATTATGTTACTGAAATTCGTTATTTTCGTGGGAGATAACTGACCGCTCAGCCAATCGTTTCACCACGCGGCTGAGAAACCCTACCCACAATAGAGTGCGACCAGAGTCGAAATTATTTCAGCTCTTGTGGGAAATTTTTCGGGCCGCGCATTGTAGATGACCGTCGATTTTGAAAGATTGCGGAATGAGCGTCGCGGCCAATCACTTACTGAGTTAACGCGCAGAAGCGTATTTAATAACATGCGCGTGGCGCCTTTGCGCCGTGGACCCTATAAGAATAATGGCGTAATTATTCGGTTCGAGTAGGTAACGGAGATTGAAATCGAGAGCGAGCGTATGGTTGAGAATGATAGGCTGATCTCGCGCGATAAAATTTTAGCCGGCGCAATTCCAGGCAAGTCGCTCTAGTATGCGCTGCGCGTTGTCCGCTCATAAAGCGCTCTGTATCGTTCGCGCGCGCGGTGGAGCACTAAATTAAGTTGCATTCTGGTCAATCCCAGATCCGCGCAAATCTGTTCCTTCTCATCCTCCGCAATATAAAATCGGAAGAGCACCAGGCTATCTCGTTCATTAGGCATCTCCTTGAGGATTTGCCAGATGAGATCGGCTTTCTCTTTTTGCATCAGTTCTTTGAGCGGGTCGGGCGCAGGGTGCGGAAGAAGCATAACTTCTTCAGTTTCGGTCAAGCTTTCCTGACGCCCGGCATGCCGGAAGTAATCAATGACAAGGTTTCTGGCTACACTGCAAATGAATCCGTTTAGCTTCTGCGGTTCTCGAATATCTCCCTGCCGGATCTTTTTGAGTACGATCCACAAAGTCTCCTGGCAAAGGTCATCAACGATTGCAGCGTCACTAACTCCATGGCGAATGATAATCATTACATAGCGTCTATAACGATCGACCAGCTGGGCCTCGGCTTGTCGGTCGCCCTTCCCAATGCGGCTGATGAGATCAACTCCATCGCTGGCTTCATTTATGGATAGAATTTCCATTCACTTATTTACTCTCGCGCTTGCGCGCAATAACAACACACAGGATCGTCTGTGCGGCGCGCGCGTCGGACGACGCCTTGAAGCTGGCTTTCTGTCGCGTCGGGTATCATCACAATAAGCATAGTTAACTTTTAATCCGGCGATGTCACAAAATCAGTATAAGTAACTCACTCCGCCCTTTGGCGATTACTTCATCGATTAAATATTTTGATGAGGCAGGCGGCGCCAGTCCGACCAGGCGATCGATGAGCGTCAATAACGCGCCCGGCGCGAGCGCCGGGCGATAATCAATCCCATCGCCTCCCGGCCAGCATCCAGATGTAACGGGGCGCCAGTCTGACGGATACGAGGGATTGAAGGGGCGCCATTTCGAATGACGCCTGACACAATTGGCTGAGGAATTGGAATTGTGTCATCAGAGGGGGAATTTTCCGCGACAACCCGGAGGATGACCTGGCGATTGAGGCGCCGGCCGGCCTCCAGATTATTTATAGTGTCCGGATTACTACATCGATCAGCAATCGATTGAACTTGATCGGGTCCGGGAGTTCTGCTCCTTCGGCAATCATGGCGTAACCAAACAGTAATTCAGCATACGACTTAATCGCACTGTCTTCACGATTCTTATTGAACCGCTCGTTCAATTTGATAAAGACCTCGTGAACAGGATTCAGTTCCAGAATTCGCCTCTGCTTCGGCCCTCCGCCCTTTCCCTTCATCAAGAGTCGTTCTAGTTGAGGGCTATAGTCCATCTCCGTCCCGACCAGACAGGCGGGCGAAGATATCAGACGGCTCGAAAGGCGCACCTGCTTGACGCTCTCGTCCAGCGCCTTTTGCAAAGCCTCTAACAAGCCTTGGGCCTCCTCTTCTTTTTGCTTGAGTTCCTTCTGTGTTTTTTCCTGCTCTTCCGCGGTTCCAAGGTTGATCGTTCCCTTGCCTATGGACTTGAACTTCTTCCCTTCATAGTCCATTAAGGATTGCATCAGCAATTCATCGACGGGTTCGACCAGATAAAGCGCTTCATACCCCTTCTCCTTTACGGCCTCCAAGTGGGGGGAGTTTTCGACTACGTTTCGGGACTCTCCGGTGAGATAGTAGATCTCATGCTGCCCTCCTTTCATCCGTTCGACGTATTCCTTCAGCGTAGTGAGTCTTTCGGGATCGTCGGAAGACTGAAAGAGCAGGAGCGAAACGATTCTCTCCTTGTTGTCGTAATCGGACCCGACTCCCTCCTTGAGCGCCCGGCCGAATTGCTCCCAAAACTGAAGGTATCGGCTATACTCCTTTTCCATCATTTCTTGCAGTGTGTCGAGAATCTTCTTTGTGAGCCATTTTCGGATCTGGGTGATATGGCGGTCTTGCTGCAGCATTTGCCGGGAAATATTGAGCGGCAGGTCCGCCGAATCGACCACTCCTTTGATGAACCGCAAATACCTCGGCAGGAGGTCTTCGCATCGCTCCATAATCATGACTCTCCTGGCGTAAAGTCGGAGTCCGCACTCTGAGCCGTGGTAGAAAAGGTCATAAGGCGCTTTGGACGGAATGAAGAGTAAAGCTTGATACTCTGTCTTGCCCTCGGCCTTGAGTGGGAGTGTCTTGAACGGTTCGGTCCAATCATGAGAGATGTGTCGGTAAAAGTCCGCGTATTCGCTGTCTTTGATCTCGGCCTGGGCGCGACTCCAAATGGGTTTCATCGAGTTCAGCGTCTTGTCCTCAGTGACAAAAGTAGGTTGAGCGTCGTGGATCAGATTTCCACTCTCGTCCCGCAGCGTTTCTTCCCGCTCGAATCTAGAAACGATCGGATAAGACACGAAATCGGAATACCGTCTGACAATGCGCGAGAGGACCCACTGATCGGTGAAGTCCTCGATCCCATTATCGGGATCAACAGGCTTCAGATGTAGAGTAATGGTCGTGCCGCGACCGGAGCGCTCGGTCTCGGCCAAATGATAAGCGCCGTCGCCTGTCGATTCCCACAGCGTCGCGGTAGTCTCTCCTGCCCTGCGTGTCAGCAGGCTGACCTTGTCCGCCACCATGAAACATGAATAGAAGCCGACGCCGAACTGGCCGATGAACTCTGACAGTTGCTGGTCCGGTTGGCCCGCCTTGAGTCTCTCGCGCAGTTCGCGAGTTCCCGATTTCGCGATCGTTCCGATGTTGGCGATCACCTCTTCCAGACTCATCCCGATTCCTGTGTCGGAGATCGAGAGTATTCTTTTGTCTTTGTCCGATTCCAGCCGGATCTCGTATCGGTCATCCTCAGTCAGTAGTGTTGGATTGGTTAGGGCTTCGAAGCGCAACCTGTCGAGCGCGTCCGAGGAGTTGGAGATGAGCTCCCGAAGAAAGATCTCTTTGTTTGTATAGAGAGAATGAATCATCAAATCAAGGAGTTGCTTAGTCTCCGCCTGGAATTGATATTCCTTCATCTTAGGAATCATAAAATACTCGCTTTCCTCTTTCCGTCGTCAATAGTACAGAGTTAACCAAGTTTCTGGACATTTATCTGGATTGGTACCGCGAACTGTAGCGAGCGATTGTCGGCAAGGCCCCACTCGCTACCGCTCGTGGCGCTGTCTCGTCGTCTCAAGTAATGCTTGATAACTTCGTTAACAGTGTAATAGCTGTTTTGGAAACTAAATTATTTGATATCTTTCTGCCGCATTGAATGATGATCTCGCGCGACATAAGCGACAAAAACTAGTAATTGAGATTGCGACTGCCGTAAAAGGTGAAAAACCCGCAACGGGGCATTCCTGCTGAAATTATGGATTCAAAGGCTGTCAGTTAATGCTCTCGATAAATATCTCTTTCTCTCCGAACAGTCTTTCGGCGTAGGCGCCGCGCTTCGAGCATTCTTGGATGAGGAGGTTTGATTCAGTGATCGGTCGGGATTGTTCGGTGTATTTGAGACTCATGATATGTCCCAACCATGGTTCCTGCCCCATGGCATAGACGTATATCTCTTTGCTGTTGAACCGTCGCACGATGTCGATAGCCTGGTCAAAGTTAGACCCGGCCAGGCGTCGAGACTCATCCATGGCGCGTTCTATCTTCTTGGTCAGCAAAGGACCGTAAAGCCATGAGAGCGGCGCCCCATCACATTCCATTCCGAGGAAGATCGCATCCACATCTCCTACCTCGGGGTAAAGGTGTTCATAGAGCCGCGGTTCGAGATTGCACGAGTCCGCCGCAAACAAGAGCGATCGCCTCCCGATTCGAACGAGGTGCGCGGCTTTGCACCGCACATTCAGGTCTGAATGCTCACCCAAGAACGGCAGAGCAGTGAGCGAGCCGTTCTCAAACTCCAAGCTCTCCATCTGATCCAGTTCGATCACATTTTTACACCCAATATTCTTTAAAATCAGCTTCAGTGATGGATCTTGAAGAAAACCTCCTGAGCTTGTCGGCGTCACAATGTTTTTAACCTTATGCCTGATTTGCAATAGAGTCTCAAATAAAACGTGATCCTGATGGTTATGAGTAATCACCACATAATCAATCGAATCAGGCAGATCCTGGTAGGTATACCTCGAAACATTCGATTCGTAGGTATAACTAAGCACAGGGTCAAACAGCATATTCATACCCGGCGTTTCTAACAGAATACATGCGTGGCCAAAGTAGCGCCACCGGACTCCATGCCCTTGATAAGAGGGGTAAGTAGGGGGTGGATCGGGCGTCAAAAACGACCTCACCAACCGCTCAGACTCCTCAGGCGCTTCCAGCATCTCTTTGATCTCTCCCCA
>Ga0154003_1000711_pt1 | contig 10576 bp, 6 predicted proteins | sample TSFL087MetaG_FD_104679 | JGI IMG/M metagenome (GOLD analysis project Ga0154003, IMG submission 104679) | Attine ant fungus gardens microbial communities from Florida, USA - TSFL087 MetaG | ecosystem: Host-associated > Fungi > Mycelium > Unclassified | place: USA: Florida, Lake Talquin State...
GGGCGCGGTTGCGAACAATGACCGACTGACCTGGCGTACGGCTTACACACTGTCGAGATTCCGCTTCGTGGATGACGCGGTGTTCGGCGACAACTATCTGGCCGGCGCCCCGATTCATCTGCTGCGTGCGGAATTGCGCTACGAACATCCGAAAGGCTTCTGGATCGCCCCCAACCTCGATTGGTCGCCGGCGACCTACTTCGTCAACAGCCCGAACACAGTGAAAAACGACAAGTATGCGGTGATGAATCTGAGGGCAGGGTACGACTGGAATAAGTTCGGCATATACGTCGAGGGGGTGAATCTGACCGACAGACTCTACTCGGCGTCCGTGCAGGTGGATAGCGACGCAGGGACGTTCTTCCAACCGTCGAATGGGCGTTCCATCATCGGCGGAATACGCGTGCGGTTTTGATTACAGCGAAGTCGCGCTCGCTAATTACGAATGCGGCAATAGGAGGAATTATGAAAAGAGGTTTTTCCGTTATTTTCGGCGCGGATGATGGCCGCAAGGAAGGGGGGGAAGAATGAGAATTCATACTCTCATCAGCCTGCCATTCATTCTGTCGCTCAATCTGACATCAGTGTTGGCGCAAGGCAACACCGCAAACATCACGGGCGCCGTGACTGACCCGAACGGCACTGCCGTTGTCGGCGCTCAAGTATCTTCCACTCATACACAAAACAGGCAAACGCTACGCAAAGTGACGGATTCGCAGGGCGGTTACACGTTCACCAATCTCGCTCCCGGACATTACCGAATTGAAGTCATTGCCAAAGGCTTTGCCGTCGCCGCGAAAGAAACGAGCGTCGCGGCTGGTCAAAGCGCCACGGCCGACTTTCGACTGTCGGTTGGAGCAGTCGCCGAGTCGGTCACAACAAGGGGGCAGTCGTATGAAGTAACGGTTGCCGCCACCGGCACAAGGACCGACACGCCGATTCTCGACATCCCGCAAGCGATTCAGGTGGTCCCGCGGCAAGTCATCGAGGACCAGAAGCCTTTGACCTTGAGTGGCATCCTGCGAAACGTCAGCGGCTTCTCGCAAACGCGAACTGACTTTGAAGTATTTCGCAGCTTCAAGCTCCGCGGCTTCGACGTTCTTGACACCACCACCGACGGCGTACGCAATACCGACTCACTCAACATCCAGCCCGACGGCCTCGCCAATGTCGAGCGAGTCGAGGTGCTGAAGGGGCCCGCGTCGGCGCTTTACGGGCGGGGATCGATAGGCGGAGGGATCAACATCGTCACCAAGAAGCCGCTGCCTGATTCACACCGCGAGATCACACTCAACCTGGGGAGCTTCAAACACGTTCAATCCGGCGTCGATGCGAGCGGACCGCTCAATAATAGCAAGTCCGCCCGTTACCGATTGATCGGTGAATATGAACGGCGGGACAGCTTCATCGATTTCATCGAGATAGAGAAGTATCAGATCGCGCCCAGTTTGCAGTTCGATCTGGGGTCAAGCTCGACCCTGACTTTGCAGTCAGATTACCGCTATCACAAGCAACCTCGATATCTCGGCCTGCCGCTTTATGGAACGATTGTCGGAACCGATGACATCAAGCTACCGCTCGGCCGGTTCCTTTCGGAACCGGGCCTCGATAAGACGAAGAACGCCGGCTTGCAATCGACTGCGATCCTCAACCACCGTTTCTCAACGGATTGGAGCGGGCAGGTGGCCTTTCGTTGGACACAGAATTCATTCTTCCAGCCCACAGCGCCGCCGAGGGCATTACAGGCGGATAACCGGACACTCAATCGCGGCTTCAATCTATTTGATGAGCGTGAGCGGGAGTCCGCAATCGAGGCGAATACGACCAGGAATGTCAGGTGGGGTGGTGTCGAGCACAAAGTCACCGCAGGTTTTGACTATGCCTGGTGGCGTTACGACTCAAAGTTCTTCACCGGAGCAATTGCCCCGATCAACATCGAGAATCCGGTATACGGCGCTCGACCAACCGGCGTCTTCCTTCTCGCGGACACGCGCGACATCATCAGCAGCTATGGACTGTTCGCGCAGGATCAGATGACACTATTGCCCAAGTTGAAGGCCGTCGTGGGAGGCCGCTTCGACCGCATCAGAAATGAAAACACCGACTTCGCCGTTCCGGTCAGTGGAGAGAGGAAGGACTCTCAGTTCAGCCCGCGGCTGGGGCTTGTAGTCGAGGTCGCGCCAAGGGCTTCCGCCTACGGCTCCTACTCGACTTCGATACATCCCAATTTTGGCGAGGCGTTCGCCAATCCGCTCTCGCAGCCGTTCAGACCGCAAAGGGGCAGGCAATACGAAGCCGGGGTCAAGTTCGATGTAAGCAGGCGACTCTTCGGGACCGTTTCAGTGTATCAGGTGACGCAGAAGGATGTGCTGGTGGATGATCCCGACGACCAGAGCGGCTTCTTTTCGATCGCAACTGGAGAACAGCGCGCGCGTGGCATGGAAGTCGATCTGTTCTGGTCGCCAATCAATAGTCTGGATATCCTGACTTCATATGCGTTTACTGACGCCGAAGTGAGGAAAGATACTAACTCGACGCTCGTCGGTAAAAGCCTGAAGAACGTGCCGCGTCACAGCGCGCGGGTGTGGGGGAAATACGAATTCGCGATAGGCGACGACAGCCGGCTGGGGTTCGGCGCAGGATTCACCTATACCGATGACCTTCCAGGCGACCTTGGAAACACCTTCGTGGTTCCGGGCTACACGGTCTCGGATGCGATGGCCTTCTTTAAGTACAAACGGTTCACGCTGCAGGTCAACGTCTACAACCTCTTCGACAACGAATACTTTCACCGGGCCGCGTTCGGCACTCAGGGAATTATCCCTGGAGAGCCGTTAAGGGCAGTAGCCTCGCTCGGATTCCGATTCTGAATCGAAGACATTTGCTCGACCAACTGCTGCTGCTGCGCATCCCAGCGCTAAGGCGAGTTTTTAACTGAATATTGTTTCAGAAACGCGCGCCCTTCCTCGCGTATGACGCGATATGGTAAGGCGCCTCAACATCGATCAAGGAGGAAACTTCAAATGACCAATCGCTTCGTAAAGAAAACAATCACCGTTTTGTTCTCCATTGGATTTCTGCTGACGGCGATCGAGGCGCAGGCGCTTCCAACTTTTCTTAGCCAGGCGGCCAAATTTGGCGCGAAGAATTGCACGTTCTGTCACCTTAAACCTTCGGGCGGTGAAGGCTGGAACGATCGCGGCAATTGGCTCAAGGCGGAGAAGGCGAAACGTCAGGCGGATAAGGTGGATGTCGAATGGCTGAAGGATTACCCGGAGGCAAAAGCGACAATCGCGCAGGATTGACACAGTCCGCGAACATCCGAGCGAGATGAGACGTCGCGGTGAAACTCGAACTTGATAATTCGATACGGGTGTAACTAAAAGTTTTAGAATTGGCTGGAAGCTTTCATCACGCCGAGTCTTTGTTATATCTGATCCTTTCGTCTCGTCTGATGAGGACAAAAGCTATACGGCCAGCCGGGGCGGGCGAACCCCGCCCTGGCTTTGTCAGCCTTCCTTGAAGAGTGAAGAAGGGGGGAACATCTATCGCTTCCGTACACCCGAACAGAAGGAGGCGTCACTATGAAGAGCAAAGGTTGGCTGCAAGGAGAGGAATCGATGAAATAATTTCCGGCAAGTCTTGATCTGTTTTGCGTCTTTATGTGAAGGAGAGAAGTTTTGATCGCCTTGATAAGCGTATACGACATTTCCTAACGCAAGCGCTCCACCGTATCGCCACTTGCCTAGTAAGTAAACGGGCGAGGAAAAACGTCAGGTAAATGACCGTCAAACTAAAAATCCGGTTCAGGTTACATGTTGCAATGGCGACGCTGATGCTAGCGTTAGGCTGGGTCTCTGTCCCGCTTTCCCTAGCCGCCTGGGAACCGGATGTTTGCGAGATGGAATGTTGCATCGCGGAGGGCCATTGTTGCTGCGCGACGCCCCGTGCCTATGTCAAAGGCCGTGAGCCGAAACCGGGCGAATTCGCGTTCAACACTGGAGCCGGTCTGACCATCCCCTGTCCGGCCACTTGCGTCGCTTCCGGGATTTCCTCGCAAAACTATTTATCGCGCGCAACGTATGCGCCTGTGCCGCATGTAACGTTCGCATCAATCTCTCTTCCGCGCCGCTGGAATCGATTTCCGCTTAACCGCCAATTTGCCGCGCAACCTTCCTCTCCCCGCGCGCCTCCCGCCTGTAATGGGCTTATTGCCTGAGATAACCATCTCTGATTCAAACTCATATTGACTGATGTCGAGGCGAGCCCACCGATTTGTCGGTAACAGGCGCTTTTCGGCGTCGGTCGCTCGTCGGCTATTTCTTTCGATGCCGGTCTGAGGGCCGCGTCCGCCCATTCGGCGTTTCTCAACGCGGGTTTCCCGGCATACGTCGGCGAATGCAGCTTGAGCTAGAGATATTGGCTGACGCCTTCACGACCCGTATTGGGAGGCTTTTTACTCATTGATCCTTTCACTCTCAATAATGAAGCGCGCTGCAGCCAGCCGGGGCGCTCTCTGGTAAGCGCCGAGCACCCCGGCCTTGTTTGCCCGTCGGACGCCGGCAAAGACATTTGTTAATCAAATGGAGAGCCGTCGTGAAAATATCAGATTCGACCGGCCACGAAACATCTTCTGTTTCGACCAATGGCTAGAAGGCGATCTCATCAGGAGGAAATATGAAACTCTGTTTTCGTTCACTCGTAGTCGTTGTTTCGCTTTGCAGCATATGTTTGGTCGCGCCTGCCCAGACAAGCATCAACGGGAGCTTGCGCGGGCGCGTCACCGATACGAATGGCGCCGCTGTAGCCGGCGCCAGGGTTACTCTTACCAACGTCGGGGCCAACACCAGCCAGACCGCCACCACCGACGGCGACGGCTCGTATATCTTCGCGCGGGTCGTTCCGAGCGGTTATTCGATTGTGGCCGAAAAGACGGGCTTCAAACAGGTCCGGCGCGGGAATCTTGTCATCGCCGTCAACGAGGCGGCGGTCGCGGATATCACGCTCGAAATCGGCTCGGTCAGTGAAACGATCTCGATTGAAGCCGGGGCGGCCATCGTTCAATCGCAGAGCGTGGAGATTTCCGGCCTCGTCAATGAGCGGCGCGTCAAGGAATTGCCGCTCAACGGGCGCAACTTCATCAAGCTTGTGCAACTCGCGCCGGGAGTCGGCAATCCCGGTGTTTGGAACAATCCGTCGATCAACGGTTCGCGCCAGATGACCAACAGTTACGTTATCGACGGCGTAGGTTCGAATGATGAGCGGCTCGCCACAGGGTTTGCCGGCCAAATAGACGTCGATGCCGATACTAGCGTCGGTGTTCCTAACCTGATCTCGACCGAGGCCGTGCAGGAATATCGCATCATCACCTCGAACGCCGACGCGACGTTCGGCAGGAGCAGCGGCGGCCAGATCAACATCGTCACCAAATCGGGCAGTAACCAATGGCACGGCTCGGCCTATGAATACCTGCGCAACGACGCGCTCGACGCGGCGGACTATTTTTACAAGGCGAATCCGAGCCCGCAGTTCCGCACGTCATCAGGCAAAGCCGAAACGCCGCCGTTCAAGCAGAATCTCTTCGGCGGCACATTCGGTGGAAAGATCGCGCGCGACCGCCATTTCTTCTTCGGCAGTTACGAAGGCTTTTTGCAGAAGCGTTTGAATCAGACCGCTTCAAACGTCGTCGTGCCGAACGCCGATCTGATCAGCCTGGCGCCGGGGGACCTCGGGCGCTTTTTCAAAACCTTTTACATTGACCGCGGCATCATTCCGGTGAGTGGCAATCCTGCGGGATCGTTCGCGCCACTCTCCGCCGCCGAACGAGAGGCAATCGTCGCCGCAGGGTTTCCCACGCGCTTGTTCGACGGGGACCTCGGCAACGGCGAAGCGGGCACTGCGCAGATCAGCGCCGCGCCGCCGAACGACATCGACCAGCATGCTTTTCTCATCCGCACTGACCACCAGTTGACGCAAAAACTCGCGGCCAGTATGCGCTACAGCTTCGCCCAATCGCTCCTGGCCACGGGCGGGGTATTGCCGATTGACACGCAGCTTTCACGGCGCCGGTATCAATCGGCGGCGGTTCAATTCAATTACAACCTCACTCCCGCGCAAATTCTCGAGGCGCGCGTCGGCGTGTCGCGCAATCGCTTTCGCAGGATCAACGAAGGAGGCGTCGACCAGCGTCTTTCGGCGCTCGGCGTTTCCGACGAGTTCGGCGTCAACGTCTCCGTCGGCCCGCCCTTCGCGTCTTTCTTCAGCGCGGGCATCTTCTTCGCGTTCATTGATAACCAGACGACGCCGCAGTTTTCCGTGTTGCACACGTGGCAGCGCGGGCGGATGACCTGGCGCAGCGGCGTGGACTTCCGCTCGCTGCATATCAACGTGGCCAATATGGCCGCGGGCGCGCCGACCTTTGAGTTCTCGAACTCGCTCGTGGGTCCGAACGGCATTTACGGCCCGAACCCACAGGCGCAGCAGGCCGTGACTGTCGCGACGAGTCTGACCGCTTTTGGCGCCAGCGACGGGCCGCGCAGTCCCATGCGGGGCTATCGTTCGCGTCAGCATGAATACTTCGTGCAGAACGACTGGCGCGTACTGCCGAACCTGACGCTGAACCTCGGCCTGCGGTACAGCTACTTCGGCGTCTATCGCGAAGTCAACAACGCGCTCTCGAATCTCTTCGCGGTCGATCCGTCAGGTAACATCGCGCCCGACGTGAGCCCTTTCGAATTCGGGCGCACGCAGAACCGCGTCGTGCGACTCAACGACGACCTGAGTTATTACAACCCCGATTACAACAACTTCCAGCCGCGCCTGGGTATCGCCTATGACATCGCGGGCCGCGGGCGGACGGTGTTGCGCGCGGGCTACGGCATTTACTACGACCGGATCGTTCAGGGGCAGTTCACGAGCGCTGTCCGCAACATACCGTACGCGGTTTCGAGCAGCACGGCCAACGCGCCTTTCCGCCTCGGCGGGGTCTTGCCGATCACGGCGACGTCCACGCCCGCCATTACCGCCGTCAATCCCGAAATCGACAACCCGCGGACGCAGCGGTGGAACGTCGCCGTAGAACAGCGACTCGGCGCGGACACGAGTGTGACGGCGGCCTACATCGGCATGCGCGGAGATGGCCTTTGGAGTCAGGCGCAGCATAACGGCTACGGCGGATTCCCGACCGCCGCGCGCCCCGACCCGCGGTTCACGACGCAACAATTCATAGACAATCTCACCGAGTCGCGCTACCGCGCCCTGCAAATCGCCGCCAAACGCCGCTTCGCGCGCGGTGTCGATTTCACGGCCGCATACACTTTCAGCGAGTCGCGCGACAACAACTCGCTCGACTCGTTCACCACCTTCCCGACATTCATTAATTCCGCGGCTAATCCGGCGGTCGCAGGCGTACAGGGCACAGGCGCCAACTTCATCGAGCGCGGCGCGCGGGCCGATTGGGGGCTGTCGGATTTCGATGTGCGGCATAACCTGACCGTCACACACGTCTTGGATCTGCCGGTCGGGCGCGGACGCCGGTTGCTCGGCGACGCGAACCGGATAGTAAACACAGTGGTCGGCGGCTGGTCGCTCGCGGGGCTTGCGGTGTTGCGTTCGGGCGAACCGATCAACATCCTGCTCGGAAGAGATTTCAACGACGACGGCGACTCGACCGCCGACCGCCCTTCGCTCGTAAGCGGAAACCTAAGCGATCTGTACGCGAGAGGTAATCTCGGACGCACGCAGTACCTGTTGTCACAGTCTGACGCGCTGACGCGCCTCGCCGCGCCGAAGACGGTCGATCCATTCGAGATGATCAAGCGCAACGGTTTGCGCGCGCAGCGCGTAATGTTCTACGACCTCTCGCTGATCAAGCGTTTCGTGGTGAAAGAGAGCGTCAACGTGAGCTTTGAAGCGAATTTCTTCAACGTCTTCAACCGGGCGAATTTCGACGCGCCGATCAACACGCTAACCAACCCGCGCTTCGGGCAGATCACGAACACGCTGACTGGCGCGAGCCCGCGTCAGATCCAATTCGGGTTGAAACTCACGTTCTGATTTGAGGAAAGAGAGTATAAAAGCCATGAAAGGATATGTTTCAATCGCGCGCTCGCTCATTCAAGCTCTGTCAATGTCCGCCGCGCTGGTGGGTTGCGCGACAGGGCCGTCAGGCGCGCCCGCAGCTACCTCTGGACAAAACCCGCAGCAACCGCCTGCGGCGAAGGCTGAACCGGAAAAGGTGTTTAGCATCGCGGAAATTGAATTCCCCGTCGGGGCAGAAAGTTTCTTGCCCAATCTGGCGGCGGCCCCGGACGGGAGAGTTTTGCTGAGTTGGGTTGAACCGGCGGATGCGGGCGGACACAAACTCCGATGCGCCATTCGCCAAGGGAATACCTGGACGGAGGCTTCGACTGTCTACACCTACAAAAATGGGGAACTCGTCTTTACCGAGCCTACCGCGCCAGCGACGGTGGCGCTCGAGGATGGGACGCTGGTTGCGCAGTGGCTGGTCAAGATCAAGGGAGCTGTCGACCCTTATGCGCGCAACATCTATGTCAGCCGCTCTCGGGACGGTGGTAAGACCTGGAGTCCGCCAATTATTCCACGTTACGGGGGGAAGATGTCGGATCACAGCTTCGTTTCCCTGACGCCCATGGGAAGAGACAGTGTGGGGCTCTTTTGGCTCGACGGGCGGAAAACAAAATACACCGCGCCAGATAACTACGACGGGCAGGTTGCCTTGATGCATACCACTATCGGCCCTGGCGGCGAATCAGCCCGGGAGGTCGAGATAGACGCGGACGTCTGCACCTGCTGCCCCACTACAGCCACGCTCACCGCGCGAGGTCCGATCGTGGCCTACCGCGACCACCGTCAGAAAATCCGGGACATCTCTTTCACGCGTTTGCTGAACGACCGATGGACCGAACCGCAGTCCCTGCACGACGACCGTTGGGAGATCGACGGGTGTCCGGTCAACGGGCCGGTCTTCTCCTCCGACGGAAACCGGGTCGCGGTCATCTGGTACACGGAAGCGAATGATGTCCCCAAAGTAAAGATCAGTTTTTCCGAGAACGCGGGAGACACATTCGGCAGCCCTATCGAGGTCCATGAGGGGAAACCGGCGGGGCGCGGCGATGTCGTGTTGGTCGGTAAGGAGGGCGCGGTGGTGAGCTGGGTGGAGAGGAGCGAGAAGGGCCTTCAAATTCTAGTCAGGCGGGTCGGCGCTGACGGTCGGCGAAGCCCCGCGTCGATTGTCTGGACATCTGAGAGTGGGAAAAGCGCAGGGTATCCGCACCTGGCGAAGAGTGGCGCCGAATGGCTCATAGCCTGGACGGACGCGACGAGTACCAAGAAGGCGCGGTTGGCCGCAATCAAGATCACCGGCGAATAGCCTGGATCAAGCCACACAACATTTGCTCCGATCTTTGTCGCTTTGATTTAGCGATACGACGGGCGTTCGTTTTCGGCTCTTCAGGCTGTAGGAATCAGTTGAGAAATGGCTGTAATCAGTAGTTATGGAGAGACAGCTATGACTTCAATGAAGGCAGTTCTGGTTGATGATGAACCAATCGCGCGGAAGATTCTCCGCGAAGAGCTTGAGTTTATCCCTGACATCAATATCGTGGGGGAGGCCGACAATAGCCAGCAGGCGATCGAACAGATCCACTCGCTGAGACCCGACCTGGTGTTTCTCGACCTGCAGATGCCTGGAATGGGCGGCCTGGAGATCGTAAAGAGGTTGGACGACCCTGTCCTCCCGTGCATAGTCATCGTCACGGCCTCTGACCAGCACGCTCTCCAGGCCTTCGAGGTCGGGGCGGTGGATTATCTGCTGAAGCCGGTTGCCGAGGACCGCCTCGCGCGGTGCTTGGATCGAGTGCGTTGGCTTCGCAGGAACGGCGGCGGGGACGCCGAAGGCATTGTCGGAATTCAGAACCTTCCGCCAGCGGAACTAGCTATAAGACCGAGAAAGATTGTGGGAAGGATAGGCGAGGAATATTTTCTCCTCCCAAGCGACGATGTCCTCGCGTTTCAGGCCGACCGTGAGTTGGTCTGGATTATCACCCCGAAACAACGGTACCTTGCGGAACAAAGCCTTAACGTCATCGAGCAGAAGCTCGGCGGGCAGAATTTTGCGCGGGTTCGTCGAAATTCACTCGTCAATCTGGATCATGTTATTAAGATGGCGCCGCTAAGCAGTCACCGTTGGCTCCTGACACTCGACAACCGGCAGGAGTTCATTGTGAGCAAACGACAGGCCCGGGCGGTACAGAAGCGGTTGAGTTGGTAAGTTGAAGATCATTGTTCCCGTGACCTTCTTTACTCATATCTCGGAAGGGAGAAGGGCAGTGATATCGGTGAAGCGAGCAAAGTGGTTTTTGTTGAAGGTGATAAGGTGAGTGATGCCGTAAACGTTCATCGCTGCGGCGATTCGGGCGTCATGGTTGTTCTTACCTACAGCATTTTCGGCTTCGATGTTCAGGAATCGCCCGCTTAGAGCGGATTGCAAATCAATGTGCCCATACTGAGATGACAGTGCAGATCAGTACCGCGAGCGGTAGCGAGCGGGTCCGGA
>Ga0154003_1000712_pt1 | contig 10569 bp, 11 predicted proteins | sample TSFL087MetaG_FD_104679 | JGI IMG/M metagenome (GOLD analysis project Ga0154003, IMG submission 104679) | Attine ant fungus gardens microbial communities from Florida, USA - TSFL087 MetaG | ecosystem: Host-associated > Fungi > Mycelium > Unclassified | place: USA: Florida, Lake Talquin State...
AATACGATGCCAGTCAATAACGACAGGCCAATCGTGAACAGCAGCACGCGCCAATCCAGTCTTGTCTCCAACTCCTTCGGCCCCCAATCGCTGACCGCCAGCAAGCCATCTTTGATCCACAGCGCAAACACCAATCCCAATGCGCCGCCGAGGGTAGCGAGCAAAACGCTTTCGGTCAGCAATTGACGTATCAAGCGCCAACGGCTTGCGCCAAGCGCCAGCCGTACGCCGATTTCCTTTTGCCGTGACGAAGCGCGCGCGAGCAGCAGGTTCGCCACGTTGGCGCAGGCAATCAGCAACACCACGCCAACCACGCCGAGCAATAAATACAGCGACGGCGCAAAATCCAACCGCGAATCCATTTCGCCCTGGCTGCCGGAGGCGAGCAGCAAATGCGGGTAATCTTTTGGATCAAGCGGACTGATTGCGTTGCCGCCATTCGCCAGCGCTTGCGTGTTGCGCGCGGTGCGATGTTCGACGATAGATTGCTCAAACGCCGCATCGAGTTGCGCCTGCGCCTGCCGCATCGTCGCGCCCGGCTGCAAACGACCAAAGACGCGCAGCCACGCTCGCCCCGCGCCGTACAATTGCGAACGCTTCGGGTCAAGGGTGAGTTGTGGCTCCCACGCAATCGGGAGCGTCACATCCTGCGTCGAACCAACCTGCCCTGTCCCCTCGAAACCGGGTGGCGTCACACCGATGATGGTGAAGGCGCGATTGTTGAGATTGATTTGCTTGCCAATCACATTCGCATCATTGCCGAAACGTTTTTGCCAGTACCGATAGCTCAACACCGCGACCGGATTGGCCGCAGGCTTGTTGTCGTCATCCGTCAGCAAACGTCCCAACCACGGTTGCACGCCCAGCCCCCTGTGATAATTGCCGGTGACGAATTGCCCGCTGGCAAGCTCTGATTGTCCCTCCGCCAGGATATTGAGGTTGACGTTCCCAAAGGCAAAGAGGTCGGAGAGCGCGCTGTCCTTCTGCAACTGCTCGCGCATACGCTGATAGCTTTGATACGGAAACGATGTTCCAATCGTCAAGCCCGTTGCCGGGTCTTCGCGTGTGCCGCCGAAGTAAGAACCATAGCTGAAATTCTTCCCCCATTGCGCCTGAAACAGTACCAGGAGTTGCGGGTCTTTGACGGGCAACAGCTTCAGCAGCATCGCATCCACTACGCTGAAGAGCGCCGTATTCGCGCCGATGCCAAGCGCCAACGACAATACCGCAATCAGCGTGACGCCTTTTTGTTTCATCAACATTCGCGCGCCGTAGCGCAGGTCTTGTAGCAATGTTTCGAGCATCGGTAGCCCTCTCTGTTCTCGATAAAGCTCTTGTGTCTGTGCAACGCCGCCGAGTTTGATGAGCGCCCGTCGCCGTGCTTCTTCCGGCGACATTCCGGCGCGCAGATTGTCCTCAATATGAAAGGCCAGATGGCTTGCCAACTCTTCGGCGAATTCGCGCTCGCGCCGCCCGCGATCGAACAGGCCGAAGAACCGCATAAGATAGCCTCGTAGCTGTCGAATGTTCATCACGACTCCTGCGGCGGCGCGAAGAAGCGCGCTAGAATCGCCGTTGTCGTCTCCCATTTCTGCGTTTCTTTCGCCAGCCGTTTGCGGCCTGCGCGCGTCAATTTGTAGTACTTGGCCCGGCGGTTATTGTAGGACGCGCCCCACTCCGAAGCGATGTAGCCTTCCTGTTCGAGCTTGACCAGCGCCGGATAGATCGTTCCGTAATTGATTGCCAGCTTATTCTCGCTGGTTTGTTCGATGCGACGCGCGATGCCATAGCCGTGCAATGGCCCCAGCGCTTCGAGCGTCTTGAGAACCATCAGCGCGAGCGTCCCTTGCCAGACATCTGTCTTCTCACTCATCGTTGCAATCTCCCGCTATTTAATCTTCCTATGGGGAAATTATAGGAATGATGGCACAGCTTATATGGGAAGACAATAGCAGGGTTGAGATCAGGATCTTAATGCGCAATCCAAAGCTGAGAAAATCGTGGGATAGTAGGCAGCCTCAGGGCATCTCGCCAGTTTGTGATGTTGGCGCTTGCAGCTTTTGTAAGCCCTTTGGCTGCAGGGGCCGGCGCCATGGTAGGCTCCACAGTCCGTGTACTGAGAGAATGACGGAGAAGAGCGCGGTCACGCCGAGCGCGATGATCGTCCAGATGAAGAAGAAGGCTCCGTTGGACTTGGCGAACTCGCCGCCGACACCCCTCCCCATCATATGGAGGACGGGGACTGCCAACGCAAGGAGCGACGCGAGGAGGATGATGACATACCCCGATCGCCGTTCGGCGAGAGCCAATGTTCCGTACAGCCAAACAACAAAGATGGGAATAGCAGTAAGGTTTAAGACACCTCCCTTTTCGAACCCGCGGACGATGTCGTCAGTCAGATGAAACGTAAAGAAGAGGATCGAGAGCAGAGATGAGATGGTTAACGTAAGGTTGTGTTTCATTTGGGGATCTCCCAGTTAAATTCGTGTTTGTGTCTCACAAAGCGCCTGCGCTCTCGATCTACTCATTCTTCAGGGCGTTCATCGGCTTGCGCTCCGTTTGCTAGCCGCTGCCGGTCGTCGCGCTGCGGCTTGCTCAGGCTCAAACCGGAGAATGTCGCCAGGCTGGCACGAGAGCGCCTCGCAGATCGCATCGAGCGTCGAGAAGCGGATCGCGCGCGCCTTGCCGGTCTTGAGGATCGAGAGGTTGGCCAGCGTTATTCCGATCCGATCCGCGAGCTCGCTCAGCGTCATCCGCCGATCGTGGAGTAGGTCGTCGAGCTTGACGGCAATCGCCATGTCACACCGTCCCTTCGAGGTCTTCGCGCATGTGCGCGCCTTCAGCGAACACGCGGGCCAGCAGGGACGTGAGCAGTACGGCGAGCCAGCCGTTGATCGAAAAGCCGGAGTCGAGATCGAGCGGATGCGCCGGAGTCGAAACGATCTTAGCGATCGCGCCGATGACGAGGCTGAGCAGCTGCAGCGCGAGCAGGGTCCAGGCGATCGTCCGTAAACGGCGCGCGTTCGCGGCGACGAACGGGTCGCCCGCGCGAACCGTCGCAACGATCGCGAGCAACTGTTTGAGGAAGGCGTAGTTCAACGGGATCGCGGCGAGGCCGACCACCGCGACCGCGTGCAGGCCCAGGATCAGCCGATCTGCTTCAGGCGAAGGGGGAACGTTGAGCGCGGACATGATCCATTGCCTGGTGGGCATGGCGACTAGCAGAGTGACGATCGCGGCGCCGGACACCCAGTTCATGACGATAAGGATCCGCAGCGCGACGTACGCAATCGGCAGCGCGGGGGATGACGTGGCTTGCATTGATACGATTCACCTCCGTTTGATTTATTGAATATCGATAAACTACTGATTGAATATCAATAAATCATTTATCGAATATCATCAAGTAGAATATTGATAGTCGATAAAGGAACCAGATGTCCCGCGACGAGTCCGAATCACTGGCATTGAGCCTCATCTGGAATTCCACTAACACTGTGGCGTCAATACCCGGAATCGTATTTATTTTGGCTTGACGGCGCCGGCGCCCCGTTTTTTGAAACAGTCTTCGGTTTGCAGGTGGTCAGAATAGACCTGTAGATTTCAGCCTATGAATTTATAACCGATCCGATGCACAGTGATGATGTGTTGCGGCTCGGCAGGGTTCTCTTCGATCTTCTGGCGCAGCCTGGCGATGTGATTATCAACCGTTCGGGTCAGCGGGAAGTTGTCATAGCCCCAGACTTCATCCAGCAACTGGTCGCGCGTGATCGTTTCTCCACGCCGCGCGATGAAGTATTTCACAATCTCGAATTCGCGCGCTGATAATTCAAGCGGTTTGCCTTTTTTGAAGGCCTGATGCCTGGCGAAGTCGAGTTCGATCTCGCCGAAACGATAGATCCCCTCTTCGGTCGCCCACCTTGTCTGGCGGCGCAACTGGACGTGAACGCGCGCCAGCAGTTCGCGGATGCTGAACGGCTTGGTCACGTAATCGTCCGCGCCGATCTCCAGCCCGATGACCTTATCGATTTCCTGCCCGCGGGCCGTCAGCATAATGATCGGCGTGTTCATCCCTTTGCCGCGCAACTGACGACACACGTCCAGCCCGCTCAAGCGAGGCAGCATAATGTCAAGCAGAATCAGATCGGGCCTTTCCTGACAGGCGAGGCGCGCGCCTTCTTCGCCGTCCCGCGCGGTGATCACTTCACAGCCCTCGTATTCGAGGTTGTTGCGCAGCCCCAGAGCCAGGTCAGGTTCATCTTCAATGATGAGGATTCTCGGCAACGTTGTATCCTCCCGCGCTCCTGGCTGCGCTTGTGACTGCGCCAGGATTCAGCGGCTCCGCCGCCGCCCCAATCGCTTCCGGTCTGATGATCGGCAGCAGGATCGTAAACCGGCTGCCCTTGCCCGGCGCGCTTTCGATTGTCACCCGTCCGCGATGCGCTTCGACGATGTGCTTGACGATGGCCAGACCGAGACCGCTGCCTTTCGTGTCGTGAACCAGCCCTGTGCTGACACGATAGAACTTCTCGAAGATCCGTTGATGCTCCGCCTTCGGAATGCCTATGCCCTGATCGGCGACTTCGATAGCGATATCGCCGCCACGCAGGTGGACACTCACTTCTATTTTCTTCGCCTGTTCCGAATACCGAATCGCATTATCGACCAGGTTGAGCACGGCCTGCGCCAACGCCTCACGGTCGATCATCGCCAGCGGCAGATCAGGTTGAATATTCATCTGCGATTCGAAGCCGGCGTTGGTCATCTGGCGCTCGTAGCTTTGCAGTACCTCAATGACGACTTCGGCGGCGGCGGTCTTGGCAAACTGGTACTGGCGGCGGCCGGCCTCGATTCTGGAGAAGTCCAGGATGTTGTTGATCAGCCGCGTCAGGCGGCGGCTTTCGCGGTTGATGATGCGGTAATACTCGTGCGCTTCTTCAGAGTTCCGTACTCGTCCCAATTCCAGCGTTTCGGCGAATAACCGGATCAGTGAGAGCGGCGTTTTCAACTCGTGCGAGACGTTAGAGACAAAGATCGTTTTCGCTTCGACCAGTTTCATCTCGCGGGTTGTTGCGCGCAGCGCCAGGATCAGACCGGCCCCTAGCAACGTGATCGCCACGCCGATCAGAAGCAGGTTCTGCCGGAACTGGCTCGCGGCGAGCGCCTCGATGGTCGTATTGCGATAACCGATGCCCATCTTCCACTGGCGAAAGACCGGACTGAGCGGCAGTTTGAGCTCGTGACGGGTCATCGGCGTCTCACTCGATGAGGAAGCGAAAGCTTTTCAGGAGGCAGTGAGCAAACACGAGTTGGCGTGGCCACAGGTTCGTGACGGGAAAGACGGGCAGATAGCGAAGCTTTTCAACGCGCTGAGTACGCCGGCTTACTACCTGCTCAACCGCGAAGGAAAGATCGCGGCCAAAGCGATTCCGGCGGCGAAGTTGAAGGAAGTGGTCTTCGATCTGTTGAAGAGCGGTTCGACTCCCACCGAACTTGATGGCCGTGACAAGGAGCAGAAGCCGGATGAAGTCATGAAGCTGATCAACGTGAAGGCAGGGCAGGTGATCGTGGACATTGGCGCGGGCTCCGGGTACTTCACGCGCCGGTTCGCGGCGGCCGTCGGCCCGGCGGGCAAGGCCATAGGCGTCGAGATCGATTCGGCGATGGTCCGCAGCATGAACGCCGACGCCAGGAGACTGAGCCTGACAAATTACGAAGCCCGCCTGGTTCAGCCAGATGACCCGATGCTGGCCGCAAGTTCGGTGGACGTGATCTTTCTCTGCGACACATACCATCACATCAATGACCGCGCGGCCTACTTTGCGAAAATCCGCCAGGCGCTCAAGCCCGGCGGCCGGCTGGTGATCCTCGATTCCGTGCGGACGAAGGAGAACATCGATCACAGTATTGTCAAAGAAGAGGTCGTTGATGAGCTACGCCGCGCAGGATTTCGGCTGGCGAAGGAGTTCGATCTGCTGCTGCCGAAAAAGTACCTCCTTGAGTTTGAGCCTGAGCACGGTCAGGGTTCCTCTTCGTGATCCATCTTTAGGCGCCTTCAGCGGAAGTTCTCCACCAACATCACGTCGCTGCCGCTCTGGTCTATTTGCGCGTAAAGAATCCAGCGGCCGTCGGGCGAAACGGCGAAGTTCGGTGGCCCTTGAAGCAAAGGTCTCTCCAGCGCGGCGATATGTGTCACTCGCCGGGTCGCGAAACTAAAGAGCTGAATGGCGGAGCCGGACTTTGCCCGTGGCTTGGCGAAATAAATCCCTTGATCCAGTATGGCCCAATTGCCTTGAGCGATCTGATTGAGGGCGAGAGTCTCGGTTCCGCCCTGCACGGGGACGCGCCAAACGCCCTGGCTTTCACCGCCGCTTTTGAAGTAGTAGACGAATTGACCGTCGGGCGACTCGACGGCTTCACGCCCGCCTTGCTTCGTTACCTGTGTCGCCTGTCCTCCTTCCGCCGGAATCTTCCAAACCTGCCAATCTCCGCCGCGATTGGAGCCGAAATAAATCCAGCGCCCGTCGCGCGACCAACTGGGGCGCACGTCCCCGGAAGTGTCCTCGGTCAAACGGCGCGCGGCGCCCCCGCCGGCGTTGATCACATAGATGTCCGATTGACCAGCCTGGGTGGAGTCAAAGGCGATGCGCGTACCGTCGGAGGACCAGCGCGGCGTGCCGACGCCTGCGCCGCCAATGCTCGTCAACTGGGTAGGCGCTGAGCCGTCACTGTCGCAGATCCAGATTTCAGAACTTCCTGACCGTTTAGACGCGAAGGCTATTTTTTTGCCGTCCGGAGAATATTGCGGGCTTGAATCCTCCTGAGTAGATGAGATCAACCTGGTGGGCGGATTGCCGCGGCCGGTCGAACTCGATACTTCCATCCGCCAGAGATTCGAATCCACCGACGCCTGCACATAGGCCAGACGGTTTCCCGCGCGCGCGACAACCGGATTGGAGACGTCTTGCCCTGCGGCGACAAACGGCTTGGGAGCGCCGCCGGAAACCGGAATACTCCACAGCCCGGGGCTGAGGCCACGATTCGACGAAAAGACAATTTCGCGGCCGTCAGAAATCCAGGCCAGGCCGGAAATCCAGCGGTTGTCCGAAGTGAGTCGTTTGGCCTCGCCGCCTCCTGCAGACGTCAGGTAGATGTCATCATTCCCGATGTCGGTCGTGCGGATGAAAGCCAGTGTCTTTCCGCCAGGCGCAAACGCCAGGCCGCCGTCGCCGAGAGATTTCGCCGGCGGCGCGGTTAATCTCTTCCTTTCGCCGGTCTCTTTCGAGATCAGGAAAATGCTGAAAGGCTCCTCCGGCCCGCTCCTGTCTGTGACCGCCAGCAGTTTTCCGTCGGGGGACCAATCCAGGCTGCGGCAACCGCCCTTCGGGGAGGCTTCGCCCAATTTGACTTCAGTGCCGCCCAGCGCCGGGATTATGTACACTTCGGCTTTACTCCGTTCCGTTCGGCGCCATTGTCCCTGCAGCAGTGAAGGGATCATATACATCCCATCGTCGAACAGGCGAATGAACGCAATGTGACGACCGTCAGGAGACCATGCGGGATTGGTGTCGTTGGCGGGGCCGTTAGTCAGTTGCAGCGGCTTTCCGGCGTCAACCACCTTGATCCAGATGTCGCCCAGGTCGCCTTTCTCCTGATCCCAGACGAAAGCGGCCTGTGCGCCGTCGGGCGATAAAGCCGGCTGGAGTTCGAACCCCTGAAAGCTGGTGACGGGAGTGATCCGCAGCGTGGACGCCGGCGACCCCGGTTCGAGGCGCAGGGCGATCACCACGCCCAGGACGACGACCGCTAACGCCGGCGCGAGGAAGACCCACGATCGAATTAAAGGGCGCGCCCGCCCGGCAGGCGTCGTTGCGTTAACGGCGCCAGTTTCAAGGCTCTCCGCCGATTTCAGCCCCGAGTCTTCATCCCGCTGATCTTCTATGCTGGCGACGAATCGGTAGCCCTCGCGCGGGACGGTCTGGATAAAGCGCGGGTTCTCTTTATCATCTTCGAGCGCGCGGCGAATCTCGCGCACCGCATGCACCAGGGTGTCCTCGGTGACGAATGTCCCCTTCCAAACCGCGTCCAACAGTTCCTGCTTCCCGACCGTGCGCCCCCGCCGTTCAACCAGATAGAGCAGAGTCTCCAACGGTTTGGATGTCAAGCGCAACCGCTCCGTGCCTCGGAATAAGGCGCGCCGCTCCGCATCCAGAATGAATCCTTCGAATCGGTACAGCAGCTTTTTCTCTCCCGCTTCGCCCACGTTCATTGGTGTAAAGAAATAGTAGAAGATAAATGTAACGCTAACGGCCCAGTATTTATTCCGGCTACCGCTAAAACTTTTCAATAGCTGAGGTTTTCGGCGCTCAAGGGTTAGGGGGAAACTCTTCTGGCTTTATTTCCGGTTTGATGAACGACCAGTGCGAGTGGATGATCTTCCACTCGCCGTTGATCTTTCGATACACCTCGCTTGAATTCCACCGCGCGACGACCTTTTCTATCCCGTCGGGCTGCTTGACGTAGCTGAGCAGATTGAAAGTCAGCAGCGCCATGTTGCCGTCGCGCTGCACTTTCGGATTCAGCATGTCGAACCGGTCCACCTTGATCTTGCCGGTGAACGGTTTAAGAAACTCCTTCATGGCGTCGAGCCCGTCCAGGCGCTTTTCCAGAAACGGATCAAAGTAAGTGAGATCCGCATCCATGATTTCCAGGTAGCCTTGCGGATCTCCCTTGCCCCAGCGATCGAGGGAGGCCTTTTCCATCCCGATGATCTTGTCCGGCGAGTAGTCGTCTGTTTTGCAGGACGCGACGTACAACAATGCGCAGACCATGAGCGGGGCCAAAAGTTTCGTCATGATGTTTTCCTTTCAATAAGGGTCGAGAATCGATTTGAAATTGGGCAAGTTCAGCAGGTTTCTAACGGATGCCACAAAATCGGGCGGCTCCAGAAACGGATGGTCGCGATGAATCTCAGCGTAAGCAGCATCCAGCGATTGCATGTCGTCACAAGTCTTCCTCGCGACCTCGCGTACGCGCGTGACGTGTTCCCGCGCGAACAGCAGATTTTCGGGGTTTAAATAACCCGCATTCATGAATGCCCGCGTTTTCTTGGCGCACCTGCACGGATTTGCCTTGTTGATGAGCCCGCATTGGTTCTGCATAAAATGGTGAAGATCGCGCCGGGCGCGCGTCAGTTTCTGGCGGAAATTTTCACGGCTGATTTCCAAAAGCTCCGCGCCCATTCGGTCGGTCACGCCGAAAAGTTCGCCGAGGATGTAAATGAGCCGCTGCTCGCGGTCGAGACATAACAGCATGCCGGAGGTGCAACCGATTCGCGCCTCATCCACCAGAAGCTGGAGGTCGGCGGGAATGGAACGCGGGTCGGGCAACTCCGCGTCCGGGGCGCCATCGAGGTCCGCTCCATAGCTTTCGAAGGTCCACTCCCGTTCCTCGGCACGCGCACGCTTCATGTTCAGCACATGATTGACAACAATCCTATAGAGCCACGTACGGAAACTGCTACGGCTTTCGAACGTGGACAGTTTCGTCAGCACCTTGATCAGGATTTCCTGGGTGATGTCTTCCGCATCCTGCGGGAGGTAAACCATGCGCTGCACGATATTGTAGATCCAGGATTGATGACGCTTGATCAGCGTCTCCAGCGCATCGCGGCTTCCGGCGCGTATTTGCACGACGAGTTCCTGGTCGTTGAGCGCTTCCTCTGCCACAAATGGGTTTTGTTGAATCATGTTCAGTTAGACACGGCGGCCCGACGGCTGTGACAGCGCGGACGAAAAAAATGCATTCGAGGCTGCTATTCATCATCTCATCGCATAAAATTGGCCTTCGCCTGCTGTCGCGAATTCTTGAATGGGCGAGCCCTAGTGAGGCTAAAAGATTATATATGGCAATCGAATTGACCAAGGAAGCAAGGCAAAATGCAATCAATTCTATTCAAAAATATTTTGAGGCGAACCTAGAAGAGCGTATAGGCAATCTTGAGGCGAACGCGCTTCTTGGGTTCATGCTCGAAGAGATTGGGCCAAGCATCTACAACAAGGGCGTTGCGGACGCCCAGGAAAGAATGCAGGCGCGCCTCAGCGATCTTGACTATGAAGTCCATGAAGACGAGTTTCAATATTGGCGTAACCTCGAACGGCGGCAAAAAGGTCGTAAGTAAACCTCGAAATTAAAGTGAAGCCGGGGATCGGCCGTCGATGCTCATGCGCGATGTGGCTCCAATTCGGCATAATTCAGTCGCGACGAAGCGCGACCAGTGGATCAACCCGCGCCGCGCGCCGCGCAGGCAAATAACAGGCTACGAACGCCGCCAGCGTCACAAATCCCACAACCGAAGCGAATGTCAACCAGTCAGTTGCGCTCACGCCGAACAACAGACGTTCCATCAGCCGTGTCAACGCGCCGGCCGCCAGCAATCCACCGCAGACGCCCGCAAACGTCGGCTTCATTCCTCGTCGCAGCATCAACTTCAGTATATCGTGGGGCTGCGCGCCGAGCGCTGCGCGAATGCCGAGTTCATGGGCGCGTTGTGAGACTACATATGACATC
>Ga0154003_1000713_pt1 | contig 10566 bp, 14 predicted proteins | sample TSFL087MetaG_FD_104679 | JGI IMG/M metagenome (GOLD analysis project Ga0154003, IMG submission 104679) | Attine ant fungus gardens microbial communities from Florida, USA - TSFL087 MetaG | ecosystem: Host-associated > Fungi > Mycelium > Unclassified | place: USA: Florida, Lake Talquin State...
AAGTGATGAGCGCGACGCGTCATGACCATCATCTCCCTTTAGAGTTTGGGGCCGAGGCCGACGTTGTTGAGGTTGAATTCCATGACTGCTTGATTGTTTCGCTTCCAGACGACGCGCGCCGGGAATTGCTCACCGCCTTGATTCGTCCAGCCGGAGAACTCCGCGGTGATCGTCTCGCCCTGCTCCTGCGATAGGACTTTGTCAATCAAACCGGTGGTGGCGTTGAGGTAATAGAGCCGCCACGAGCTTCGCAGCCCGGCAGGCGGTGAGTTAGGCGATTCACTGACACGCACGATCTTCCAGGTCGGGCCGGTGTAATTGTCTGCGCCGCCCGCCTCCGGGGGCGCGCGTTGTGAGACACGACGTAGTAGCTGGCGCCGCGAAGCTGAGCCATGATGAATTGATCAGGGCTATCGAGGGCAATCCTCTCCAGCGGCGCCAGCGTTTCGCCAGTCGCAGGATCGCTTCCCGCTTTCGCGCCATTCTTGCCATCCCAGGTCAGTGATGGCGGCCCGCCGTTGAGACCGACCGTCAAGCTCTCGCCGTCCTCAGTCTGACTGCGAGTGATGCGGGCGGTGTACTGTTGTGCCCCGATTGTGAGGGCGCCGGTAAGCGTCGTCACTTCGCGTCCTGGCGCAAGGAATCGCTTTCCCAAGCGGCCACGATGGCGGTCGGCTTCCGGTTGGCGGGCCAGCCTGAAATGTAAGCGATCACGCGCAACGGTTGGTTGATGAGTGGCGGCGATATCCAGTTTTCTGACAGAACTGTTTTTGTTGCGCCAAGCTAGCGCGGTAAAAGTCACCAGCGTTATGACGACGATCGCAATCAATAACTCCAAAGCGAAATTTACCGAGCGACGGCGGGATAGCGCTGATAGATTGAATCTGACAGGCATACACTTTCTCCTGTATGACACACCTCGGTGTAACTATTGTAGCCAGCGATGCGCTGATGCCTCTTTGATAAACTGATCTCAGAACTTTGGGATAAAAGGCAAAGAAATCGTCATTACACAAATGTTTGTCAAACATGACCCCCACATTCATGGGCTGCGGAGCGGGTTGGAATTCGACATACGAATTTCTGGCAAATATTTGGGTGATGGCAAGTCGAAGATCGATGGCTACAAGGCAATTGCGCTACTTGAGGCGCGCTCTGGCCCATAAATTCTTCTCCGTTCACGATGACAGGGGCATCCTGACCGATGATCTATTGTTTTGCGAATTCCGTTACCGAGAGGCTTCCCACACCGGCATAGTGTGGTAAGCGATATGACGGGGCCGAGGATACCGATAGCCTGCAGAAGCGTCAAGCGCTAGAGATCAGTTCAATAAAAATCTCCGGGCGAGGCAGAAGTTCACCTTATCTACGTCATATCGTCATCAGACACATCCACACTTAAGCGAGCCGCTCTGGTCAACGGCGTCGATCGGCCACCGTTGCGCTTTTCGATTGATGAACGCCCCAGCTCTCGCCAGAAACGCACAGGGAAGGTGGGAAAGCGCTTAAAAGCGATACGCTCTACGCGCGGATCTTTCAGACTGAAGCTTTGAGCAATAATTCGGCGATCCGCCGGCGGCGGCCCAGAGGCGCAAGCGTGTTGGATGGACTTGGATCGCCGACGAGGTCCGCCAACCTCTCGCGGTTCATCCCGGCGAAAGAGGATTTTGCAACCAGCTCGCGGATTCGCGCCTGGCGTTCTTCGCGTGATGTTGTGGGCGCGGGCTTGCGATCGCCGAGGGACTGTTTAATCCGTGCGATTCTGTCTTTTAGGTTCATGCTTTTTTTTAGTGGCCGATTCTGGCCAAAGACGGCGCGTCTTGTTTGAGCATAGCCAACGCCTCATCCGCAGGAACACCATCTTTCGCCATTGTGTCGAGATATTCATCGACGATGCGCCGCCTTGAGGCGTCAATCTCGTCCTGCGAACGTTTGTCCGCGCCGCAAATGCCACAGACGTCCGGAGGCGGGACGGGCAGTTCCAGCGCGGCGGCAAGAGCGGGAACGTCGGCGACGAATAGTCGGGCGGCTTCCTGCTCTTCGAGATGTTCGCGGTACTCCGCGTAAGCCTCCACGGCTCGGGGCTTGCGCGACGGATCGCGCCTTGCGCCGCAAAGCGGGCAAGTGTCGGTGTTGCCGAGGGCGTTTTCGATGCGTTCAATTCTACGCTTCAGGTGCATGCAATTCTCCTCAGATAAGCATCCGCGCGGCAGTTGGCGTGTGCTCGCGCATCCAAGCGATCGCGTTTACCCGATCCAGCCTGAGTCGCTCCATTACAAGGCAGAGTTTACTCTCCGCCCATGACCGCTTATCTATCGGCTGCGGCGCATCCTCTCCGATGAGATGCGCATATGCTATCGGAGTATTCTCGCGCATCCACCCGACGGCCTCATCCTGCGAGAGGCTCAGGGTTCGCATCACTCTCTCCACCTGCGCCAATGCCCACTCCCGGCGTCCCTGCCGCAGTTTCGCGTCGCTCTCCGCAAGGACGGCTATAGCCTTCTCGGCTCGTTCCATTCTGCCCATCAGATTCATCTACCATTGCCCCTCTGTAGTTTCAATTGCTCTTCGATAAGCCTCAGCCGCTCGCTAAGTTCGAGTTGTTCGCGCGCCTTAAGCGCCAGATCCAGCACCGTCTTTGCCGCCGACACCTTCGCCGACGCCTTCGCCTCTTTGTCATTCATCACGTCACGCAGCGTCTCGACGGCCTTCGCGCTCGCGCCCTGCAGAGCCGCAAGCGTGCTCTCGAATACGCGCCCCCGTGACTCCTTGAGCGCGGCGGAGAAGGCCGGATCATTCAGCCATCGATGAATCGTGGTCTCGCCAACCTTCGCCGTCTCAGCCGCCTTCTTCGTCGTCGGTTCGGAGAGAAGCGCGGCGATCGCCCGGCGCTGTTTGTCGGTCAGGCCGTTATGGTTTCCATTTGCTTCCATTCGCTTCTATATCCACTTCGTCGGCTACGTCCGACACCGCCTCGTTATACTTGCGCATTTCGTCGTCAATCCAGTCCGCCGCGAAAGGGAATAGTTCTTTCCCCTGGCGGTAGGCAAACGTCACCGCCGCGCGGTAGTGCTTGCCAAATACCCTTTCCTCGGCAGCCCGGCAGCGCCGATTCAGCCACTTTTCAAGATTCGCGAACTCTTCAGGAACTTCTGGATTGCGCCCGGTTATGCGCTTCTCCTTCCATCCGTCCCTCACCCAGCTCGTTAACCGGTGCCAGACGGCCCGCTCTTCTTCATTAAGCACCGTAAGATCACAAGACACTTCGCGCTGGCAAATGGCGCAGGGTTGCGTGACCACGTAAGGATTCTCAGGCGCATATACGACGCCACGACCCCCGAGAAATCGCCAAAAGATTGCAGACAGTTTTTTATCCATCACACAGAGACAGAAATCCGCCCTCATCCGCTCCTGCGTCTGCTCTTCAACCTTTTTCAGTCTCGCGTCGAGGTTCATTGCTTCCTCTGTTCAATCGTCTCCCTGCCTACGCCGCCAACACCCGGCAGATTTGCCGTATGCTCGGCGTGACGCCGCGCGAGAAAGCGCCGGCGCGTAATGTTTCCTCGACACCCCGCCGCTTTCGTTCATCGTCGGTCGGATCAAAGTTCAATAGTGCGTTTGGCATCGGCATGCTTTTATCCTCGTGCGTGGTTTTACAATCAGATCGCCGGCGCAGGTACCGTACAGTTTCTATTGCGCCTTATCATCCGTCCGATCTCAATCTCTTCCACATCGAATCTCCTCAAAGCGCAAAAGGCAATCAGATCGAACTGGAGAATTCGTCTGATTGTCTTTCGCTGTATGTCGTTCAGGCTGGTTCTGGTGCAAATTTTTGAGAGCAGGCAGACTGAACCTATTTCAACTTCTCCTTACGCGGCAAGCACTGCTTCCCATATCTGCAGGACCATGGCTCCCGGGCCGGTGATCTCCAGTGTATCGAACTGTCCTTTTTTGATTTTGTTTGCTAACTCAATTCCGCTCAATGTTACTTCCGCATTCCCGAATCTCTTGAACCCCAGCATCGGGTAACACCTCTGCTTCACCTTTCGGTGATCCTGCTCAATCATGTTATTCAAGTACTTGCTGGTCCGGACGAGCGTTTGAGCGGGCAAGACGCCATCGGCCTTCAATTCGGCGACGACTTGATGAGACGCCCGACTGCCGTCGAGTGTGATTTTCTCCGGGACATCATGATTGCCGATCGCCTTCTTGAAGAAGCATACGGTGGCCGCTTGATCCCGATTCTCACTCAGCAGGAAATCTATAGTCTGGCCTTGTTTATCGACCGCGCGATAGAGATAGCGCCATTGACCCTTCACTTTGATATAGGTTTCATCGACTCTCCAGGATGAACCGACAGGGCGCGCGTAGTTCTTCCATTTTTTCTCGAAGGCGGGAATGAAGCGCTGGACCCATCGCAAAACGGTGGTGTGTACGACCGTGACGCCGCGCTCCGCCATCAGATCGCACACGTCGCGATAGCTCAATTTATAAGTGACATACCATCGCACGGCCTGAATGATAAGAAGATGATTGAAATGACGGCCTTTGAAGAGTTCGGGCTTCTCGGAAGAGAATTGGATCATGCCGAGGATTATCCATAATCATCAGATTTGCACCAGAACCACTAAAGGTGACCTGTAAAATTCGACAGACTGCGTATTTTCGCTGACTCCCTGCCCTGTTCTGCCCAATCGAATAAGGCGCCCATTTTGAGGGGGTGCCAGAGGATTCGCCCCTTCGAGAAAACGCAACATCGGGCAAATGTGAAGGGTGATTTTACGCGATGACAGGCTCGACAGCCAAGAAATCTGCAAAGATGAATACTGTTAGGATTCCGGATCGCTTCCCATTACAATTCCGCTCGTCACGCTTTGGGTTTGTACATCTTCAGAAAAGTTGCTGTAGTTTTTCAGATCAAATGCTGACCGAGATCAATCATCTAAACCATCAAGCGGGCCGCGGCCACTTTGATGATCTCACTCATCTTTACCGTGCGATCGGCTAGCTTCTGGCGGTTGCGCTTATCAGGCTCCAGAATCCTCGGGATAATCATATCGGAGACCGAGAAAAAACCGGGAGAGATAGTCGAAAGGCTGTCATGTCAAGAAGATAGTAAGTGAGCTTTCGGTGGGGTGGATACTGTTGGCGAACCCTCCAAACAAAAAACTTATGTGTTTCATCCGGCCGAATGTAAAGAGCTTACGCGGCTGAGACTGAATTCGCCAACAGTACCTCGATTCCCGAAAGCACACACAAGATCCGGGGCCTTGCTTTTTCGGCGGGCCGGAGTAAACTCCGATCCCGGTAGCAGCCGACGGACAGGAATTTACTCCGCAGATAGAATTCAGGCATTGAACTCCGCTAGAGGAAGTTGCTGAACTTTCCATCATATTGCCGCCCACCTGAATTTTTTTTGGCGGGCAGCCTACAGTCCTCGATCACCGGAAGGGTGGTGTTCTATGTCGTTCGCGTTACGCATGTCATTGTGCTTACTGGCTTTGAGCTTGAGCTTCAGCCCGGCCTTGGCTCAGACCCAATCAGTTTCCAATCCGCCCGCTTTGTCAGAGGTAAAGGATCTGGTCGCAGCGCTCCTTAGCGCCACGTCCGAGGAAGAGCAGGAGCGACTGTTGGCGCGGAATAGTACCCTGATGAACAGCTCGCTCTTAGCCGAGCTGAAGTCGCTTGCCGATCCCCTCGCTCTGAAAGTCGGTTTGGCCCAGGCGCTTAGAATCTCTCGGCTCGCGGTCCGGATTGCGGAAAGGATCGGAGATCGGGTGGCGCAGGGCAATGCGTTGTGTGCTCTTGGGTTTCTCTACTATTTTCAGAACAGCTCGGCGCAGGCTCTGGATTGCTTTCAGAAGAGCCTTGTTATTTTTGAAGAGGCCAGCGATAAGAGGGGAAAGGCGTACGCGCTACTCGGCTTTGGCAGTGTCAATTTTAATCAAAGGCGCTTCGATCAGGCGTTGGACTATTTCGAAAAAGGTCTGGCGCTCAGTGAAGAGGTCGGGGATAGAAGATTAACCGGGTGGATTCTCAGCGGCCTGGGCGGCGCTCATACAGCGTTAGGGGATTATGATCTCGGCCTGGAATCGTTGCAGAAGAGCCGCGCGATCAGCGAAGAATTGAACGACAAGTTAGCGCTGCAGGTAGTCATGAATAACATCGCTACTCTATATACCGACTATGGTCGCTACACAGATGCCCTGGAATATCTTCATAAGAGTCTCAAAATTCTCGAAGAGCCGGAATACAGCGGTCATAAGCGAAGTCTGGCCATCGGATTTATAAACATTGCCCGAATCTACAGTCGCCAGGGCGATGCGGATCAGGCATTGGAGTACTATCGCAAAAGCCTGAAGATCTTCGAAGAGCTCAACAACGACAAACTCGCAATCGCCGTTTTACATTACAATATCGGAGCTATTTACAGTAAGCAGGGACACTATGAGCAGGCGCTGGAGTGGTTTCATAAGAGCCTGCAGTACTTAGAGAAAGTACAGGCCAAAATTGACCTCGCCAGGTGTCTGACTTATATCGGTGACGTTTATCGCCTTCAGGGACGTTATGATCGGGCGCTGGAATATCTTCGGAAGGGCCTCTTGTTGCGCGAGGAGATCAAAGACCGGCGAGAGATTCCAGAGTCGCTGAATAGTCTCGGCCGACTGTATCAGGACCAGGGCAGGTACGCGGAGGCGCTCGATGTAAGCCGTCGCGCGGCCAAGTTGGCTGAGGAGAACAATGCGCGCGAAGAACTCTGGAGGGCCCAGGAGCGCATCGGCAGCGCCTTTCGCGCATTGGGCCAGCCCGTGGAAGCTCGGGAGAGTTTTCTCGCCGCCATATCGACCATCGAATCTCTGCGCCACGATGTCGCCGGGGGCGGACAGCAACAGCAAAGCTTCCTAGAAAACAAACTCTCCCCATGGCTCGGCATGATCGCACTGCTCGTTTCGCAAAAAGAGCACGCCGATGCCCTGACTTTCGCCGAAAAGTCGAAGGCGCGGGTGCTGCTCGACGCGCTTCAGTCTGGCCGCGCCAGCCTCCGCCAATCGCTTTCGCCGCAGGAGCGTCAGGCCGAGGAGGAGCGGCGACTCCGGCTGGTTGCGATTAACTCACAGCTCACCGGCGAACTACGGCGCGACAAGCCCGACCAGGCGCGCGTGGCTGAGTTGAAGGCGGGCGTCGAGAAGGCCCGGCTGGAATGCGAAGACCTCGAGACCAGCCTCTATGTGGCGCATCCCGAGTTGAAAGTACACCGCGGCGAAGCCTCGATCATCAAAGCTGAAGAGCTTAAGGCCTTGCTTTCGAATGCGAACAGCGCGTTGCTCGAATACGTCGTGGCCGATGACCGGACCTACCTGTTTGCAATCACGAAGGCGGCAGGCCAGGCCGAAGCAGAGATCCAGGTCTACACGATACCCATCAAACGATCTGAATTGGCGAAGCAAACCGAAAGCTTTCGCGAGCAGTTGGCCGGCCGCGATCTCGGCTTCCGGACTTCGGCTCACAAACTTTATGACCTATTGCTCAAGCCCGCTCAAGGGATCCTGCGCGGCAAATCAAGTCTCGTCATCGCGCCCGACGACAAGCTCTGGGAATTGCCCTTCCAGGCGTTGCTCGCCGAGGACAACCGCTACCTGATCGAAACGAGCGCCGTCTCTTATGCGCCGTCGCTGACGGCGTTGCGGGAAATGGTGGCGGAGCGCGACCGTCGCCACGTTGATCCGTCCGCCTACGCCCTGCTGGCGCTCGGAAATCCCGACATCGGCAAAGAAACGATTGAGCGCGCCGCGCTGGCGCTGCGCGATGAAAAGCTCGATCCGCTGCCCGAAGCCGAAAAGGAGGTCAAAGCGCTCGGCCGGTTGTACGGCAACGCCCGCAGCAAGGTTTACATTGGAGCGGAGGCGCGTGAAGATCGCCTCAAGGCCGAGGCCGCGCGGGCCAAGGTTCTCCACTTTGCGACACACGGGATTTTGAACGACGCCGCGCCGATGTACTCGCACCTCGTGCTCGCCAAGGGAGATAAAAACGAAGACGGGCTGCTCGAGGCATGGGAATTGATGCAAATGGATCTGCGCGCCGACCTGGTTGTGCTCTCCGCATGCGAGACGGCGCGCGGGCGATTCGGCGCGGGCGAGGGCGTGATCGGATTGACCTGGGCGCTATTTGTCGCCGGAGCGCCGTCCACGGTGGTCAGCCAATGGAAAGTCGAATCGGCCAGCGCGCGCAACCTGATGCTCAATTTTCATCGCCAACTGCGAGCGCCTGCGGCGGCGAAAGCGAAAGTGACGAAGGCGGAAGCCTTGCGACAGGCGGCGTTGAAGGTGATGAAGAGCCCGGAGACGAGTCACCCGTTTTACTGGGCGGGATTTGTGTTAGTGGGTGATGGCAGATGATTCAACGCGCGTTGTGGGACGACGCTTCGGGAGTCCGCCTGGACATGGATTCATTCGCGCGCCTCGTCGCGCTCGCCGACTGAGCAAGCGACTCGGACGCGTGGCGATGCAGAATCGCTCGTCGTTGACGGAAGTGAAGATCACGATTCTAGGAAAAAGCTTCCGGCAATCTTCCAGAAAGTCGAAAAGCCCTGGCCGAGCGATTTGGCTTACGGCATTTGAGATTAAGGTTTCTTCCAGATCAAGAGCTAAAACTTTCACTTTCACCTCTGATTCCAACATCGCAGCGGTAGAGTAAGAGCCCCAGCGCGTTGTATTGGCTCTGGCGCCCACTTTCGGCAGGCTGGCGTGACGCCGCAGATCTCGATCATCTATCTTCTCCTCCGATCTCGAAATTTTATCTTCGGAGGTTCAGTCATGGATTCAACCATTCCTGCCGATCGAACGCCAGCTCTTCGACGCTGAAGGGCGACTGCTGCAGCTTGTCGAGAATCCGCGCGGCCAAATCCATGTCACGGTCCCCAAATCGAAAAACGGCGCCGACGCGACGGCCGGCGCCGACGGATCATATGGGTTTCGCCGCTCTCTCAAGTTCGCGGTAAGTGCGAGCGGCTTCGATCTGCCGAGAGTTCGAGAGTTTGCAGGTTATCGGTGAATCTTCGGCAAATTGGCTTTAAAAATGGAAAGAAACGCTTGCCCGATGGACACACCGGATGTAATTGCCGAGGCAGAGTTATCTGATGGTGGGAAAACGACTCAAACTCGCCGTCGCCCACTCTCTATTACACGCGCCTGCTCGCCCAAGCAGCGCTGAGCCGGGCTGTTCACGATGATGGGACGAGAAATGGCGGCTAACTCTTCCATACTGAGGTAATGATCGATGGCCAGTTTGTATGGTGGATAGTCCGAGTGTGATGATAGTGACAAGCAAAATCTGTTGCCCCCTCAACTTCGCAAAGGAGGATCATCTCTATTTATGCCGAGCGCTCAACGCCATATCCGACTTACCACTCTGACCCGACTGACTGTGGCTTCCGCCATTTGTCTATTGGTCGTTTCGACCGCAATCATTGTTGGCTGGACTCTCTCCGCTAGCGGCGGCGTGGAAGCGTCCGGGAGGCGTAAGGCGCAGGGCGAGAAGCCGGCGCTGGTTCAGCTTGAGAATGAAGCGGATACTCCGCTGGAAATCACGGAAGCTTCCGTCGAGATTGGCGCTCCATATGAGACCAGCTTGAAGGGACTGAAAAGCGACGGTCAGGAAGTCGCTCTGATCGATAAGGGAGAGAAGGCGCGCCGCATCAAGCTGACTCTCAAGATGGTTAACAAGAGCAACTATAAAGTCGTTCAATTTATAGCGAGACTCTTCAATCCAGGCTTTCTTTCGGATGACAGTATTCTGATAGGCTCCAATTCCTCGTTCAGCCAACCAATCCCGCACGTCGAAATTAAACCGCAAGAAACTTTCGCTTTCACGACCGATTTGCCTCTTGCCGCTAGAAAGAATGGCCAGGAGTTGGCGAACCATCTGTCCGGCTTTCGGGTCAAGATAGCCGAAGCGGTTATTAGCAAGGCAGTAGATGAAAAGTGGGTCGAAGGCGGGAATTTCGCTAATCTCCTTGGCCGCGCCGAAGATGCGGTCACGGTTATAGACTGCGTGGGTGGAAAAGTGTTCCGCTTGGTGAAGAAGAGACCGGCGGATGAACCGCCAACGGCTCAGCCATCCGATAATCAGGCGCCCAGAGGCGTCCTGATATCGACGGAGTCATGCGGGACTCAAATCGTGTATCCGCGGATGGACACGCTCGAAACAGGGCGCTCGTCGCCTGATGTATTACAGGCGAGTAGCGGGAAAGATTCGGAAACGCTGATCATCTTATACAGCGAAAGGGCGAGATACTCGGAAGAAGCGAGAATGAACAAGATCGAGGGAACAGTGGTGCTGTCCGTGGTCTTCAACGTCAGCGGCAGGATCAGTGATGTCAGAACCATAGCCGGATTACCCTATGTGCTGACAGAGAATGCTATCGCGGCCACGCTGAAAATTCGTTTTCAGCCGCCAGTGAAGAATGGGGCGCCAGTCAGCGTTCGCGGACTACTCACATTCAGTTTCACCCTCTACTGACTGTGTTCTCGGTGAGGCTTCGGCAGATGGGTTTGCCGAAGCCTTACA
>Ga0154003_1000715_pt1 | contig 10535 bp, 8 predicted proteins | sample TSFL087MetaG_FD_104679 | JGI IMG/M metagenome (GOLD analysis project Ga0154003, IMG submission 104679) | Attine ant fungus gardens microbial communities from Florida, USA - TSFL087 MetaG | ecosystem: Host-associated > Fungi > Mycelium > Unclassified | place: USA: Florida, Lake Talquin State...
AGCCGATGTCGCCAACCGATTTCGGCATCTTCTCGCCGATGCGAACCCAGCGCGACTCTCCGCCCGCCACGCGACGATCCATTCGGTAAATGCCGCAATGGTTCTGCTGATAGAGGACGTCCGGCTCCAGCGGATGCAATCGCATGCAATGCGGGTCATGGCCGTATTCAGGGTTCGGGCTTGGGAGAAAATCGGCCGCGCATCCTGCGTTAAGCGGCTTCCAGTTAGCGCCTTTGTCCTCGCTCTCGAAAACTCCGCCGCTCGACATCCCGATGTAGATGTGGTTCGGGTCGCGCGGGTCGATATTGATCGAATGCATCTTCGGCCCGTCAGGCGTGCCGTCACCAAGCCCGCCAGTCCAGGTCGCCCGCATCGGATGGTCGTTGAATCCGGTGACCGATTCCCATGTGTCTCCGCCGTCTTCCGAGCGGAACAGCCCCTGCGGCGACGTGCCCGCGTACCAGACGCCCGGCTCGCTCGCGTGCCCCGGCGTGAGCCAGAAGACGTGATCAACCACACGCCCCTTCTCGCCTTCGGGCGCCTTCGCGAATGCGGGCGGCTTCAACGCCTCTTTCCACGTCTTCCCGAAATCCTTCGAGCGGAAGACGGTCGGCCCCAAATGGCCCGTCTTCGCCGCCATCAACATCACTCGACCTTCCCGCGGGTCAAGCGCCATGTGGTGAACGATGTTGCCCAGAAAGATGGGGCCTTTGATGTCCCACTTGCGACGCTTGTTGTCGGAACTGAATATGAACCCGCCTTTCTTGGTCGCAACGAGCAGCGCGACCGTGTCCGTCTTCGTTTTCGCCGACGCGGGTTTCTTCGCGGACGATTTCATGCTTATGACCTCCTCGGAAAATCCCTGGGTACGCATCGCTTCCAGCGTGCAGGCGTGGGCCGCAGGACACATTGGAGGCCCGCATGCGCGTGGGATTGCAAGCAATAATCACTCAACCCAAGCGAGCCGACTTCCCGGCGCCTGATTCCGATCAATACGCTTCTCCCCATGACTGCACGCTGGAAGCGATGCGTACCCAGGAACTATTTTCATCGTTTCAGCGCGTCGCTCATTGCCGAATGAACGACTTCTTCTGAAGATTGGTTGGGTTGTTGTTTATCCGCCTCCTGATGTTTTATTTTCAACTGCCGGTTCGTGACTCGCCAGGCCAAAATCAGAGCCACGGCCATCAACAGCGCAGCGAGCAGGAACGGCGCTCCGGGCAAACGCCCCCGAAGCACGAGATCAAAATCACTGGCCTGCGTCCAAAACGATCCGAAAGCGCGCCGAGCACAGGCGAAAAGATAAACTGCATCAGCGCCCAGACCGTGCCGAACAGGCCGAAGATTTCGGCTGCCCGCGCAGTGTCGCCGCCCAGAAAGCCCTCGACCAGTTTCGGCAGCACAGGGATGATGATTCCCAACGCCAGAACGTCGACTACGATGGTGATGAAAATGAAGACTAGCGCCGCGCCGCGCGCCTTTGCCACTGGCTTCGTATCGGCTACGGGATTCAAGCGACCTCCAAAAACGCAGGGCGGATTGGCAGTTTGCCCACGCTCTTACAATTTGTCGATTGTTGAGTAACAGGCAAGTAACCAGGCGCACTATGGACTGTTTTGAATTGCGTGTCAACTGTGCAACTTAATGACCCTCAAATGAGACAGAGCCATTTAGACACGACACGGCCATCAATCATCCTTCGGTTTGGCCGACGATGACCATCCCAATGGCCAGCGGGCCGGATTTCGTTGAAATTTTGGTCTCCAGAATCACGTGTTCGTGCTCGTTCTTGATGGCCTTCGGCAGGTCCTTGTCCGAGCTCGCCAGTCCCACGAACCAGACTGTTGGATGGCCCGTGCCCGAAGCGCTGCGGCTCAGTTTCAACAGGTCTTCGGTCTTCAATTGCGTGGATGGGTCTTTATCTTCGCCAACAAGACAAAGCAGAAAGAAGTCGCGCGAGGGCGAAACGCCCAGATGGTTGCCGTCCTGCAGGCTCAGGCCGAAGCGCAGAGTGTAGAAGCCGGCCTTGATGCCTTGCCCGCGAAAATCGGAAATGTTGGAGGGAAAGTTGATCACTCCGACGAACGCGCCTTCGGGAATCTGTCCGAAGCTGGCGCCTGGGATGTCGTTCTTGATCGCTGGAATCTCTTTGCCGAACCAGACTTCGCAAATAGTCTTGCCGCTATCGTTGATTACGCGGACGCCTTTCGGTTCGAGCGCGCCGCGAACCGCCTCGGCGATCGTAGCTTCTTTTAACTCGCCGATGGCTTCGACTTTGTAACCGTTATTGTCCGCGCCCTTGGCGGCAGACTTACCGTAATCGTTGCTAGCGAACGCGAATGACGCTAAAAGAAGAATGAATATAAAAAACCGGCTCATTAACTAACCTCTCAACGCTTCTCAAATTTTTTCGACCTGTATGAATGGAGCAGCGCCGCGAGCGAGGCTCCATCAATAAGTCCTTTTCGAAAGACTCGCTCGCTATCGTTCGCGGTACTGACTCGGAGTTCGGCCGCACAGGTCGAAATTTTTCCTTCTGTAAATTTTTCGGGGCTGGAGCGTGAATCCGTCCCGCTCCGAAAGCCTATGAAAAAGCGGAACACGCGGAAGAGGAGTGAGGATCGATGACGGAAGATAGAAGATCGCCTCGCTTGCGATGACGCAATCCTCTATCCTCGATCTTCTACCCTCAATCCTCCTCCGCGTGTTCCGAGTTCTCTACGTTGTCTCAAAAGAAATTACGATCAACGGGCGAAATAACCCACGAACGCGCTACGCTTCTCGCGCAGCGTCCATTTGACGCCCAGTCCGTCGCCGTTGAATTCGTCGAGCGACGCGGCGACCGGCATCGTGTGTCTGGTCGGCGTCAATGGCGGATAGTAGGTTTGTTCATGACCGCAGATCGTGTCCTTCGGCGTGAGAGAGCGGGCGACGATGGAGGCCAGATCACCGGCCTGCAATTTCCCGCCGCTCGGATGCTCGTCGCGGAATTCCAGCGCGAGACTGATCGGCGCGGCTTCCGTGCGGACCACGTCCTTGAGCAGTTCGCCCCCCATCTCCTGCGCGAACGCCTTCAGAGCGTCGCGCTGCTCCGGCGTGGCCTTCTCGTCAACGATCAGGACGGCCTTGGCCGGGAACGGGTTTGAGTATAGAGAGCCTAGCGTGCCCGAAGCCTTGGCGACTCCGACGACGCTCAGACCGTCGAGCCTGACACCCTGCCATTCGCCTTTCGACACGCGCCACGCGACGATCGCCTGATCGCCCATCAGGTTTGCTTCAGCATTCGCGAAGCAGTGGCCCGTGTAAACGTCGGCGTTGCGCGACTCGATGTAATCGCCATAAATTTGCTGCGCGCTGGCCGACGACGCCAGCAGCGCCGCGAAGCAGATTGAAAGAACCAGAGTGAATTTACGCATCGTTACTGCCCTCCGAAGATGTAGGGCAAACTGAAAGTTTGCCTCTGCTCCTCAAATAGTGTGACTCGAGTCCGTGGGCAAACCGACAGTTTGCCCTACGTCGGTCAAGCTACATCGCTTTCGTGACAATGGCAACCGCGCTCGATCGAGTCGCAATTGCCGGGTTCGGCCAGCTTTCCGTCCGGCCCCATCGGGCCTTGCGTGTAAAGGCACCAGAAGATGCCCGAGTGAACGTGCTGCGAGTCCGCGTCGGGTTCGACCCAAATGAACATGTCTTTGCTGCGCAGCGCCGAACAGAGATTCGGACGATTCGGATCCAGGTTGTGAAGTTCAGCCATTTATGACCTCCAAGGTGTCAGGGATCAGGGGTCAGGGGTCAGGGGTCAGGGGTCAGTACAAGATCGAACCTTCCTGAACCCTGAAACCTGAAACCTGAACCCTGACCCCTGAATTATCCTGCCGCCTGCAGAATCGCGCGTTTGACGGCGACGCGGGCGAGTTGGACTTTGTATGCGTTGCGACCGAGCGGCTTCGCCTGCGCCACGGCTATCCTGCCCGCCTCGGCGGCCACGTCTTCGTTGATCGTTTTGCCGGTCAGATATTCGGCGGCCTCGGCGGCGAGCCAGGGCGTCGGCGCCACATGGCCCATTGCGATTCGCGCGGCCTTGACCTTCTTACCAGCGTCCAGCGTCAGCGCGACCGACGCCGCGGCCAGTGGCCAATCGAGCGCCTCGCGCTGGCGCACCTCATAAGTCGCGCTGCGAACTCCGAGCGCCGGCGGGATGGTGATCCACGTCACAATCTCGTTCGGCTTCAGGTCGTATTCGCGGTCAGAGTCCGACTTCGGCGTGACGAAGAACTTGTCGGCGGCCACTTCGCGTTCGCCGGAAGGGCCGAAGACTTTGATCTTCGCGTTGAGCGCAATCAAAGCGGGCGCGAGGCTCGACGGGTTGACGAATTTCGCCTCGCCCTCGTTGCCCAGGATCGCGTGGTAACGGTTGTCGCCGTTGGGAACTAGCGGATCGCCCTTTTCGCCTTTGGCGAACAAACCGAAGCCGGCGCGGTAATACCAGCAGCGTGGGCGTTGGAGCAGGTCGCCGCCGACGGTGCCCATGTTGCGGATCTGCGGGCTGGCGACGCCTTTCGCCGCCTGCGTGATGGCGGGAAAGCCGCCCCCCAACGCTTCGATCAGTTCCTCGAAGGTCACGAGCGCGCCGATCGTGGCCGAGCCGTTGCGCGGCGCCCTGATGACGTCAAGTTCCTTGACGCTTTTGATGTTGACCACGCGCTTCGGCGTGACGATGAAATCTTTCATCAACGAGAGCAGGTCGGTCCCTCCGGCGAGGACTTCGGTCTCGCCCCAGGAAGCGCCGAGCAGCGCGACGGCCTGTTCTTTGGTCGTAGGGCTGGCATACTCAAACTTTTGCATTGGCCCCTCCTTTCTTTTCGAGCGCCGCTAACACGCGGTCGGGAGTAAGTGGGAGCGAGGGCACACGAACACCGATGGCGTTGGCCACCGCGTTCGAGATCGCCGCGCCCGGCGAGACAGTCGGCGGTTCGCCCACGCCGATGACGCCGCGCTCGTCGTAGCCTTTGCCCGTCATCATGTGGACTTTGAAATTGCCGATGTCGGCCAATCCCGCGAGCCTGTAAAACTCCATGTTCGGGTTGAGCATCCTGCCAGTCTGAACGTCCATGACCTTCTCTTCGTAGAGCGCGAAGGTGACGCCCATGATCATCGCGCCGAAGACCTGACTCTCGCAGGTCTTCATATCAATGATCAGGCCGCAGTCCTGCACCGCGACGAAGTTGTTCATCTTGACGACGCCGGTCTCGATGTCCACCGAAACATCGGCCATCTGCGCGCCGCCGACGCCGCCGACTGTCAGCGTCCCTTTGCCCGCGTCAGGATTCTTGCCTCGCGTGGTCATCGGCTGCGTGCCGAGCTTCGCGCAGGCCTGTTTCCAGGTCATGCTGTTAGTCGGCTTGCCGATCTCCTGAATCTTACCGCCGACAGCCTCGAGCTTATCAGGCGTGGTGTTCATCGTCGGCGCGACTTTTTCAAACAGCGAGGTGAGCGCGTCCACCGCCGCCCGGCGCGTCGAGGAACTGATGCCACCGACCGTCGTCGAACCGCCAGATCCGCCGGAGACGGGATAGCGGTTGTCGCCGATGTTGATTTTGATCGCCTCAACCGGCAATCCGAGCGTGTCGGCCGCGACGATGGCCAGCACCGTGCGGGTGCCGACGCCGAGGTCCTGCGTGCCCATCTTGATATCGACCGAACCGTCGGGATGGATCGTCAAATCGCAATCGCTGTTGTGGCCCTGGCCTTGCCAGGTGTGGATCGAAAGTCCGAGCCCGCGTTTGACGGTCTTCGTGCTGCCCGGAGCGCCTTCGCCGCGCGGACGCCAGAGTTTCTTCCATTCAATCATCTCGGCGGCCTTCGTTAATTCGTCGCGGTAGACGTTGGCGCGGGCGCCGGCCAGATGCAGGTTTTTCAAAAACAGATCGAGCGGGTCCATCTTCAACTCGGCGGCCATGTCCTCGAACGCCGACATCGTGACCAGGCAGGCCTGCGGGTGATTCGGCGCGCGCCAGGCCCGCTGCGGCCCGTTGTTCGTGCCGATGACGCTGAAGACCTCTTTCCGGTTCTCGACTTTGAGGACATAGGGGAGATTTCCGATAAAATTGAGATTGCCCATGCCTCCCGAGCCCCAGGTTTGCGACTCCCAGGCCGTGATCGTGCCGTCTTTCTTCGCGCCGATTTTGACGCGCGCGAAAATCGAAGGCCGCGAGCCGGCGACCATCAACTCGGCGTCGCGTTCAAGCATGATCTTGACCGGTTTGCCGCCGGCCATCTTGGAAAGCCGCGCCGCTTCGAGTCCCCAGCGATCAACAGGAAACTTACTGCCGAATCCGCCTCCGACGTGCTCCATTTTCAGGCGGACGTTGCCGGCGGGAATGCCCAACGCCTGCGCGAACTGGCCTCCGTTGGAGGAAACCGCTTGCGTCGATTGATGAACCAGCAGGTTGTTGCCGTCTTCCCATTCGGCGATCAGTCCGTGCGTTTCCAGACAACAGTGCGTGATCACTTCGTTGCCGTATGAGCTTTCAAAAACCACATCGGCTTCACTGAACGCTTTGGCCGGATCGCCTTCGACTCTTTCACTCGGCTTGCGGCGGCCGATTTCGGTCTGGACTTGGGCTTCCGGAATCGCGTCCAAATTCTGCTCGCTGACTAAATGCGGCAGCTTCTCGTACACCACTTTGACGGCGCGCGCCGCGTCCTCGGCCTGACCTTCGGTTTCAGCGACGACGGTGAGAATCTCGTCGCCCGCCCAATGAACCTCCTTGCCAGGCTCTTGAGTGATCTTGACGGCTTTCACGCCCGGCATCTTTTCGGCGACGCTCGTGTCAATGCTGACGATCTTGGCATGCGCGTATGGCGAGCGCACGACCTTGCCGAAGAGCATTCCGGGCCGATTGATGTCGTAAGTGTATTTCGCCCGGCCCGAGACCTTGTCCGGGCCGTCAATGCGCGAGATGCGTTTGCCTATGTGAGAGCGTTTGCCTTCTTCGGGCCATTTGTACTCAGCCATTGCTCTTGCCTCCTCTCGTCAATTTTGCAGGCCCTTTCTTCATTTGCTGCGATGCTTGCGCGATGGCCGCCTTGATGCCGACGTAGGTGCCGCAGCGGCAGAGATTGCCGCCCACGCCCATCTCGATTTGCTCGGCGGTCGGCGCGGGATGTTTTTCGAGCAGCGCCGTACAAGCCATAACGAAACCGGGAGTGCAGAAGCCGCACTGCTGCGCGTCGTTGTCCCAGAACGCCTGCTGGACCGGATGAAGCTTGCCGTTCTGTTCAAGTCCTTCGACGGTCCGAATCTTCTTGCCTTGCGCCTCGATGGCCAGCGTTGTGCAGGAATAAACCGGCTTGCCGTCCACGATCATCGTGCAGGCGCCGCATGTGGCGCGGTCGCAGACGCGTTTGGCCCCGGTGATGTCCAGATCGTTGCGCAACGCGTCGAGCAAGGTGACGCGCGGTTCGACGCTCACCTGCTTCGTGGCGCCGTTGATGTTGAGTGTAATGTTGACCTTGTCAGGGCCGAGTATAGGGACTTCGGCCCCGGCGGCTTTCACTTCGTTTTCGTCGCCCGCGATGAGCGGAATGGTGAGAGCCAGACTTGTGCCTTTGAGGAAGTTTCGGCGCGACACCCCGCTCTGGTCGGGTTTGTCGCTCCGTTCATCTGAACTGCTCATCAGCTTACCTCCGTTGGGTTAAGAGACTTCAGTGACTCAAGAGTGATTAACAAAAGAAAAAGATTACGCCCCAGCAATGCAGACGTGATCACAGCTTGTTCGGTTACTGTAATTACTTGGAAGAATCTCAGTCGAAGTATAGCTAAGGAGAATGCTAAAAGCTAATAGAGAAATGGCGTTCGCGCGGTTTCATCGGCGCCGCCCGGCCTGACCGAGCGACTCTTCCAGAACTTTGTAGCAGCCTTGATTGAGCAACGAATGACAACTGTGAACATCTAAGCATTCGAACAAAAAGCCATTCATCTCTCGCCTGCGATTACATTACTGAAAGCGAGAAAAATTGGCCAAATTTATCACCCGATCATCCGCCGCCGCGACGCCTTGCGGGCCGAGCCCATTAGTATCCATAAAAGTTCGCGATCCGTTACGGTCCCTACGAAGGCCGATTGCGCGCGCGCCGCGACGAGAGGGTTGAATGGAGAATGAAGTATTTATATGCGAAAGACACAGAACTCAATGCAAGAATCACAGAACCCGCAAGAATCGAGGAACTCCCTCGCCTTCGACTTTGCGCAGCTCAAAGAGATGAACGCCACGAGGCTGGCGCAGATCGCCCGCGAGATGAACGTTACTGGCGCGACCGGAATGCGCAAACAGGATCTGATATTCGGCGTCCTGCAAGCGCAGACTGAGAAAGCTGGATTGATCTTCTCCGAGGGCGTGCTCGAAGCGCTGCCTGAAGGCTATGGCTTTTTGCGCGCGCCGGAGCACAACTATTTGCCCAGCTCGGACGATATCTATGTCGGCCAGGCGCAGATTCGCAGGTTCGATTTGCGCACCGGCGACACGGTCTCGGGCCAGGTTCGCCTGCCCGGCGTCGGCGAGAAGTATTTCTCGCTGGTCAAGGTTGAAGCCGTCAACTTCGACGCGCCCGAGGCCGCGCGCGAACGGATCATCTTCGATAACCTGACGCCGCTCTACCCGACGAAGCGGTTACTGATGGAAACCGCTCCCGAGAACCTGTCGGGGCGCGTGGTCGACCTTTTCACGCCGATCGGCAAAGGGCAGCGCGCGTTGATCGTGGCGTCGCCGCGCACCGGCAAGACGATGCTCATGCAGTCGATCGCCAATTCGATCACGGGGAACCACCCGGAGGTCGCGCTGATCGTGCTGCTCATAGACGAGCGGCCCGAAGAGGTCACCGACATGCAGCGCAGCGTCAAAGGCGAGGTGATCTTCTCGACCTTCGACGAGCCGGCTTCGCGCCACGTTCAGGTGGCGGAGATGGCGCTGGAGAAAGCGAAGCGGCTCGTCGAACATAAACGCGACGTGGTGATCCTGCTCGACTCGGTCACGCGGCTGGCGCGCGCCCACAACGCGGTCGCGCCTCATTCGGGCAAGACTCTGACGGGCGGCGTGGACGCGAACGCGCTGCAACGGCCGAAGCGGTTCTTCGGCGCGGCCCGCAACATCGAAGAAGGCGGGAGTTTGACGATCGTCGCCACGGCCCTGATCGACACCGGCAGCCGCATGGACGACGTGATCTTCGAGGAATTCAAAGGCACGGGTAACCTCGAAATCCATCTCGACCGCCGTCTTTCGGACAAGCGCGTCTTTCCGGCGATCGACCTGCAGAAGAGCGGCACGCGCAAGGAAGAGCTGCTCGTTCCGAAGGACGACTTGAGCCGCGTCTGGCTGCTGCGCCGCGCGCTCAGCGCGCTGCCTGGCGCCGAACAGATGGAAATGATTATCGAGCGAATGGCCAAGACCAGGAACAACGCCGAGTTCCTCAAATCGATGAATATCCCCGAGTCCGGCGAATCGGAGGCTGGAGCGAGATTAAGAGCGCCAGCCAAGAGATTGCCCAAGGCGGCCTGAGGCATGAATCGGACTTATAGGACCTGTAAGTTTTACAGGTCCTATAAGTCCCATAAGACCTGTGAGTCCCATTCATGCCGCCCAAGAATTTTCCACAGGAGAGAGGAGGTAAAAATATGAAAAGAGTGAGACTCTACGAACTAGCGAAAGAACTGAGACTGGAGACCCGCCAGGTCGTCGCGGACGCGCGCCGTCAAGGCGTGATGGTCAGTTCGCATTCCAGCTCCGTGGACGAGAAGACTGCGGATCGGATACGAGAACTTTATTACCCGAAGAAGCCAGCAATCACTGAGCATCGCGAGGCGCGATTGGTGAAGGCCCACAAGCACGCGACGCCGGTCGAGGCCCCTGAAGCGCCGGCGGCTGAGCGACAACCGGAAAAACAGGCTATTCAGAAACCCTCGCCCGCCGCGACTGAAACCTCGGCGGAGCCGTCGCCCCGTACAGCGAGCCGGACGCGAATCATCAAGCTCGCGCCAAAGTCGGAGCCGATGAGGACTGCGCCCGGACCGCACGCGCAGCCTTCGACAGAGGCGCGCCCGGAGCGACGCCGTGTGAATCATGCCGCGCCGCCGGCGGACGAGGCGCCAGCGCGCCCACGGCGGACGACTTATATTCCGCCTCGCGCGACGCGGCCCGTGGGCCGCCACAGTAAAGGCTCCCATAAGAAGGCCGGAAGATTCAGCGACGGACCGCAGGCCCGAGCGTTCACGGCGGAACGATCGGCGCCTCTGGCTCCCGAAGTAGCCCGCGCGATTTCCGCCATGTTGCGGCCAGTGCGGCTGATGGAGGGCGCGACGGTGCGCGAATTCGCCGAGAGGCTCGACATCAAACCGAAAGACGTCGTGGCGTCGCTGCTAAAACACGGGGTGATGGCGACGATCAATCAGCCACTAGACGCCCGCGTCGCGCTCGACCTCGGGCGCCGCTTCGGCTATGAGGTCACCTTCGGCAGCTTCGAAGATCTGACCGTCGAAT
>Ga0154003_1000716_pt1 | contig 10534 bp, 6 predicted proteins | sample TSFL087MetaG_FD_104679 | JGI IMG/M metagenome (GOLD analysis project Ga0154003, IMG submission 104679) | Attine ant fungus gardens microbial communities from Florida, USA - TSFL087 MetaG | ecosystem: Host-associated > Fungi > Mycelium > Unclassified | place: USA: Florida, Lake Talquin State...
CTGGCCGATAAATGCGGCATATCTTCCAACAACATTATCCTGGGTCATGGCGCCACTGAGGTTTTGGACCTCATCGTCAGGGCATTCGTCTGCCCGGGAGACGAAGTGATCTCGGCTCATCCAAGCTTCCCCTGGTTTCAGATGTTGGGGCAGATGAGCGGAGCCAAAAACGTCATCGTGCCTCTGCGTGAACACACGCACGATTTGAAGGCGATGGCGGATAGCATTACACCTGAAACAAAACTGATCTTCATCGCCAACCCGAACAACCCTACCGGGACCATAGTAGGGCAAGACGAGATCGAATCTTTCTTGAAGTTTGTTCCTGATCACGTGGTCGTGGCGCTGGACGAGGCGTACACCGAATATGTCACGAGCGAACAGTGCGACACGATCAAATATGTCTGGCGGAAGCCGGTGATCATTATCAGAACATTCTCCAAGTTCTCCGGCCTGGCCGGGCTTCGGATCGGCTATGCGATAGCCGGGCGTCGGATCATCGAGCTGCTCGAGAAGGTAAGGGCGCCCTTCAACACGACCGCAGTCTCACAGGTGGCGGCGCTGGCCAGCCTGGAAGATCACAAACACCGCGAACGAACCCACCGTCTGGTCAATGACGGAAAAGCGTTTCTATACGCCCGGTTCAAGGAACTGGGATTGGATTACGTGCCCAGCGAAGCCAATTTCATCTTCGTTGATTTTCACACGGACGCTGAAGTGATCTTCACTTCCCTGCTCAGCCGCGGGCTCATCATCCGGCCGATGCTCAAAACCTGCGCCAGGATCACTATTGGGACGCCGGAGCAGAACGCGCGCCTAGTTGACGCTTTGAGAGCGGTGATCTCCGGGAGGCCAGCCCAAAAAGGGCGGGCGATCGGCGCTGAATGACCGAGAAGGCTTTGAACATAAGAAGAGGGAGGCAATGCAAAACCAAAAGATTACATTCGTTGATTGCACGCTGCGCGACGGCGAGCAAGCGCCCGGAGTCTTTTTCACCTTGGAAGAGAAACTGGCCATCGCGGACCTGCTCGATGCGGCGGGAGTGGACATTTTAGACGCCGGAATGCCAAGCGTCTCGAATGAGGAGCGTCGAACTATAGAGGCCCTGCTGGATCGCGGTTATCGCGCGACCATCGCGGCCACGGTTCGCGCTCTTCGCGATGAGATAGATTTGGCCCTGGCCTGCGGATTGAAAGAGGTCTTTCTCTTCATGCCGGTCAGCCCGCAGCACCTCCAACACAAGTTCGGCCTGACGCTGGAGCAGGCGCGGCGAAGGATCGAGGAAGCCATAGAGTATGCGGTCTCCAAGGGCCTCCGCGTCCATTTCGTCGCCGAAGACACTGTGCGCGCGGAACCCGCGGCCATTGCATCGGTCTTCGACCGGGCCAGTGAGCTGGGCGCGACGAGCGCTATCGTTTGCGATACGGTCGGAGTCATGCGGCCGGAGAAGATGGCAGAGTACATGAACACGCTGACCAGCCACATGAAATCCGAGATCGCCCTGGGCGTCCACTGTCACAACGATTACGGATTGGGCACGGCAAACACGCTGGCGGCGGTCGGCGCCGGCTGCTCCATAGTCACTGCCACAATCAACGGATTGGGCGAACGGGCCGGCAACGCGCCTCTCGAAGAAGTGATCTGCGCGTTGGAAGGTCTCTACGACAGGAAGCTCGGAATAGACAAGTCGGTCTTGCCGCGACTATGCGAAACGGTTGCTGCGGCTTCGGGGGTATTCCTGACGCCGACCAAGCCGATTGTCGGACTGAATGTCTTTCGTCACGAATCTGGCGTCCACGTTGACGGCATGCTCAAAGATCCATCCACCTATGAATCAATCGACCCTGCGCCGCTCGGGCGCCAGCACCAGTACCTGCTGGGCAAACACTCGGGTCGCGGTTTGATCGAAAGGTTGCTGGCCAGTGAGGGGATAGAGGCTTCGCCCGAAGTCGTCCTGCGCATCCTCGAACGCGTTAAGCTCGCCAAGTCGTCGCGCGACAAAAGCCCGTTCCTGGATATGGCCGAGAGCCTCCGGCAGTTTTGGGGGCGCCACCTTTCGTTCGGCGAAGACCAATTCTGGGAAATTGCTCGCGAAGAGTTAGCAGTACCGCGCGCGTAAGCAAGCGGACTACTGCGGCAATCTCCCGCTTGCATACACGCGCGGTACTGCGCCAACGCAATTAACGGAGCCCCTAAGATGAGCGGTCAAACTCTGACAGAAAAAATACTGCTGCGGAAAGTGAACGCGCCGGTAGTGCCGGACAGCGAGTATTTTCGCATCCCTGTCGATCTGGCGCTCGGCCACGACGCGACCATCGCGTTGTTGATCGAAAGGTTCAAGAAGACCGGTCGACGCATCTGGGACCCGGCGCGCTGCTTTTTTGCCGCTGACCATTTTGTTCCGCCCTCGACGCCCGAACGAGCCGACATCTTGAATCGGTTTCTCAATTTTGTGAAAGAAGAGTCCGTGCCGCAGGACCTGCTCTATCGCGGCATCAGCCACCAGTTGCTGGTCGAAGATCGCCGCTGTCAACCCGGGATGGTGATTTGCGGCGCCGACTCGCACACAGTGATGGCCGGCGCTCTCGGATGTTTTGCGGCAGGAATGGGCTCGACCGACATTCTGGCGATATTGCCCGGCGGCGAGGTCATTCTGCCTGTCCCTAAATCCATTCTGGTGAGGCTGACGGGAAAGGTCCCGCCCTGGCTCTTCGGCAAAGATATCGCCCTCGAGATCATCCGCCGGATAGGCGAGGGTGGCGCGGTGGCTCATGCGTTGGAGTATCACGACCGGACCGAACCGGGGTTATCAATGGACAGCCGGTTCGCCATCTCCAATATGTCAGTCGAAGCGGGCGCGACCAACGGCATATTTGTTCCGGATGAAGCTCTCAGGAGTTATCTCGCGCGCCGCGACGCTCCGGAAGGAGGAAATGGGCATTCCGCCGACGCGCGCTTTGAGGCCGCATGGCTGGACCCCGACCCGGACGCAGGCTACGTACAGGAGATTGACATCAAAGTTGAGGACGTGCCCCCGCTGGTCGCGCTGCCTGGCGACCTGAGCCGCATCGTCCCCATCGACGAAGCCGAATCTCAACCGATCCAGCAAGTCTTTGTCGGTTCATGCGCGGGCGGACGCGTGGAAGACCTGGCGATCGTCGCCCGGCTGTTGCGCAACAGGCGGGTGGCCCAAGGAGTGATGCTCGTCGTCACGCCGGCCAGTCAAACGATTTATTACGAGTGCCTGCGAAACGGGATCTTCCAGACTCTGGCCGAAGCCGGAGCGCTGATCACCAACTCTTCCTGCGGAGCTTGTGGGGGCATAGATAAAGGGTTGATCGGCGCGGGCCAGTCCTGTCTGTCGACATCCAATCGAAACTTTCGCGGGCGCATGGGATCGCCCGACGGTTTGATCTATCTGGCCTCGCCATTGGCTGCGGCGGCGGCTGCGATTACCGGGAGATTGACTGATCCGCGTCTTTTGCTTGCGGAGACGCGCGCCGACGCCGGGATTGAATAGCGGCGCCCCTGCAATGAACCTGCGACTGTTACCTGAAAGAATGAAAAGCGGAGTTCGTAGTCCCGCCCTATGGTCTTTGATTATTAAATGCAACCACGCAATCCAACGTAGGGGCGGGTTTTCCCCGCCCCAATCGCTTGGATCACGGACTAGGGCGGGGAAAATCCGCCCCTACACCCATGATTGTATTTAATTTCAAAGTCCATTAGGCGGGCCTACGAACTGATTTTCTGAGGAGACTCATGATCATCACGGGAAAAGCTTTGGTAATGGGAAACAACGTGAACACCGACGTCTTACATCCGTCTCAATTCTTTTCTTTGGATGATAACAAGGTGCGCGCCGGTTTTTTGCAGGCGGCCGCCGGCTACGAACAGGTCGGCGCCGGCGACCTGTCAGGCCGAATCATTCTGGCCGGGGACAACTTCGGATGCGGTTCCAGCCGCGAGACCGGGGCGCGCGCCTTTGTGCTTGCCGGAGTGCGAGCCATTGTCGCACGGTCGCTTGCCCGGATCTTCAGTAGCAACGTGCGCAATCTAGGACTGCCGGCCGTCGAATGTCCCGCCCTGCCGCCGCTGACAGAGAGCGGTTTCGAAGTAGGGGTTGACCTCCATTCTTGGACCCTGGAGATACCGGCCGACTCCGGGATCCCCACTGATAGACGGCATTTCGCTTTGAAGCGGCTGGACCCGTTCTGGGAGGCGGTCATTCGCGCAGGCGGGTTGATGGGGTTTCTTGGTTTCAAAGACAGTCAATGAATCAGAAATTGGTCGCAACGACCGAAGTGGGACGATTGCATGGATCGAAAGTTTATCCGGATAAGCGAAAAGGTGGCCGATTTTGTGTGTGACCCCGATGCGGGCCACTCATCCGAGCTGTTTAACAGTCTCGCGCTCGAGGTGTTCGAGTATCAATACCGCTCCATCAAGACTTATCGCCGGCTCTGCCAGCATAAAGACAAGACTCCCGAAACGGTCCAGTGCTGGTCGGAGATACCGGCCGTGCCCGCGGACGCTTTCAAGCAGTTCACGCTCTTTACCGGTCAGCCGGATCAGATCGCAAGGACCTTCAGGAGCAGCGGGACGACGGATCCGCGCAACAGCAGCAAGTCGCACTTCTCGGAGGAAGGTCTTGAGTTGATGAATACGGCGGTCGCCGTCAACGCGGCGCGCATGTTGTTTCCCGATAATCGGCGGACCCGGATTCTGGCGCTGGCGCCCGGCCCGGAAATCGCGCCGCACATGATCATGGTCCACGGCATGAGCCATATGATCAGGCAGTTCGGCGCAGAAGACAGCCGCTTTTGTATCGGCGCTCAGGGACTCGACGTGAAGTCGCTGCTGGACGAGTTGCGGCAGTGTGAGATGGGCGAACTGCCGGTAACGCTCATGGGGGCGTCCTTCGGATTTGTCCACCTCTTCGACCAGATGGAGGAGTCGGGGCGCCGGTTCGCGCTTCCCGACGGCAGCCGGTTGATGGACGCCGGCGGGTACAAGGGTCGTAGCCGGGAGCTTGAGCGAGCAGAGTTTGTCGAGCGCGCATGCGAATTACTCGGACTGCCCCCGGAACGAGTGGTCAACCTGCTTGGAATGACTGAGCTGGCGAGCCAGATATACGACGGAACGCTCGCGCGCTCGATTCGAGGTCCCGTTGGCGATTCGGCGATGGGAATGAAGGAGGCGCCGCACTGGGTCCGAACAAGGATCGTTGATCCGACCTCCCTCGAATCCGGAGACCTTGGAGAGATACGCGATGGGCGCCGTCCGGGTTTGTTGCGCCACCTAGATCTGGCGAATGTCGAGCGTCCGATGGTCGTTCAAAGCGACGACATCGGCCTGTGGCGCGAGAGCCACGAAGGGGCGGGCTTCGAAATTCTACGGCGAGCCAGAGGCTCCGAGCCGCGTGGATGCTCGCTGAGCGTGGAAGAGTTCAGCCGATTGCGCTCGGACTCGACTTTATCTGTTTCGCCGTGATCGTCTGCGCGAATCCCGATGTAATGCGGTTAACGGACATTTCTTTGAGGAGATCTCGTAATGAACAGACATTTTCGTTTCGGATTCTTCGGAGTCGTCATCTCGGCGCTTTTTCTGGCGGCGGTCATCGCGCCGGACCTGGCGCGATCGCATGGCAATCGAGTTGATTTTCACCTCACCGATGAGCCGGCGAGTTGGTTCAAAAACCCCGCTGGCCCCGTCGCAGGGAATAATTCTTTGGCGGTGGCGACGCCTGGAGTGGAAGTCAGATTTTCGGGCAGATCACACACCGTCCATACGATGACCAGTCTGATCTGGCCCACAGACGCGGCCGGGATGCCCTTTGACACGGAAGCGACAAAAGGGCCCGTATCCCTGGTGTTGCAAACTCCAGGGCTCTACGTGTTCGTTTGCAAGATACACCCATATGCGCTCGGCGCCGTGGTTGTTGACGATCCGGCCACGGACGGGTTGGATCTGGGAGAAAACGTCAGCCTTGCTCACGGCGTAACCGTCCCGACCAGCAGCGATCTGGCAACCAGACTCCTGAGGACATTCTTCATCATCACGAACTCGTCCAACTGGCAGGATTTCAGCTCGTCCGCGCCCTGGCATATCAATTATCCCGATGTTAACGTCAGGATCACCGGCGGCGCCGTCGCCAATCTGCCCGCCGTCCTCAACGCCAGATACGGCAACGACACGACGTTGCCGCCGCTGTTCAATCCCACGACTCGCGGGGTTGGAGAGGTCTGGGTAAACACTCAATACGAGCTGACCCGAGGCAAGGAGAAGCCTGGAACGGCGACCTCCGTCAATACTTCCAACTGGCGGATCACCAGAAAAGTGGCCCTGCCCCAGATCAACATGAACAACCCGCACAATATGTGGACGGACAAGGACCAGGACCTCATCTACTTGACTCAATGGTTCGACACGAGGCTGACCGTGTTTGAGCGGAGGACGGGCCGATTGGTGCGGGACATGGAGGTTGGCGAATCGCCTAGCCACGTCATGACCAGAGTTGACACCGACCAGGTGCATGTAGCCATCAACGGGAGCAAGCGAGATCGATCGGTGGTCGAACTCTCGCCGCGAGCCGGACATATCGAGCGGAGAATAGACATCAACCGTCCACATCCGCATGCTCACTGGATGAGCCACGACGGCAAAACCATGGTGACGCCCAACATATTCACCAACGACTCATCCATTTACGATTTTCCGACCAACGAGGCGAACGTTGTCCAGACCGGAGCGCTCCCGATCGCGACAGGCATGATGCCCGACGCGAGCAAATACTACGTCGCCAATTTCCTCGATGGCTCGATCAACGTCATCAATACCGAGACTGGGGCCATGCTCAAAACGATCAACCTGCTGGCTAACTACAATCCGATTACAGGCGAGATAAGCGGGCCGGTAGGAGGTTTGCCTATTCAGACCCCGGTCAGCCCCAACGGCAAGTATATGGTGACCGCCAACACTTTGACGGCGACGATCACCATCGTCGACACCACCACGGATACTCTGGTGAAGAGTCTGCCCTGCGAGGCGGGCTGTCACGGGGTGCAGTTTGGCGCCAAGAGAGGCGGCGGGTATTACGCTTATGTGTCCAATAAATTCTCGAACACCATGATCGTGGTCGATGGCGACCCGAACAACGACGGAAATCCGGCCGACGCCGCTATTGCGGGGAGGATTCTGCTAGTTGCGCCGCCGGGCGTCGCCTCGGACGACAAGATCATCGGACTTCGGGGAACGGGCGGACAAGGCGTGCTTCCGATTCCGGTCGTGTACAACGGATGGGTGCAACAACTTCCGCGGTTTTGGAAGGATCAACTGACGGCGAACCAGAGAAATCCGTTCCCATAGGAAATTCGCGGTTGATTTTCGTCGAAGCCTTCATGTCGAGTACAGACGCTTAGAAACAATGAAAATCGCCCCTGGGTACGCATCGCTTCCGGCTGCCCTGCTTCGATCAAGGATCGAAGGGGGAGCCTGGGCCGCTGGAAGCGATGCGCGCCCAGGGGGGTTTAGTAGGAGGACTCAATGGCGCAGGAGATGGCCAGCGCCTGCTGGCTGCACCCGGACCTCAGAAATGCGCTCGCCGCGCTGCCGGGCGCCACGACCAGCTTCATCAAGCGTTACGAGCGCGCCGGCAAGATCACGGACGTCTCATTTGATCTACTGTCGCCGGAGGCCTTGAGGAACGTCGTCTCATTTCTGCGTGACCGATGCGAGGCCGTGCTTCGGAAAAGAACCGTGAAGGAGATTGTCGACCTGCTGGATTCGGCCGCCGTGCGGTGGCTTGATCCGGCATACGCGCCTCGGCAAAAGGCCGTAGGTCTAATCTCCGACATCACAGGTTTCTCGCCGGAGATGGTGGCGCACGCGATTGACGAGGAGCAATCAAGCTCGCGCGGCCCGCACCTGCTTCAAGCTCTGAAAAACGAATTGGGCGACCCGGCTTTCCTGGACGGTTTCCAACCCAACGATAGGCTCGGCGGCCTCAGTCACGCTCTGGGGCCGGGGCTGGTCGGTGCGATTTTCAGTTCGAATATACCAGCGCTCCCGCACCTGGAAGTGATGCGCGCATTCCTGACCAAGTCGGCCTGTCTGGGCCGCGTTTCAGCAGGGGAGCCTGTCTTCCTTACGATGTATGCGGAGACCCTGTACGAACTCGATCCGGAATTGGCGTCTTGCATGGCGGTGATTTACTGGGAGCGCGGCGACGACGAACGCGAAGCGATATTTCTCAATGAGATTGACCATCTTGTCGCGTACGGTGGCGACGAGCAGATGAGCCGGTTGCTCAAATTGAAGCCGCCCGCCCTGGAAACAACGCTTCACGGCCACGGCGTGGGGTTCACCTATCTCTCGCGCGGCGCGCTGAACCGGCAAAGTCTTGAAGACCTCGCCCGCGATGTCAGCTACGACTTCACGATCTTCGACGGTCACGCCTGCTTATGCCCGCAGCTCTGCATGGTCGAGACCGGGGGCGAGGTCTCGCCTCGCGAGTTCGCCCTCGCCTGCGCCCGCGAAATGGGCCGATGGGCAAAACATTTGCCGCCGCGCAGGTTCGATTTGTCGGAGGCCGCCGCCAAATACAGGATGAGGGAACTCTACCTGATGCGCGAGTCTCCGGACGACGGTCTGGAATTGATCGCCGCGCCCGAGGACCATTCGTATTTAATCGTCGTCGAGCGACTCGAACAGTTCGAGCCGTCGCCGCTGGATCGCTTCTTCAGGATAGCGCCGATCGACGGCTTCGCGGACGTGGAACGGCTGATCAGGCCGCTTAAAGAATACCTGCAGTGCGCGGCGGTGGGATTAGGCGCGGAGGAAACTGGCGAGAGTCAACTGCTGAGAAGGCGGCTTGCGTCGTGGGGAGTTTCGCGGATGGTCCCGCCGGGCATTATGGGCCGGCCCTCCATGATGTGGCATCACGACGGGGCGCCTTGTCTGGGAAAGATGGTCAGGTGGTGCGACATCGAACTGACGACGCCCGAAGAGTTGCTGACGGTTCAGCGAAACACCTAACCAAAAATGAACGGAGTCGTTCATATCGCAATGAGCGACGCCCAGAAACTATGAGAATCAAACACGAAGAAACGAAGGAAACGAAGAAAAGACTAGAAAAAACCTTCGCGCTCTTCGTTTCTTCGCGGTTGATTCTCTGAGGAGAAAATATGTCAGACTATAACGATAAGGTTTATGACGTGGTGATCGTGGGAGGGGGCCCCGCCGGCTCCACTCTCGGCGCTCGACTGAAGCGGGAGACCGACCTCTCGGTCGCCATCTTCGAGGCAGAGTTTTTCCCTCGTGATCACATCGGCGAGACGTTCGTCCACACCGTAATTCCATCCATTATGGAGAGCGGCGCTTTCCGGAAGGTTATGGACAGCGAGTGCTATGTCAAAAAGGGAGGCGGGTTTTATTCGTGGGATCCGAAGCGGCCCTGGTCAACCTTTTTCGAGCATGGGCTTCACGAGATGGACGGTTATTTTCGTTGGGCCATACACTGCAATAGGCCGGAGTTCGACCACATTCTGTTAAACCATGCCCGTGACAGCGGCGTCGAGGTCTACGAAGGGACGCCGGTGCATGCCGTAGAGCGCCTTGATGGAGTCACTCGCGTTGATCTCGGCATCTATGGCGAGACGAAATGCAAGGTCTTCGTCAACTGTTCGGGAAGGACCGGAAATACAACGATCACCGGAGAGCGGTCGTTTCTGTCCAATTATCGGAATATCGCGATCTGGAACCACATTGTGGGCGGGAAAAAAGCGCAAACGCTTCCCGGCGACTGGAATATTTTCCGTGAGAAGGACCTGTCACCCGTAGGCAGTCTGGCCTTCGAGGACGGCTGGTTCTGGTATATCCCCGTCCCCAAACTCATTCAAGGTAAGCGAGTCGTCACGCATTCGCTGGGCGTAGTGACTGACCCTTCCGCCCTGAAAGATCCCGCCAAGCGGTTCACCGATCCGAAGATTTTCATGGAGACTGCCAGGAAAGTCCCGTTGCTCGGGGAATTGATCCAGGACGCCGAGTTGGTGTCGGACAAGTTCCTGACCGCGCCGAACTACTCCCGGATCAGCGGACGGATGTGCGATTGGCAAAAGAGGGAGATCCGGGTCGGTGACGCGGCTTATTTCGTAGACCCGCTCTTTTCCTCAGGGGTCCACTTTGCGCTTCAGCACGCCGGCATGGCGGTGACGATGATCAAGGCCGCCTTTGACGACACTCTATCCGACGCGCTCAAAGAAGAGCTATGGGAGGACTATCACGAACAGCTTTGTTCCGTCTCGCGGGGATTCGCGGCAGGGATTGACCAGTGGTACACCGAGATCTCCCGTGACAACCCGAACAGCGTTTACTGGAAACATCGGGGCGCCCAGTCCACATTCGACACTAGGGCGGAAACATTTCAGGCCCTGGTTAACGGCCAGATACACGGCGACCTGATCCAGGTCATCACCAAGGGAACCAACAGCGTCAATTCCCTCGGCAAGGAAGGCTCGCTCCGCAGAACCCATGA